>MDTE01038445.1_pt1 | contig 27660 bp, 20 predicted proteins | sample 811231 | NCBI WGS metagenome assembly MDTE01 (sample SAMN05326651, study PRJNA326480) | marine metagenome | isolation source: seawater | place: Indian Ocean: Red Sea | collected 2010 | reverse complement strand
TATGCCACCAGCTGCACCCGGCATGCCACCAGCTGCACCCGGCATGCCACCAGCTGCACCCGGCATGCCACCAGCTGCACCCGGCATGCCACCAGCTGCACCCGGTATGCCACCGGCGACACCCGGCATGCCCACTGCACCGGGCGGACCCGTGCCAGGTGGAGCAGGGGGGGCAGTGCCACTCCCCGGTCAACCGGCCCCACAGGCTTCGCTTCCCGGCCAACCGACTCCCGGGGCACCGGCCCCACAACCTCCACTTCCAACTGAAGGAAGTCCCGCGCCAACCAATCGCGACGACGACCTGCCGTTTATGGAGGAGTTGCCCGAGATCGAATGAGTTGCCGGTGCACGATGCCGGTATTTCTTTTCATTCACGACTGCGTTTCACTCGTCACCCAACCCCGATCACCACAACTCGTATGCCACCTCTCAATCAACTCATCTTCGAACGTCCGATTTACGAGTTGGAAGATCGTCTGGCAGAGCTTGAGCAACAGGAGAAACCGGCGTCGGAAACGAAGTCGGAAATCCGTGACCTGCGAGTCCAGATCACCCAAAAACGTCGCGAGATTTTTTCCGACCTGGATGCCTGGCAGATCACACAGGTCGCAAGGCATCCGGAACGCCCACAAACTCTTGACTACCTTGAATTGCTTTTCGACGAGTTTGTCGAGTTGCACGGCGATCGAGCCTATCGCGACGACCCGTCGATTCTCACCGGATTCGGAACACTCGATTCGCTCAAGGTTCTCTTCGTCGGCCAACACAAGGGCCGCAATCTCAAGGAGCAGGAGAAGCACAACTACGGAATGGCTCACCCGGAGGGGTACCGCAAGGCCCTTGGCAAAATGCAGATGGCGGCAAAATTCGGCGTGCCGATTGTCTGTTTTATCGACACCAAGGGAGCCTACCCCGGTATTGAAGCCGAACAACGGGGACAGGCTTACGCCATCGCCTACAACCTTCGTGAGATTTCGAAACTGGAAACCCCCATCGTCTGCGTCGTGATTGGAGAAGGGGGGTCCGGGGGTGCGTTGGGGATTGGCATTGGCGATCACATCGCCATGCTCCAGTACTCGTATTATTCTGTGATCAGTCCCGAGGGCTGTGCCGGAATTCTCTGGAAGGACGTCAAGTACCGTGAGGAAGCGGCCAGGGCATTGAAGTTCACTTCCGACAATCTGCTTCAGTTCGGCGTCGTTGACGAAATCATCCCCGAACCACTTGGTGCGGCGCATCGCAATCATCGCCAGATGGCCATGACGCTCAAGGGATCTTTGATCGAGGCGATTCGGAATTTGCAGGGACTCTCGAACGAGGATTTGATCGAACGCCGGTACGAGCGATTCCGGAAGTTGGGCGAGTTTGAAGAAGCAGTTGCCCCGGAACTCGATTCGGAATCCTGAGTCCTTTTTTCTCAGCCGCATTGATCTGGATTGAGACAGATTCAGTGCGTGCCGTTTTCTGGCGCCGTGGTTCTTCAACAGCCCGACTCATTCAGTGAGGGTCGTTTTTGTGCACGCCGGTTCTGACCGTGTTGAACAACTGGCACAGCAACGTCCGATAATGTCTGTTATGTTAAGCTTCTGGCAGATGTCGCCGATTCGAGACTTTCGCAGTTCCCCCGCGATTTCCCGCAGATAATCGCCTGTTTCCAACCGGGTCAGAGTCATCCCCCCCCCTGTTGAAGACACTCCCGACCGGCCTGCAACGCGACGAGCCGAGATCGTGTTGGCGATCCTGGTCGTGGCCGTTCCGTTGGCCACGTGGATCGCCTGGCCCCGGTTGCCGGCCACCGGATCTCTTCCATCCGCCTTCAATGGTGGCTCGATCTACCCGGCCACCACTCTCCCATTTCAACGACTGCCCCTCGGGCCAGACATCCAGATCCCGCCCCGGATCAGCCACGTCCAGGTGGTCGATCTCGACAACGACTCCACTCCCGAAATCCTCGCCTGCGATGCCCTCTCGCACCGCCTGCTGACCTACCGCCAGGATTCCAACGGCAAATGGACCGAAATCCCACTCGCGGTCGACATGGCCGCTCCGGCCCATGCCACCGTGGTCGACATCGACGGCGACAATGACCAGGACATCCTGGTCGCCATCCTCGGCAACGCATTTCCCGACGACAGCCATGTCGGGCGCATCCTCTTGCTCGAGCGAAACGGCGACCGTTACGACCGGCATGTCCTGCTTGACGAGACCCGTCGAATTGCCGACATCCAGGCCGGCGATCTCGATGGTGACGGCGACCTGGACCTGGCTGTGGCCGAGTTCGGGTACGCCCGGGGACGCGTCCTGTGGCTCGAGAACATGGGTCAACACCGGTTTCGGGACCACGAATTGCTGTTTGCGCCCGGCACCGTCAACGTGCCACTGGCCGACCTGGACGGTGACGGCGACCTGGATATTGCCGCCAACGTGACGCAGGATGACGAGGAGATCTGGGCGTTCGAGAACCGTGGCAATGGCCGATTCGAGAAGCGTTTGCTGCACAAGTGGTTGAACTTCGACATCGGCGGCTCGGGCATGATCACCTCCGATCTCGACAAGGACGGCGACACCGATCTGCTGGTGACCGTCGGCGACAATCTCGAGTACGCCTACACCTATCCCCAGCCCTACCATGGCTGCTTCTGGTTCGAAAACCGCGGTGACTGGTCCTTCAACATCCAGCGGATCAGCAGCCTCGGCGGCACCCACGCCGCATCGGTTGCCGATCTCGATGGCGACGGTGACAACGATGTTGTCCTGTGCAGCATGTTCAACGCCTGGTACCGGGATGACACCGCCAGCCTGGTCTGGCTCGAGAACGACGGCCACCAGCAATTCACTCACCAGCAAATCGCCTCCAGTCCCACCCACCTGGTCACCGTCGCCACCGGAGATCTCAACGGAGACCGGCGCCCGGACATCGTCGCCGGTGGCTGGCATGTCATCCCGCCGTTTCGGCGCCTGGGCGGGGTCACCGCGTGGATCAACGGCAACGGAGATCGGCCATGAACCGGCTTCGACTCGGATTGACGGTGCTACTGATGGCTGAAGTTGCCGCGTGTGGCACGGCAATAGTCGGTCACATGAATCGCCCGGTTCCGCCCCGCCCACCGGTCGCCCGCATTGTCGATGCCGAGACCGCCAGGCACTTCGAAGAATTGTGGCAGCAGTTTGACAACCCTCAACCGGGCGACTGGCTCATGCTCGGACAGGCCTTCTCGGTTTTCGGTTTCTTCCCCGAGGCGGACCAGTGCCTTCGGCAAGCCACCCAGGTCGAACCACAATCGGCCGACAACTGGTTCTGGCGTGGACTGGTACAAAACCGGCTCGGACAGACATCCGAATCCACCTCGCAACTGGGACGGGCCAGCCAACTGGATCGGCGTCACGTCGACGAGTGCCACTACATCACGGCGAGGAATCACCTGCGAAACAACTCACCTCAAAAGGCCGAAGCCGAACTCCGGCAGATCAAGAACGAACACCTGCCCGGCCACTACCTGCTCGCATACGTGCTGGTTCATACCAGCCGCCCGGCCGAGGCGGTGACGATTCTCAACCAACTGATATCCGGGCATCCCGACGTGCATCGGCTCTACCAGTTGCGTTCACGGGCTGCGGAGATGCTGGGCGACACGGAAATGGCTCGTCGCGATCGGGAGTGGGCCGAACGGGTCCCCGAAACAATCGCGACCGACGCTGTCGCTGACCGCTTGGGCAACAGGTCGTCGTCATTTGGACTGGACAACCGGATCGTCCGGGCCGGGCGACTGGCAAATCCTCGCAACCTCGACTCTGTCGCCGACGAATTGAACGAGATCCTCAAGATCTCGTTCCGCCCCCGTGTCGCCAGGCTTCTGGCTTCAATCGAGTTGCGACGAGGCCACCCTGCCCTGGCAGTTGAACTCCTGGAACAGCTGGTCACACGCGACGGCGCCACCGCCGACACGCTGATCGAACTGGGACTCGCCATGCAGGCCGCCAAGATCGATCCGGTTCGGATTCACGAGGTCTTCCGTCAAGCACTACGGTACCGCCTCGATCCGGAGATCTGCCGACTGATGGCTCAGCATGTCACCCGGCACGGCAAGCAGCAGGATGTGGATCGACTCAACGCGCTCCTCAAGCATGCCGAGGGTTTGCAGGCGTATCGCACGAACCAACTCGAGACGGCCGTCAAGTTCTTTCAACAAGCCGCACCGATTGCACACCAGCACCAGGCCGATTCGTATTTTTTTCTCGGCGAGAGCTTGAGGCATCTTGGGCGGACCAAATCCTCGCAAGCCGCTTATCGTCGCTGCCTGGAACTGCGACCACACCACGGCCGAAGCAGCCGGGCTCTTGAGATCCATGCGGGGGAGGGCGACTAGCGACGATTGCGGCTGTCGACCTGCAAGGTCACCGGCCCGTCGTTGACCAACTCGACATCCATGTGCTGCTGAAAACGCCCCTCCTGGACCTCCAACCCCTGCCCTGCCACCTCGGTTACGAAACTGCGGTACAACCCGTCGGCCTCCTCTGGCCGGGCCGCCGCCACGAAACTGGGACGTCGTCCCTTGCGACAATCACCGAGCAACGTGAATTGACTGACCGCCAGGATCGCGCCCCCCACCTCGCCGACATCCAGGTTCATTTTCCCATCGTCGTCCTCGAACACCCTGAGGCCGGCCACCTTGTTGGCCATCCAGACCACGTCGTCCTGGGTGTCCCCCTGCTCAACACCCAGCAAGACCAGCAGGCCGGCGCCGATTTCACCGACCACTTCTCCGGACACGGTCACATTCGCCCGGGACACCCTCTGGATCACCGCCCGCATTTTGTTTCACCCTGATTGACTGCCCGGGAGCCTGCTCCTCTTCCGGGAAAAGGCCCGACCACTATGACATCATTTCCCATCCGCGGCGCCACCGTGACGCGATTGCACCGCCACGGGCAACATCGCAGTTCCTTTCAGAATCGTCCGCGACGCCGTTCCCGCGACGGCAGAATTTCCAGGCATGTCGTCCACCACCCGGTCTCGATCGTCTCGGCGAACTCCGACGGCAAACCCTCCCGTGTCATTTCCATCGACAACCGACGGAAGTCGTACTCCACCGGAACGAATTGCACCCCCCTGCCCGTCTTATCGGCCAGGTCGACAAGCGTGTACCAGACATTGGGCCGGCCATCGTTTGCCGGACGCCCCAGCACACCAACATTCACAAAGCAACGGCCTTGCGGTGTTTCGCGCATCCAGTGCAATCCGGTATGAGTCCCCAGAACCAATTCGGCACCGGTCGGCTCGATCAACCGATCCAGGAACGCACCGCTCGTCGTCGACTCCCACAGGAATTCGTTTGTCCGTCGCGGGCTGCCATGGCAGAGGTGCATTCGAACCCCCTCACGCTCCACGTCCAGCGCTCCGGACAATTGCTTCAACCACTTCCGGTTCTCCCGGCTGGTCCTGGCTAGCGTGTAATCGTAGCTGACCTGGGCAAACAGGTTGTCGCGAGGGTCGGTATAGCCACACTGGCAATCGGCCAGTTCGTTGCCGATGCTGTCGTCGTAGTTGCCCTGCACGCAAATCACCCCCGCGTCTCGCAGCAGGGCGATGGCCCTGTCCGGGTGCGGTCCGAAGGCGCCCATGTCCCCCAGGCAATACAACTCCTGTGCATCGCGGCGCTGCGCATCGACGATGGCGGCTTCGAGTGCCAGGTAATTGCTGTACAGGCCACCAAAAAACGCCAGCTTCACGTGCGGTCCTCCCCTGCCCCGCCATCCACCATTTCAAAAGTCTGGCTCGACGGGTTGGTGCAGATCGCACCAAATTGGTAACAGGTGCCACACGCCCCGTGGCTCAATGGAAACGACCGGTTCGCTTCCTCCAGGGTTCCTCCCAACCTCGCCGAGGGTTCATCCAGCAGAATGGGACACACGAACACCCCGCGGTCGGTCACCGTCCGACTGTGGCTACAGATCAGTTGCCCACTGTCGTACCCCTCGAGCATTCTCTCGGAGACTCCATCGGCGTCATCATAGCCACAAGTCCTGGCCACCTCGGCCCCGATCAATAACCGCGGCAGCACTTTCAGTCGCGGCCGGTCACAGCCGTGACGGGCCAGCACCTCACCGAACCGCCGCAGGACCGACTGGTCGTCGGCATCAGGCCAGGTCCGGGTCATCGTGATGATCGGCAACACACCATGACCGACCAACATTCCCACGCCTCTCATCGCACGGTCGAATGTTCCCTCGCCGCGGATGGGATCGTTGGTCGCGGCATCCGGACCGTCGATCGACACCCGGAACTCCAGGCTGTATGGCCCACGGTCCTCGGCTGCCCGCAAACGCTCCAGCCATTCGTCCTTCAACACCGTCGCGTTTGTCAGGACGGTCACCGGCCCATACTCCAGGGCCAGCACCAGCATCTCGACCAAGTCCGGGTTCAAGAACGGTTCGCCACCGGTGAAGTAGTATTCACGAACGCCCCACCGAACCGACTCGACCAGCGACTCTTTCACCGACTCCAGCGACAAAAATCCGAACGAGTCGTTGTGTGGGCTGCAACTGATAAAACAATGCGTGCAGGCCAGGTTGCACCGGGTGCCGGCCACCTGGAACCAGAGTTCATCCAGGCCGCTCAACTCCACGCGTCCCGCGCCGTCGTCTCTGCCGCTCATGACAACGCGTGTCCGCAACCGTACTGCCCGACCAGGTGCTCGGTCACGATGTCGACCTGCCTCAATCCAGTCCGCAACAGGAAACGGGAGTCTCGCCCGTAGCTCTTGGAACCAAGAACAAAGAAGTTCGGTTCAGGTGACTGCAGCGTTTCCAGCCCGGTATCGGTTTGCTCCAGGCAATCACCGGACGCCTCTCCCTGCAATTGCGCCGCCAGGCGAATCGGTCCTCCCGTCGCGTAACATTCGTGCACCTGCAACTCGCCATACAGCGAACGATCGGGCCGGCATCCGGTCAGCCCCAGCACACCGTCGGCAGCGATCACCTGTCGGCCACGTCCCGGATCGTCGACGGCCACCGAGAAATGGCAGGGACCTCCATCGATGGCCAGCACCAGTGCTCCCGGCAGCCAGTCAACCGGTGATGACTCGTCGGTTGCCAGTTGATTCGCGGCGGTCACCAGGGCGGCCCGTGCTGGCAAGGGATCGTCGCCCACCAACTCCAACGGGGTCTCTTTCTGGCCACGAGTGATCCATGTCACCCGGGTCTCGGACACTCCGGACAACGCCACCACCACTGTCGCCGCCGAATGCCCACTCCCCACGACCAGCATGTGACGTCGCGTGTACCAACCCGCTCCGTCACCCTCGGTATTCGGAATCTCGTAGTCACCCGTGGTCATCACTCGCCGTTCACCCGGACACCAGATCCCCCCTGCCCCGATCGGGTTGTGATTCCCCCAGGTCCCCGAACAGTCCAGTACCACATCGGCCGTATCAACACTCTCTCCCTCGCTGCCTTCGACCAGCAACACGAACCGGTCCGTCACCTCAGATCGCCGTCCAACCAGGTGATGTTTCCAGGTGGATTCCCGGCTGATCGCCACGACCTGTGAGTGCTCGTGAATCGTCACCTCCCCACCGATCGCTCTCGCCAGGGGTTCGATATAACCGGAGGCAAACTCGTCGCCACTGAGCAACGCGTCGTCGGCGGGCCGCCCGGCACCAACAATCTTTCGCCCGGCCTGGGACGAGTTCATCACAAACGGGCTGAACAATTCCACGTGCCCCCATCGCCGCACGTTGGCTCCGACCGTGCCCCGCTCGTGGATCACCGTCTCAAAGCCACTGGCCGCCGATCGCAATGCGGCCTCGAGCCCAATCGGCCCGGCCCCGATCACCGCAACGCGTAACGGGCGTGTTGGAATCATGGGTGGCACCACATCGTGAGACCCGGACGACGTCGATCAATGCGCCGAGGGGATGGCGCCATTGACTCCGGCTGTGCGTTGACAGGCAAAAGGCTCGATTCCCACGAGCGGGTCCTGGCCAAGCACGAGTTGTCGCATCAGAACCGCGGTGGCCGGAGACAGTTGCAAACCAGCTCGAAAATGACCAGCGGCGACCATGAGATTGTCGTGTCCTGGCACACCACCGAGGAACGGCAATCCGTCGAAGGCGCCGGGCCGCAGACCTGACCAGCATCGTTCGAACCTAGCCCCCGCTAGGCTCGGCACCAGGTCCTCGGCAAATCGAATCAGCCCCGCCACTCCGTCGGCTGTATTGTCCTTCTGGAATCCCACCCACTCCTCGGTCGACCCGACCAGGATCCGACCATCCGGGCGAGGAACCAGGTACCGGGCTCCCAGCCCGATCACCCGGGTGAATGGCAGCGGCCGCGCCAACAACTGGACAATCTGGCCACGGACAGGTTCGATCGACAACTCGACTCCACATCCGGCCAACACACGCCGTGTCCACGCACCGGCCGCCACGATGAACTGCCCGGCAGAATGTTCGCCATCGGGCGTTCGAACTGCCGTCACATGCTCATTCTCGGTCACCACCTCGACCACTGGCGATCCGGACACCAATTCGACCCCGGCGGCCGACGTTGCTGAGAGCAACGCCTTGAGATGCCGGGGGTTTCGAACCTGGCATTTTTGCGGGAGGTGCAAGCCAACGACCGTCGACGGATTCAATGCCGGCTCGAGTTCCAACACCTCCTCCGGCCCGAGCACATCGGCGGACACCCGTTCGTCCCTCCACGCATCAGCCAGGTCGTCGAGTTGATCGGAGGGACCGGCCAGGCGAATTTCCAGTCCCCCACAATTGCGGAACCCGTTGTCGATGCCGGTCAGTTCGCGGAGCAACTCGGACCACTCGGGCCACAATCGACAGCTCTCTCCGCGGAGCCGATCGTAGGGATGAACAGCGGCATCCGGGTTGCCCGGCGGCAAAATCCCCGCCCCGGCCCAGGACGCCTCGGCACCGAATTCCGATTGCTCGAGGACTTTGACCGAGACACCGTGGCGAGACAACTCCCACGCGATCGACAATCCGATCACGCCACCACCGACAACAACCACGTCCGTCATGCCACCGTCCCTGTGCATCGGCCTCGCCCGTCCCCGGTTATCGCTTTTTCCCAGAGAGGCTCTGGACGTAGGCTGCCGCCAGCCGTTTCAGATCAGTCGGTGCGTAAATCGCCTTGACCGACGCGGCCACTCCCGTCCCTTTCTGCAGGTTGCGTACAAAAAGTACGAACCGGGTTCCTCCCCCCGCCTTGATCATGAACGTCACCAGCGTGTAGCCCACGGCCCCAACCTGTTGAGGCGAAAACGTGCCATCGGCAAACAGGTCCTCTGGCTTGGTGATGCCCTGCAGTGCTTCGACAGCTCCGGATTTCAAGCCGGCGATGTGCTCGTTCTTGGCGTCGGCCTTGGCGGCCAGGGTCAGCCCCACCCCACGGACAAGCCACTGTGGCAGGCGACTTCCACTTCGTTTCAGGAAGGCGCCGGTCATGTGATCGATCAACTGGATCTTCATCCCGGCCGAATCGGGAGTCACCACATCCCCCACATCCTGCAACACGATGTAGGCATCCTCAAACGACTGAGTCACAACCGAATGCCCCGTCATGGCGCGAGGGGTCTGACGATTGTGGATCACCTGGTTCCATTCGGTGTAGCCGAACCGTTCCTTGAAAACGACAACCGCCAGGCGTCCCTTGAACAACTGGGGGCTCTTTTCTCCGAACATCGTCCTCAACTGGCGGCCATGTTCGTCAGCCCATTCGGCGACCTGCTGCAATCGTGTCGCCGGAACATCTCCATAAACGAAGAACTCGTCGGTTTTGACGAAACGGGGGCGGTCATCGTTGGACACCCGCTCCCAGAGTTCATCGATACGTTTTTCTCGGAAGTCATTGAATTCCCCGGGCGACAACTTGGCCAGCATCGCGGCCTTCATGTCTTCATCGGTGGGAACCAGCGATTGCATCGCCACGGTCGCTGACTCGCCGTCAAACTTCGCGCCCTCCTGGATCCACGTCCGCAGACTGTTGTAGAACTCGCGGGTGATCCGACGGTTTCCCGGCGGCATTTTTTGCTTGTCCTTGTCCAGTGCCGCGACGCGCCGCCAGATGATGCTTCCCTCCAGGTTCCCTGGCAGCACCACCCGGCCGCTGTCGCTGCCGCGCAACAACGACTCGAAGGTTGCCAGCGAAAATCCTCCTCGACCGTTGCGACCACCGTGACAGGTGGCACACAACGTGGTCAGCGTCGGTGCCACGTCCTTGACGAACGACACCTTCTCGCGGCCGGTTGCCTTGGCGACCTTGACCGTCCCCGGCTTGGGTGTCCCCTTCGGAGTTCCACCATCAGCCGACTTCAGGCTTCGCAATTTCGTGTTGGCACCGTTGCCGTCAAACTTGGCCCCCTGGGCGATCCAGTTGCCGATCGTCGCGATCTGTGTGCCGGTCAATGCGGCACCGTTTTTCGGCATCCGCTGGTTCGCATTCGTCGCGGCGATCCGCAGCATCAACGGGCTGGCCTTCGGGTTGCCCGCGCGAATCGCCGGGCCACTGGCCCCACCCCGGGTCAAGCCGGCAAACGTGTCCAGTCGCAGCCGCCCCGACGCCCTCGCCGCGTGACAGTTTCCACATCGCGACACGAGGATCGGGGCCACATCCTTGACGAAACTGACCGCCTGGGACGTCGCGGGCTTTGGCTTCCCACCTCGCTTGATGGTCAATTGCCGTTGCTGCAGGGCCAGGAACCGCAACAACCCGGCAACCGAACGGTCTGTGGGTTTCAGCTTGGCCGCGTCGATCACTTTCTTGATCGCCGCCTCGGCCTCGCTCAGCGTTTTCTCGGCCTCATCGAACTTCTTGCGCCGAATCAGCAACGAGGCACGCGTGATCGTGCGACGTGCGGCCGACAATTCCCGTCGCTGGGCCACGGTTGGCGCCGAGTCGACCGACCCGGTCACTGTCACCACCGACAGCACCGCAACCAACATCGGGATCAGTAGCTTTTCCGATCGTCTTGCCGTCATGGCGTCGCAACCTCGAGTGCCCTGGTGACCATCCGCGACGGGACCAGGATGTCAATGTCCCACCGCGCCAAACAGCCGCCCGACTGTCCCTGTCGGTGACTCCAGTATAGGCGATCAACCAGACCGGTAAAGACCGCCCCGCCCGACACTGTCGGCCCAACCGGCAACACGCGGGTATCTCGTTGAGTCCATCCGCGTGGCTGTGCTAGCATCGGGAGACACACACGCCTGCCAATCTCCAGTCCAATCACTTGTTTGGCGCAATGCCTGAGTTACAGTCCCCTGCCCTGCTCGAAAAACGCGACGCCCTGGTGGCCACGCTGGCCGGTTATGGACGGGTCGCGGTGGCGTTCTCGGCGGGCGTCGACAGCACGGTGGTGGCACGCGCCGCCCGTGAAGCATGCGGGGACGATGCGGTGGCGGTGACCGCAGTCAGCGCCAGCCTCGCCAGTGGCGAACGCGACCAGGCCGAGGCGCTCGCCCGACAGATCGGGATCCGGCACGTCGTCATCGAGACCGGCGAGTTCGACAATCCCGATTATCTGAAGAACGAGCCGAACCGGTGCTACTTCTGCAAGACCGAACTCTACGACCAACTCGAACAACTGCTGCCACGACTGGATGTCGATGTCATCGCCAATGGTGCCAACGTCGACGACCGTGGCGACCATCGTCCCGGCATGGTCGCGGCCGATGAACACGCCGTGCGCAGTCCATTGCTGGAAGTCGGGATCAACAAGCAGGATGTCCGGGACCTGGCACAGCACTGGGACCTCCCGGTCTGGGACAAGCCAGCCATGCCCTGCCTTTCCAGCCGGATTGCCTATGGCGTTGGAGTGACCACCGAGAGGGTCCGACGAGTCGATGCGGCCGAGAGTTTCCTGCGGACGGAGTTCGAACTGACTGAATTCCGTGTCCGCCACGAGGCCAACGAACTGGCCCGGATCGAGGTCCCCGTCGACCAGTTGCCGCGACTGCTCGACCCGGCCAATCGGCAGGCCATCACGACACACTTCCGTGAACTCGGGTTCGCGTTCGTGACCATCGACCTCGAGGGCTTCCGTTCGGGAAGCCTCAACTCCGTCGTCTCCATCGACGACCTGCAGGTGCTCGGCGACTGAGCCGACCGGACTAGGCGATCCCCGGCACCGGGAAGTCGGCACAGAACGAGGCAATTTCTGCCCGCACCTTCTGGCCCACCGATTCGTCCTCAGCGGCTCTCAACACCTCGAGAATCCAGGCCCCGACCTGCTTCATCTCATCGGTGCCCATCCCTCGAGTTGTCAACGCGGCAGTTCCAATCCGAACCCCACTGGGGTCCAGCGGTTTTCTCTGGTCAAACGGAATCATGTTCTTGTTGACCGTGATGCCCGCGCGGTCGAGAGCCTCCTCGGCTATCTTTCCGGTGAGCCCGATCGGTGTCACGTCGGCCAACATCAGGTGGTTGTCGGTCCCACCGCTGGCCAGGAGAATCCCACCCTCGAGCAACGATTCGGCCAGTACCTGGGCGTTGTCGACGATCGCCTGGGCGTACTCGCGGAAAGACGGTTCCAGGGCCTCACCAAAGCAGACCGCCTTGCCGGCAACGATGTGACAAAGTGGCCCACCCTGCATCCCGGGAAAGACGGTCCGATCCAGGTTCCGAGCGTTTTCCTCGCGAGTCAACACGAACCCCGCCCGGGGTCCCCGCAACGTCTTGTGAGACGTCGATGTCACGTAATCGGCCACCTCGACGGGATTGTTGTGCAACCCGGCCGCAACCAGCCCGGCGTAATGAGCCATGTCGACCAACAGAAGTGCGCCCACCTCCCGGGCAATCTCGGCAAACTTCGGGTGGTCAATCTCACGCGGATAGGCACTCGCCCCGGCCACGATCATCTTCGGCTTCACCTCCCGCGCCATCGCCGCAACCTGGTCGTAGTCGATCCGATGATCGTCCTCCCGGACACCATAGTGTGCGACGTTGTAGAGTTGCCCCGAGAAATTCAGGTGCATGCCGTGAGTCAGGTGGCCACCGTGAGCCAGGTCCATCGCCAGGTAGGTGTCGCCCGGCTCAAGCTCTGTCAGGTAGACCGACATGTTGGCCTGGCTGCCAGAATGCGGCTGCACGTTGGCGTGCTCGGCACCGAACAACTCGCAGGCACGCTGCCTCGCGATGCTCTCGACATCGTCAACGTGCTCACAACCACCGTAGTACCGTCGCCCGGGATAGCCCTCGGCGTACTTGTTGGTCAACACGCTGCCGGCCGCTTCCAGGACCGCGGCGCTGGTGTAATTCTCCGATGCAATCAACTCGAGCCCATCAACCTGCCGGGCCCTTTCGGCCTGGATCGCATCCCAAACCACCGAATCCATCTGCTGGAGATCACTCATTGCTGGCAGGACTCCCTTCCTCGACAACCGCATGAGCGGGCCGACTCGATCAACTTGAATTGCCACACCGGATCTGCGAGCCTCGTCTCGCCGTTCCATCACGGCCCGATTCTCTCACTCGGGACCGCCCGTTTATAGACCTCGACACGTTCTTTTGCCACTATCTATTTCCAGGTCCCAGCAACTCTCTCCCGGCATCGGTTTCCCGTGACCAACACCACACCAGAACCTGCCCCGCTGTCCGGTTCACCCTGCCTGCAGGGCGAGCAGGTCGCCTTCACGGGAGTCCTGGCGTCGATGACACATCGCGAAGCGATGGACCTGGTCGCCCGTCATGGAGGAACATCCACCCAGCACGTCAGCCGAACAACCACACTGCTGGTTGTTGGCGAGGAAGGCTGGCCCCTGGAATCCAACGGACAACCATCGCTCAAGTGGCAGGATGCCAACGAACTGACCCGCCAGGGCCACCCCCTGCGGACGATCAACGAATCGGACTGGCTGCACCTAGTCGGGCTCGACGAAACCCGACACGACATCCACCAGGCCTACACGCCCGCGATGCTCAGCCAACTCCTGGGAGTCACCGTTCACGTGATTCGTCGCTGGGCGAGAGCCGGATTGATCACACCGACTCGCCAGGTCCACCGGCTGTTGTACTTTTCTTTCCAGGAAGTCGCCGGAGCTCGCAAGCTCAGCGAATTGCTCGCCGCCGGAGTCCCTCGCAGTGAGATCGAAAAGAGCCTCGGACAACTGGCCCCACTGTTTCGCGATGGGGACCGCACGCTCGACCAACTCGAAATGCTCGCTCATGACGCCAGGGTCGTTTTCCGCGACGAACGGGGACTGATCGAACCGGCCAGTGGGCAAAGACTTCTCGGATTCGATGAGGACGCTCTTCCGGCAAAGGACGACGCGGACGTCAAATTCCGTAGCCCACTGCCGATGACCAACTGGTCACCCGAGCGGCCACACAAGTACTGGGGATTCCGGGACTGGTTCGACCAGGGACGACAATTGCTGGAAGAGGATGCGGCCGAGGAGTCCATCGAGGCTTTCCGAATGTGCCTGATGGAGTGCCCGGACGAGGCGGAAGCTCACTTTCATCTTGCCGAGGCCCTCTACCGTTGTGGTCGCACCCGCGCGGCACTGGAACGCTATCACGCGGCCGTCGAACACGACCACAACTACATCGAGTCCTGGACGCAACTTGGGTGCCTGCACGCCGAACTGGGAGAACTCGAACCGGCACTCGAAGCATTCGAGGTCGCGTTGCGGGTGCATCCGGGCTTTCCCGATGCCCACTGGCACAAGGGCGAAATCCTGCACCAGTTGGATCGGACCGAGGAAGCCATCCCGCACTGGGAACGCTACCTCACGTTTGACTCCCGCGGCCCCTGGGCCGAAACCGCCCGGCAGCGACTTGCCCAACTGGCCCTCAACACCAACGAGGCCTAGTGGTCTCCGCCCTCTCCGTGCATCGCTTCTTCGTCCGGGGCGTTGACCGCCGACTCGGACGCCTGCACGTCGTCATTGTCCGAGGACACCGTGCCGACCCCAAGCCAGAAGCAGAGCATCAGCGGAACAAACAGGCTGAACAACACGGCCAGCATCACGCCAATCGCCCGCCCCACGCCGTAATCGACAGCCTTGAATTCTTCCACCTCGGCATCACTGAAGATCGGATCAGGAGCTGTGGTTTCGGTTGCGTCGGTCATCGTCATGTCGCCTTGTCACGCGGTGCTACGTGGGGTGTGATCTGGCGATGATTCTGAACCATCGCGAGGCTCCTGTCGAGGTCACTCGGAGATCCCGGCCAACAGCCGGGTCAACGCGTCATCACTGGGATACGGGTGTCCCAGGTGCTGCCGAAAGGCCTCACCGTACTCCACTCCCATCTCGCTGCCCCGGGCCGATCCCCATCGACGGCAACTCTCCAGGTACTCGTCCATCCCGTGCTGTTTCAGCAACCACGCTCGCTGGGATTCATGGCAAGCCAGCATCTCGAGTTTTCTCTCGAATGTCTCGGTGACATCGACAATCATCCCGGCCGGCTGCGGCTGACCGAACCAGTCGACCCCCTCGATCGCATCGACGTAATACAGGTGAGGGATCTTATCGATTGGCGGGGCGGGATCGTCGGCACCGGTCGTGTAGTTGGGAATCGGCGCGTTGAAGCAAGCATCACGAACCAGCAGGCTGGTCACCTCGTGATCGGGCATGTAATCGACCGGTGGAGCGGTCAGGACAATGTCGGGACGGACGGTGCGGAGATACTCGGTCACGCGGCGTCGCGACGGGTTGTCGAAGACAATCGACAGGTCACGGAACTCGAGGCAGTGGTAGTCGGCCCCCAGCATTTCCGCGGCAGATCGTGCTTCCGTCCGCCGGATCTCCGAGATCGCCTCGGGCGTCATTTCCGCGCTGCCACAGTCACCGGGAGTCATCGTCGCCACGTGCAACACGACTTGCGACGAGGCCAGCCGCAGCAACGTGCCGGCACACTGAAACTCGATGTCATCCGGATGAGCGTGAATCGCCAGGACCGTCGTCATCGTCAGACACCTGTTGCTTCGTGGCGTCAGTCGTTTGCCACGATCTCGGTGAGTTCGTCGGTGAGTTCAGCGTTGTACTGATTGACCTTGTTGTACATGGTCTTGAGCGCGATCCCGAGTTCCTCGGCCGCCTTCCGCTTGTCCCCATCGTGCTTCTCGAGGACGCTCAGGACGATCTGCTGTTCGACCTCTCGCAGGGTCATTGCCTGGTCCGGCAGAGCCACTGTCGTCACCACTCCCGGACGGCTGGTCGACAGGTGCACGGGGAGATGCTCGACAGCAATCGTCCGATCTCCGGCCATGATCACGGCGTGTTCAATGGCATTGGCCAGTTCCCGGACATTGCCCGGCCAGTCATGAGCCGCGAGTCCCGTGAGCACCTCGGCGGACAATTGCTCATCATCATCCACCGGCCGCTTCCTGGCCCGGGCCAGCAACGCGGCGGCCAACAACGGCAGGTCCGGCTTGCGATCACGCAACGGCGGCAAAGGGATCTCAAACGTGTTGACCCGGAAATACAGGTCCTCCCGAAATTCACCTGTCCCCACCATCTCGGACAGGTCCCCGTTGGTCGCACAGACGATCCGGACATCCACGTGCAACGGGTCATTCTCGCCCACCCTGCGGATCTCTCCCGACTCGAGAAACCTCAACAGCTTGACCTGCATCGACCGGTCGAGTTCACCCAGTTCATCCAGGAACAGCGTGCCGCCATGCGCCACCTCGAACAATCCGGTCCTGGACCTGTCGGCCCCCGTAAAAGCTCCCTTGCGGTGGCCGAAGAATTCACTCTCCACCAGGTGTTCCGGCAACGCGCCGCAGTTGACCGGCACAAAGGGCATTTCGCGTCTTGCACTCAATTCGTGGACGCGTCGGGCGACAAGTTCTTTGCCGGTCCCGGTCTCGCCCAGCACCAACACGCTCGAATCGGTCGGAGCCACCCGTTCAATCAGGGTCGCGACCTGTTGCATCGCGGCAGTCTGGCCGACCAATTCGGTCGATCCTTCAATCGCCTTCAGCCGCGTTTCCAGTGCCTGGGTCTTACGAGTCTGTTGCCGCCAGTCGGCGGCCCGGGCCAGCGCCTGCTGGATATCCAGCAACTTGCACGGCTTGTTGAGAAAATCGTTGGCATGATGCCGGACGGCCTTGATGGCCTGCTGCATGTCACCATGACCGGTGTGGATGATCACGAACGTTTCCGGCGACACCTGCTTGATGTGGTCGGTGACCTCCCAGCCGGAAATCCCGGGCATTTTCAGATCGACGATGGCCGCGTCGAAATGCTGTTCGCCCAAAACAGCCACCGCGGCTTCGCCGTCCTCGCAAACGGTCACCTCGTGGCCCATCCGCGGCAACTCGATTCGCATCACCTCGCGAATCGGTGTCTCGTCGTCGACAAACAGGACTCTCAGAGGAGCCACCGCCGTCGACCGATCGACTTGCAATCCACCAGCGTCCCTGCTGTCCACGCCTTTGCCCACTCCCTGGTAACATCCCTGCGGCTCATCGAGATCGACCGTGACCCCGTCCGCGGCCCCACTCTTATCAGAATTCCCCATCCGTCTCAATTGTCTTCTCGACAACACTCTCTGCCAGGCCGTCGGATGTGGCCCGGCCGACCCAGTCCGAATCGATGTGCTCGGATCGTCGGGGCAACTGCAAGCGGAACTGGCTGCCCTGCCCCGCCCCGTCACTGCTCGCCTCGATCGTCCCACCGTGATCACTGATAATCCGGTGGCTGATCGACAGTCCCAGCCCGGTCCCCTTGCCGGTCGACTTGGTCGTGAAGAATGGCTCGAAGAGATTCTCTATCGTCTCGGACGTCATCCCGCACCCGTCGTCGGCAAAACTCAACGTCACCAGGTCGGTCTGGCTGGTCAACTCGATGTCCAGACGCCCTCTCTCGCTGGTCGATTCCAGTGCATTGGCAATCAGGTTGAGAATCACCTGCTTGATCTGTGGACCATTGATCTCCAACTGGCATGAACTGCCTGCCGAAAACGTGATCGAACGGTCACGGAACCGGCTCATGTGTCCGACCAGTGCCAACACCTCGTTGACCAGCTTGACCAGGTCGTGAGGCGCGCGTGAAGCGTCCTGGCCCCGCGAGAAATCGAGCAGGCGCGCGGTGATTTCCTGGCAACGGAAGGCTTCACGCCCGATCATCTCCGCGTACTGCCGAATCACCTTCTGTTCATCCGGCGCCGCCTGGCCCAGCAATGCTTCGAGCCGTTCCTGCAGGCTCTCGCCGGCCATCGCGATCGCTGCCAACGGGTTGTTGATCTCGTGAGCCACCCCCGCGGCCAAGAATCCAACCCCGGCCAGGCGTTCGGATCGGACCAACTGCCGGGAGCGGTCCCGGACCTGGCCATCCAGGTCGTCCCGGATGTCTCGGAACCGATCGGTCATCTGGTTGAACGATTCGGCCAGTTCGGCCATCTCGTCCCGGGTCGACAACTCGACGCGGTAATCCAGGTCCCCCTGTGCGACGCGACGCGCTCCCTCGTGCAAGGCACGGATGGGCTGAAACACCCAGCGGTACCCCGCGTGCACGAAAGCCACAAACAGCAGGACCGCCGCGATGGTCGATCCCACCAGCCACCGAGTACGTGACGCCAACGCCCGGTCCGCCTCGCGGAGTCGCCCCCTCAGGCCCGCCCGCGGATCCGGCAACGACCGTGCCGTCCTCAGGCTCGCAGCGACCTGTATTCGCAATTCCTCCCGGCCAGCGGTGGCCAATCGCCCTGCCCCATCAATCGAGTGACCGATTTCCAGCAGTTGTCGATCCAGTTGCGCCAACAACTGTCGTGAAATCGGCCGATTCGCCTGGTGTTCCGGAGAGCGCTCCAACTGTCCCCAGCGACTGCGGTATTCGGCGAGAGCCGCCGTCGCATCCCGATGTCGATCGACAAGTTCCTGCCGGAGAACCCCTGTCGACTCATCAAGCAGAGGGGTGGCCAACGCCGCCAACTCGGCCTCAAGTCGCTCCCGGTCGGGAGCCTCGAAGACACTGAAATTCAACTCGCGAACCGCCTGCCGGTACGACCACAGGCCCCCCAGCCCGCTGATCGACAGCGTGGCCATCATGACCAGGACCAGCGCAAGGCCGACGACCAGCTTACGCCGAATCGATCGGGCCAGAACCATCGTGACCTCCGTGTCCACGAACCGCGAGCGGAATTGCCGCCGGAGTCTATCATCCGGTTTCAGGCATCGGCAAGAGGACGGCCGGAACGGTCTTGCCGTATCACGCGGTACGGAATTATTATCCCGCCCCGCATGATGCGTTGGAGTCCTCTCGTGACAGTCGCCCGCCAGAACACCCTGCTGGTCGCCCTGCTGCTGGCAATCGTTTCCAGCGGTTGCGTACATCGCCGACTGACAATCCGCAGTCAACCCGACGGGGCCCGCGTGTTCGTCGACGGCAAGGAAGCCGGATTCACCCCGACCGCCGTTGATTTCACCTACTACGCCACCCGGGAAGTGCGGCTGGTCAAACCCGGGTTTGAAACAAAGACCGAGAAGGTCCGCATTTCGACTCCCTGGTACCAGATGCCCCCGCTCGACTTCCTCTCCGACAACTTCTCCCCCGGCCATGTCTCGGACCGCCGCGAGATCCGATTCACGCTCGAGCCACAGGTCGTCGTCCCGCAGAACGAATTGCTCGACCGGGCCAATTCCCTGCGAACGGACTCCCGGATCGGGAAGTGACCGTCCTCTAGCGGGGAATCGTCGGACGGCGTCCTGCCGACCGTGGAACTTCCTTCACCCCGGCACTTCCCTTCAACGCACCGCCGACACCCAGCAACTCGGGATGTCGTGCCACCTTGTCGCTGAAGATCCGCAGGTCGCGAATCACCGGTTCGATATTCTTCAGCAACACCGAGAGTGACGTCGCCGATTCGTTGAGATTGCGATACAGCGCCGGGTCACGCGCCAGACGGTTCAGTGACCCCTCCGGGGTGTTGACCGTCCGCGAGAACCGCGACAGGTCACCGGTCAGCATCTCGAGATTTCCCAGGGTCTTGTCGAGCCGACCAACGATCGAACCGCCACGTCGGGCCAATGGATCCGTCACCCCCTGCAGGTTCTCCAGGTTTCCATTCACAGTCAGCACCGTCGCACGGACGGCTCGCAGTGTCGATTCGGTCTCACCAACCAGCCGTGGCAACGCATCCAGGGACCGCTTCAGGTTCTGTTGCTGACGAGGGTCCCCAAGCACCTGGTTGGCGTTGGCAAACAGGTCGTTGGCGGTGGCCATGGTCCGGGAGAATTGTCCGAGCGCATCGGCTGACTGGCTGATCGCCCGTTCCAGTTCGCCACGACGCCCGCCGACCAGTCCGTTGATATTTTCGGCCACGTCCGACCACTGGCGACTTGTGGCTTCAAGAGAGGTCATGGTCGTCCGCAGTTGTTCATCCAGCCGAGAGACCAGTTGCATCGGGTCGACCGCCGATTCCCCCTTCAACAGGTCCCCACTCCGAACCTTCCGCCCGCGTCCACCCGGCGTGAACTCGACGGTGGTGTCACCAAACAGGCTCATCACCAATCGTGGCCGGGCATCGGTGCAAACGGCAAAACGGGGTTCGAGGTCGACGACGACCCGGGCGCCGCCGCGACGGCGATCGATCGACACGTCGCGCACCACGCCGATCGACACACCGTTCATCTCCACCGGCCCACCGGGTTGAACACCGGCGGCAGCAGGAAAGTGAATCGCGACCGTCACCGGCTTCTGCCACAACGAACGAAACTCACCGAACTGCAAGATCATCACCGCGGCGCACACCCCCGAGATGATCACCATCAGGCCCACACGGAATTGCAATTGTCGTTCGGTCATCCCGCATCCCTCTCCAACGCCGGGACTCCGCCCTGCATGAATGCAGACACGCGACGATCGTCCGACGCCAATGCCTCGGCAACGGTCCCGGAAAAAATGGCCTGGGGTTCGTCAGCCGAGAGCCGCGAAACCGGCTCGAGCATCACCACGCGGTCGGCAACAGTCCGCACTGTCGACAGGTCGTGGGTGACCACGACACTGGTGACCGGCCGCCGTTGACGAACCTCGCAAATCAATCGATTGATCACCCCGGTCATCACCGGGTCCAGCCCTGTCGTTGGCTCGTCATAGAGCATCACCGACGGCTCCAACGCCAGCGCCCGCGCCAGGGCGACTCGTTTCCTCATCCCACCGGACAACTCGGCCGGCCGGTTTGTACAGATCTCGCCGGACAAGCCCACCTCCTCGAGTCGATCGATCACGACCGACCGAATCGTCGCCTCGTCCCGCTCACCCATCTCCCGCAGTCCAAAGGCGACGTTTTCATAGACGTCGAAACTGTCGAACAAGGCCGAGTTCTGGAAGAGGTATCCAAACGTCAGTCGTCGTTGGTCCCGTTCCCGTCGCTCCATCTCGCCCACCGACTGCCCGCCCCAGAACACCTCGCCCACGGTTGGCGCCATCAGGGACATCATCAGTTTCAACGTCACGCTTTTTCCGCACCCGCTTTCACCGATCACCACCAGCGTCTCGCCATCGCGAACTGCAATCGAGAGATTCCTCAGCACGTGCTGGTCCCCGAATCGACGCCCCACTCCTCGCAGTGACACCGGGTGCATTTCCGCCCGGAGATCCGAGGGCGGTGGAGACGCGGCATGAACTGGCGATGCGAAAACCGACATCGAAAAACGTCCCGATTCTGTCAATTCCTGGAAAGTGAAAGGTCGCTCCGCGGCCAACTACAAAAGAGACGGGGGCGCGGGATAGGCCATGCGGTAGCTGGTGTCCAACAACAGGCCGAGAAAGAAGTCGAGAGCCAGGATGGCAACGAACGACACGACAAACGAAACCGTCGCCGCCCGTCCCACCCCCTTGGCACCCGCCTCGCAATGAAATCCGTGATAACACGACACCAGCGCGATCGCCCCACCGAAAAACACGCTCTTGATCAAGCCTGTTGTTACGTCGAACGCCGTGACAAACGATCGGCTGTGGTTCCAGTAGAAATGGCTGTTGACGTCCAGCGCCTGGGTCGAAAAAGCCCAACCGCCGATGATCCCCACCGTATCGGCGACAATCGTCAGCACCGGAATCAACAGAAAACAGGCCAGGAAACGGGGCACCACCAATTGCCGTACCGGATTGGCGCCCAACGCACGAATGGCGTCAATTTGTTCGGTCACACGCATCGTCCCCAACTCGGCTGCCATCGCACTGCCCACCCGCCCGGCCAGCATCGTTGCCGCCAGCACCGGCCCCAGTTCTTTGACCAACGACACGTTGATCACCGAACCGATTCGGGTTTCCATCCCCAGGTGGTGAAACGAGGCGAACCCCTGCACGGCCAGGACCATGCCGATGAACACACCGGTGACCACGACCACTGGAATGCTGCCGACCCCGACGTTGTACATCGTTTCGAGCATCACCCGGCGACGCGACCGGCCCACGATCACCTGGCGGAGCACACCAACGGAAAACAGCGAGAAGTCTCCAACGCCCTCAACTACCGACAACACGGCAGCGCCGAGCCGGTGGATTGGTGTGCTGGAGGATCGTGAAACTGGAATTGTCGCCATCGCGGGACTCTCGACGACTGCGGGCAGACGGAAACTAGTCGATTGCCGCTATCGGGGCGATACCAGTTCGAAGAACCAAACAATACGGATGCCGGTCCGCTGTTGCTTTCCGAATCGCCCTTCCTGCTGGTACAATCCAACGCACTTGTGGGCCACGGTTTGGCCCGTACACCTTCGGGATGATCGTGGAGGAGACTGGCATGCGGAGCTTGATCGCATTCTTGACACTGACGCTTCTGGTCGGCGGACCGCTGGGGGCAATGGCCCAGGAAGACAAAAAGGCCGAGAAAAAGGAAAAGGCTCCCCCGAAGGTTGTCCTCACTGCTGCCGAAAAAGCAGCCGTCGCCGCAATCAAGAAATTCGGCGGCTCGGTACTCGAGGTCGCCCAGAACGATGGTCGACTCGATGTTGCCTACCACCTGGCCGACGGCAAGATCGGCGACAAGCAACTCGAACCGCTCAAGGCGATCAAGCACATCCATTCGCTGAACCTGCGCGGGACCGAGGTCACCGACGCCGGACTGGCATCAATCGCCGGACTGGGTGGGCTCGAGCGACTTCACCTGGAAAAGACCAAGGTCACCGACGCCGGACTGGCCCACCTCAAGGGACTTGCCAACCTCCAGTACCTCAACGTCTACGGCACCGCCGTGACCGACGGTGGTCTGAAGCACCTCTCCGGATTGAAGAAACTCAAGAAACTCTACATCTGGGAAACCAAGATCAGCGCGGGCGGAATCAAGTCGATCAAGACCGCCGTGGCTGGCCTGAGAGTGATCCCGGACCCCGAGGTCGAAAAGCGGCGGGCGGCAATCGACGCCAAGCGAGCACTCGCGGCCCTGAAGACCGAAACGGAAACCTCGGCCAAGAAGGCCACTGAGTCGAAAAAGACATCCGACGCGGACGCCAAGGCATCGACCGCAGCCGCCAAGGCATCGACCGACGCCGCCAAGGTTGCCGCCGACGCCAAGACCAAGGCCACAGCCGCCGCCAAGGCCCTGACCGACGCACAGGCCAAGGCCAAGGACGCCAAGACCGACGACGACAAGAAGAAAACCGCCGAGGCGGTGAAGAAGGCGACGGAGGCCAAGACGGCTGCCGACAAGGCCAACACCGACGCCACCAAGAAGGCCGCCGACGCCAAGAAGAAAGCTGACGACGCCAAGAAGAAGGCCGATGCCAGCAAGAAAGCATCCGACGCCGCCACCAAGGCCGCTGCCGATGCCAAGGCCAAGTACGAGAAGGCGGTCAACCCGCCGGCCAAGAAGGAAGTGAAGAAGGACGCCAAGAAAGACGCCAAGAAGAAGTAGCCAGGTAGGCCGCTTCCAGGCTCGTCCTTATACGACGTGTTTTACCGGCCCGGTGGTCTTCATGACCGCCGGGCCGTTTTTTGAATCCAGCGGCACTCGCTCGAGACACCCCGACAAGAGATTCTCCCGATGTCCAACACCACCACCCTGCTGCTCCGTTTCCTGGCCGCCATCCTGCTGATCGCAGCAACACCGGGAGTCTCTCGGGTCGACGCCGCCGACTCGCTCGTGCTCAATCCCAGCGACCACATCGCGATCATCGGCAACAACCTGGCCGACCGTATGCAACATCACGGGTGGCTGGAGACATACCTCCAGGCCGAATTTCCCCAGCACCGACTCACGATACGAAACCTCGGCTTCACCGGTGACGAGGTGAAGACACGGCCCCGTTCGGCCAACTTCGGCAATCCCGACCAGTGGCTGGCCAAGGTCAAGGCCGACGTCGTGTTCTGCTTCTTCGGTTACAACGAGGCACTGCGAGGCCCCGACGGCCTGCCCGCCTTCCGCAAGGATCTCGCCGACATGCTCACCGGCATGAAGGGCCAGAAGTACAACGGCAAGTCCGCCCCCCGGATCGTCGTGTTCTCGCCCATCGGCCACGAGAACCTCAACAGCCCTCACTTGCCCGACGGCACCAAGAACAATCGCAACCTGGCCCTCTACACCCAGGCCATGCAGCAGGTCTGTGCCACGCAGAAAATTCAGTTTGTCGACCTCTTTGCACCGTCCCGACAACTCTATGCCGAGAACGCGACCCACCTGACGCTCAACGGCATCCACCTGCTCGACCATGGCAATCGTCTTTTGGCCGGCGTGATCATGAGACAACTCTTCGGCAACACAAAGAGTGACCTTCGCGACAGTGCCGAGATCGAGAAGTTGCAGGCTGCCGTGCTCGAGAAGAGCTACTACTGGTTCAGTCGCTACCGGGTCGTCGACGGCTACAACGTCTTCGGAGGACGATCTCGCTTGGCCTGGTTCGGCCAATCCAACGCCGACGTGATGCAACGCGAGATGCAGATCTTCGACGTGATGACGGGAAACCGCGACCAGTTGATCTGGGCCGTCGCCGCAGGTCGCAAGCACAAGGTCGTCGACAACAACATCCCCGGTTTGCTGCAGGTCAAGACGAACAAGCCCGGCCCACTGGCCGGCGGACGCCACCCCTACCTGGGAGGCCGCAAGGCCATCGAACGGATGCGGGTCGCCAAGGGCATGGAAGTCAACCTGTTTGCCTCGGAAGAGAAATTCCCCGAGTTGGTCAACCCGGTCCAGATGGCCGTCGACACAGACGGACGACTGTTCGCCTCGGTCTGGCCCTCCTACCCGCACTGGAACCCCACCGAACCACGAACCGACCGCATCCTCTGCCTGCCCGATGACAATCGTGACGGCGTGGCCGACCGCTGCGTGATTTTTGCCGACAAGCTCAACAGCGTCACCGGGTTCGAGTTCTGGGGCGGCGGCATGCTGGTCGCCGCTGCACCCGAGATCTGGTTTCTCAAGGACACCGATGGCGACGACAAGGCTGACGTCAAGATCCGCATGCTCCAGGGCATCTCCAGTGCCGACACACACCACTCGGCCAATGCGTTGGTGATCGGTCCCGACGGCTGGCTGTACTGGTCACGGGGTATCTTCAACATCGCCAACATGGAGACCCCAACCCGCACCTACCGGTCGGGACAATCCGGGGTCCACCGTTTCAACCCGCGGACATTCGAGGTCGAATTCCACTTCCCGATCGGCCCCAACCCACACGGCGACTGCTTTGATCGCTGGGGATTCCAGTTCGCCAACGACGGCACAGGGGGCACCGGCAGTTACGTCAACGTCGGCAAGGGACGGGGCAACAAGCAATGGTTTCGCAAACGGGTGCGTCCGGTCGCCGCCACCGGCATCCTCTCCAGCACGCACTTCCCCGAAAACACCAACGGCAACTTCCTGATCTGCAACACGATCGGCTTCCAGGGCGTGCTGCAGCACGAGGTGAAGTTCAACGGGGCCGACATCACGGCGACCGAGATCGACCCGATTCTCGTTTCCACCGACCCCAACTTCCGCCCGACCGACATCGAGATCGGTGGCGACGGCGCCCTGTACGTTTCCGACTGGTGCAACGTCCTGATCGGACACATGCAACACAACATGCGAGACCCCAACCGCGACCACGCCCACGGCCGCATCTACCGGGTCAGTTACCCCGGGCGCCCGTTGACACCGGCCATCAAGATGAAGGGCAAGCCGATCGCCGAGGTCTGTGGCCACTTCTTCTCGCCGGCCAACGGAATCCGCTACCGTGCCCGGTTGGAACTCAGCGGACGTCCCACCAACGACATCGTTGCCGCCGTGGGCGGCTTCGCAAAAACACTCGACGTCAACAGGGTGTCGGCCAAGCGGGATGAAGCCCAGGCACTGCTGGAATGCCTGTGGGTATTCGAGGAACACCGCGTGGCCAACCAGAGCCTGTTGCTCCGGGTCCTGGAAGCCGAAGAGGAAAAAATCCGCGCCGCAGCCATCCGCACGCTGGGACACTGGGGTGAGAAGATCCCCGGTTGGCAGAAAATCCTGGTGGCCGGTGCCCGGGACAAGTCGCCACTGGTCCGGGCCGAGGCGGTCAAGGCCTCCGTGTCCTTCGAACGGCTTGCCGCGGCCGAGGCGGTTTTCGAGGTCGCCACTCGTCCCACCGACCCGGAACTCACCAATGTCCTGAACTTCGCCCGCAGCCAATTGTCGGTGGACAAGATCGTCCAGGAGGCCGTCGCCTCGGGCAAACCACTCTCCAAGGCCGCCCAGTCCTACGTGCTCCGTAACGCCAGTGTCGCCGACCTGCTGAAACTGAAACCCACCGAAGCGGTTCACGAGGCGATCCTGTCACGGCCCAACGTCCCGGCCGCCAGCCTCAAGAACTCGCTGGTTGCCCTGGCCTCGATCCGAAAAACAGCGCCCACCGGCCTGCTGCTGGATCTCATCGAGGAACGCGACACCAAGAGTCCAGCCGCCGGCCTGGCCGCCATCGGTCCACTGCTCGCTTCGCAGCCTCAAAAAGACCTGGCCGCCGTGTCCGATCGGATCGAAAAACTTGCCGTCTCGAGCAAGAACGACTCGGTTCGCCGGCTGGCCTACGTGGCCTGGATCGCTTCAGACGGCACCGGTGATGACGCGTTGTTGGCCGCCTCGACCAGCAAGACTCGTCTCCGGGACTTCCTCGACGCCGTCCCGGCCATCACCAACGCCAGGCTCCGTGGAAACCTCTACAACAAGGTTCAGCCCCTGACTGTCGAACTGCCCACAACGCTGAAATCCGAACAGTCCGGATCGGCACTGGTGCAACAGGGCATCAAGGTCGACTACTTCTTCCCCAGCGGCAAGAACGTCGCCGTTGAAACGCTGGCCGCCATGACCCCCAAGGGGAGCGGCATCGTTCCGGCCATCATCAAGGATGTCCCACAAAAGAAGCAGAACGACCGGTTCGCCCTGAGATTCACCGGGTCGATCCACGTCCCCAGGTCGGGACGATACACCTTCTTCACCAACTCCGATGACGGGTCACGGCTCTACATCGGCAAGAAACTGGTGGTCAACAATGATGGCCTGCACGGATTGATTGAGAAATCCGGCGCGATCAACCTTCCCGCCGGTGCCCACCCGTTGATCGTGACCTACTTCGACAACGGCGGAGGCGATGGGCTGGCGGTCAACTGGCAGGGCCCCGGATTCGGCAAGCGGGCGATCCCCTCATCGGCACTGTCCGTCGGTGGTGGAGAAACCCTGCACGATGTCGCGATCGGAGCCCTGGCCTCGATCCCCGGCCACGACGCCCAGAAGGTCATCGACCTGGCGGCG
>MDTE01040287.1_pt1 | contig 27667 bp, 29 predicted proteins | sample 811231 | NCBI WGS metagenome assembly MDTE01 (sample SAMN05326651, study PRJNA326480) | marine metagenome | isolation source: seawater | place: Indian Ocean: Red Sea | collected 2010 | reverse complement strand
CCTAGCCCTGAATGTAGGTGCAATGCTCTTGGCTTTTGTCGCACTGATCTACATGAGTAACGGGATCTTGGGTTGGATCGGGGCGCTAGTCGGTTTCGACGGTCTGACCCTCGAACTGATTCTCGGTTGGATTCTGGCCCCACTCGCGTGGGTCATGGGTGTGCCGTGGGCCGACGCTCCGTTCATCGGATCTCTGATGGGGATCAAGACGGTACTAAACGAGTTCGTTGCCTACCTTCAACTCGCGGGCGCTATGGGGGAAACCACGATTGGCATGCCAGGTGGACTCGCTCCGCGGTCTGTGATCATTGCGACCTATGCTTTGTCGGGCTTCGCCAATTTCGGCTCGATTGCGATGCAGATCGCGGGAATAGGTGGGATCGCACCTAGTCGGCGCCAGGATCTTTCGCGCCTTGGTTTGAGGGCGATGATTGGGGGGTCAATAGCAGCGTTCATGACTGCTACGGTGGCGGGGATGATTCTCTGAGCGAGGAATCACTCGATCGTGCGGTAGGGCTTCTACGTGAGGTTGTAGAGGAAATTCCTCGCTACGCGATTGTTTTGGGCTCGGGACTCCATGGAGTGGCAGGGGGGGGGGCTGACCAGGTGGAGGTTCCTTTCCAGGCTGTTCCTGGATTACCAGAAGCTACGGTCTGCGGTCACCATGGGAGAATCTTGTTCGGATCCTTGTCAGACGTGTCGGTAATTTTTGTCGATGGACGCTTGCACGCCTACGAAGGGCACAAGGTTCAAGAGATCGTAAAGCCAATGCGTCTGTTAGCCAGACTCGGTGTCGAGACGGTTATTCTCACAAATGCTGCTGGTGCGGTCGACCCGAGTCTTGAGGTGGGCGATATCGTTCTCCTCGAGGATCAAATCAATTTTACGTTCCGCAGCGCCCTTGAGGGCCCGTTCCGGAAAGGCGAGAACCGATTCCTAGATATGAGCCTTCCCTTCGACCAGGAGATTCAAAAGGTGGTGTGCTGTGCCGCTCGAAGAATTGGTGTCCCCCTGCGTCGCGGCACTTATGCGGGCATGCTGGGCCCATCTTTTGAAACGGCTGCTGAGGTTCGCATGCTTGCTTACCTGAACGCGGATGTTGTGGGTATGTCTACGGTATCTGAGGTCGTTTCGGCACGGGCGTTAGGATTGCGGGTGGGAGCCCTCTCTCTGGTCACGAATAAAGCAACGGGACTGTCTCCATCAGCATTGTCGCATGAGGATGTTCTTGCGGTGGGAACTGATACCGCTAACGGGATGCTCAGGCTTTTGTCGGAAGTTGTGAGCGATCTTTCGGATCTCACTGCGGTGACGCCAAGAGATTAATTGGCCCGCGTCCCTTGCCTAATCTTGGTGCACTGGAGATGGAATCTTGTACAAACAGAATTGCCCGATTTACGGCAGTGGCCATGTCTAATCCCGCTGCAAGGCTTGCGGTAACCGCCGCTGATAGGGTACATCCGGTGCCGTGCGTATGAAGTGTATCAATGCGAGGGTGGCGCCACAAAAGCTCTTCAGTGCCGTCCCACAGGACGTCTACGGCATCACCGTCAAGATGACCACCCTTCACCAGTGCCGCATCAGCCCCGGCATCGACAAGCCAACGGGCTGCCCTCTTCATTTCGGAAACCGTCCTTACGTCGTCTCCAGTGAGAATCTCAGCTTCCTGTAGGTTTGGTGTAACCAAGGTAGCGAGCGGCACCAGGCAGTTTAACAGCGTGATGGTTGCGTTGTGCTCAAGCAGTCGGCGTCCGTTTGTCGCGACCATAACGGGGTCCATCACGTATGGGTTAAGTTTGTGAGCGGATATTTTTGATGCCACGATTTCGGCGACCTCTGCAGTCGCCAACATCCCGGTTTTAATTGCCGCAGGGCGGAGATCTGAGGGGACAGCATCGATCTGGGCACTAACACTTGAGAGTGGAATAGGGTGTATTGCGGTCACGCCTATAGTATTCTGAGCCGTTATCGCTGTGATAGCGCTCGTACCGAACACACCGAATTGATGAAATGTCTTCAGATCCGCTTGGATGCCGGCGCCGCCACCCGAATCGCTTCCGGCGATCGTCAGAGCGACTGGTGCAGGGTAGTCCAACCGGTGATTGGTCTCTCGATATTCAGTGTAGTCCATTCTGAAAGGTCGCAGCTAGTGTGTTGTTGAGCCAACGCAGGGCTTCGCTTCTGAAGAGACTTACCATAAGGCGACAGCGGGAACGGGAGGGTCTTGTACTCGTAGAGGGGGTCAGGGCATTGTCTGAGGCTCTGCAAGCTGGTGCTAATGTCCGCTTTGCTTTGATCTCCGGGCGTCTAAGATCGACTGATCTTGGACGGAATCTTGAGGCGAGGTTACTTGCCGGCGGATTCGATGTAACGGTGATCAATGATGAAGAACTAACAAGAATATCGTCGACTGAGTCGTCTCAGGGAGTCCTGGCCGTGTGCGAGCAGAGCCAAGCGACTCTAGAACAGGTAATTTCCGCCACTTGTCCGGTCTTGGTTCTCGACGCCGTGCAGGATCCCGGGAACGTTGGAACACTGATTAGGTCGGCAGTTGCGTTCGGCTTCAATGGAATCATTGCACTCGACGGCACAGCAGATCCTTGGGGATCCAAGGTCGTCCGAGCCTCAGCCGGAACTGCTTTTCGGGCTTCGATCGCACTCGCTTCCGTAGCGGACGCAGCGCAGGCCCTAACAGAAGCGGACCGAACCGTTGTGGTTGCGGCATCTGAGGGGAAGAATGCGTTGAAGAGAGCTGACGATATAGTGCTTGTTGTAGGGAACGAGGGGGCTGGTGTGAGGGAAGGTGTGCGACAGCTGGGTAATGCGACAATTTGTGTCCCAGTGGAAGGGCCAGTGGAGTCGCTCAATGTCGGAATCGCTGGATCGATCCTGATGCATCAAATAACCCGGGAACGTAAAGGGTCGGATTGATGGAATGGATTGCCCCAATTCTGGCTGGAATATTTGGGCTGCTTACCGGTTCATTCCTTAACGTCTGTTCACTGCGTTGGCCCATCGACGAGTCAGTGCTAAGGCCAAGATCACGTTGTCAAAGCTGTAAAAGTCCGATTTCTTGGCTCGACATCATTCCGGTCTTCAGTTGGTTTTTGCTTTGCGGAAGGTGCCGAAACTGCTCTGGACCAATTTCGGCTCAATATCCCCTTGTTGAAGCAGGAACGGCGCTTATGTGGGCCGCCGTCTTTGCGTTGCATTGGCCCAGTCCAGAGGCATTCCGAGGCGCGATCTTTCTGGCGATCATCTTTGGAATCTCCATTTCGGACGCGCGCTTCTATGTGATCCCCGATCAGTTTTCGGTCGGAGGAACGCTTGTCGGAATTTTTCTTGCGGTTCTTCCGGGGGGAATTGATATAGTGGCGTCCGTCATTGGAGCGGTGCTCGGCTATGGCGTTCTTTGGTTCGTCGGGATTGCTGGCACCTGGCTTATTGCGAGAATCTCTCCTCACAGGCTAGAGAGAATGGGAGTAGATCAAGCCATGGGTGGGGGTGACATCAAGATGTCCATGATGATCGGAGCCTTCGTGGGGGTGGAAGGGATAGCTCTGACTGTCTTCATTGCTTCAGCATTGGCAATCGTTATTGCATTAGCTCAATCGATTCCGGCTGCTCTGGCTCGGAACGAAGACGGTGATATGGAGATGGGTGGGCTGATCCCGTTCGGAGTTTTTATGGCGGCGGGCGGTGCGATCTCCTACGTGTGGGGCGACGCCATGATAGCGTGGTACGTCAAATCCCTCCTCGGAGTCGCTGGTTAGCTATCGCTTCTCAGGGGTCTGAACAATCACGCTTGTATCCGCACTGTTCGCAGATCAGCTTGCAGTGCAGGTTTAGCATAGGGACTCCGCACAGGTCACAGAGGTAGATTTGGTTCTCGGTCTGGGCAGGGACTCTGCCTTCAGCGTTTTCTGACAACGTATCAACTCTAGATCTCTGCTCGTCCGCCATCGCTGCTCTCTGTGTCGGGATTACCTGTGCCTATCCCCTGACGCAGGTATTCACGCGACAGTGATACGTAATGGGCTCCGCCTCCCTTGATCCACTCTGCCGCAGATCCGTCCAACTTCTTCTTCACTTTGCCTGGCACCCCTGCGACAAGGCTTCGCGCTGGTATTTCAGCATTCTCAAGCACTACGGTGTTCGCTGCCACTAAGCATTCCTCATCCACTATTGCATTCTGGAGGATCGTGGCATTCATCCCTATAACGGTCCTATCTCCGATCGTGCAGCTTTCCAGCTTGGCTCCGTGTCCCATAGTCACATCAGTGCCAATGACTGTGGGGCCCCATCGACCAACATGGACAACACAGTTTTCCTGGATGCTCGTTCGGGGACCTATAACTATTCCGTGGCTTGGATCGTCTCCGCGCAGGACCGCCCCGAACCAGATGCTTGCTCCGGCTTCAACCTTCACATTTCCTATGATCACAGCGCTTGGCGCGAGGAAGACCGAGGGATGAATTTGTGGCGACTTTCCGTCGAACTCGAGGATGGTAGCCATCACTCATCAGCCTCTTCTTCGGCAACTCTTCTGCGAGTCACACGTGCACGAAGTACTTGCGTTTCAGATGACTGCAGAATGTCAATTCGTGCAACCGACGTCACCAAATATTCTCCGGATTCGGGCACGTGCCCCAATTCTTCAAGCAAGAACCCGTTCAACGATCTGTGCTCACCTTGAGGAAGAGCAATGTCGAGCTCTTCGTCGAGGTCTCTAAGGTCGACTCCGGCGTCACACTCTACGATGTCGTCACTAATGCGTTGGATCTCTTCTTCATCGAGGTCCGTTTCGTCGTGGATTTCGCCTACGAGTTCCTCAAGGATGTCCTCTAGTGTGATAAGACCATCTGTGCCGCCGAATTCGTCTGCCACGATCCCCATGTGGATGCGACGCGCTTGGAATTCGTGGAGAAGTTCGGTCAGTGATCGTGAGCCAGGAACGAAGAATGGATCGTGGGCTAAGTCGGCAACGCTCCGGTCGAGTTCGCCTCCGACGAAGCTCTCGTATATCTCTCGGACGTAGACTATCCCAGTCACGTCATCGACAGAGTCTTTGTAAACAGGCACGCGGCTGTAAGGGACCTGCGTTAGGGTCGTTACGATATCCCTAAGTTTGAGGTCCTCTTGCCAGGCAAAAATATCGACCCGGGGAACCATCACGTCCCAAGCAGTGAGTTCGTCCAGCCGGAATGCGCGCTCTACAAGGAGACTCTCACCCTCTTCAAGCACCCCTTCTTCTTTGCCAATCTCTTGGATCTCCCGAAGCTCGCGCTGCGCATCTGAGACGGTGTCGTCATTGCCGCCAATGTGGTACTCCAGCCGCTCAACTGGCCGCACAAGTGGACGAGCGAACCTTTCGACTAAAAGTAGCATTCCTGCCGAGGAAAGCGCGAGCCTGATTGGTCTTCGCGCTGCGATTAGGTGAGGGATTAGGTCTGCGATCGTGAGCACTAATACTAAACCAAGCAAGGTACTCGTCACCTGTCCCAATCGGCCCCATGTCGAGACACCTGTTAGTGCGATTAACGCTAGGGCCGAGAGGTTCAGAACAGTGGTCGTGACACGAACGCTAGCCTGAACTGCGTGCTTGTGTTCTCGGGCTGCGTCTATGTTTTCGGCACCGTCAAAGCCTTCTTCAACCAGAGTTCTGGTGTGCGAACGCGTAATATGGAAGACCGAATCGTGGACTGCTGTAAGGATCGCTGACATTAGAAGAAGTCCGACGACGATCGCAGCATATAGAACCATCATCGAGGGCTCCCCGCATCACCGTAACTACTCGGAGGTTGTTCTGTCACCTCAGGCTATTTCCGTCAGGTCCAACCCTGGCTCTCCTTGAGGAGTTCTTCGATCACGTCGCGCGTCGTTCGACCATCGGCTTCAGCTTCGAAGTTCAATACGAGGCGATGCGCCAGCACGGCTGGCGCCACTGCGCGCACATCATCATATGATGGAACTGCTGCTCCGCGCGATGCTGCCCGCGCCTTTGCACCCAACACGAGGTATTGCGAGGCACGTGGCCCTGCGCCCCATGATACGTAGTTCTCAGTCACCGAGGCGGCCTCGTCTCCGGGGCGGGTGGCACGTGCCAGATGGACTGCAAACGAGACCAGAGATGGCGGAACTGGAATACGCCGCACTAGTCCTTGAAGTTCGATCAACTCCTGAGCGGTGATGACGCTTCCCACCTCCTGCTCCGTGCCTCCTGTGGTTCTCATAGCGACCTCTTCCTCTTCTTCCCGGGACGGATAGTAGATCGGAAGCTCGAGCATAAAGCGGTCCAGTTGCGCTTCAGGAAGAGGGTAGGTTCCTTCCTGCTCAATAGGATTCTGCGTTGCGAGCACAAAGAACGGTCTTGGAAGAGTGTGCGTCTCGCCCGCAGCTGTAACTGCCCTTTCCTGCATCGCTTCAAGGAGGGCAGCTTGTGTCTTGGGTGGGGTGCGGTTGATTTCGTCTGCTAGAACTATGTTGGCAAATACCGGACCTTTCACAAATCTGAACACGCGACGTCCGGTTGTTCGATCCTCTTCGATTACCTCAGTCCCCGTTATGTCGGTCGGCATCAGGTCAGGCGTAAACTGAATTCGACTCAACTCTAAATCGAGTGCATCTGCTACCGTCTGCACGAGGAGGGTTTTTGCGAGACCGGGGACGCCAACCAGAAGCGCATGCCCATTGGCCAGCAAGGCCACCAGCATTTCATCAATCACCTCGCGTTGTCCTACAATGCGCTTTTCCACTTCCAAACGCATAGACGCGGCGACCTCGGCTGCCCTTTCGAGGAGCTCTATGTCACGGTCGATTGCTTGAGTTTGCTCGGTTATAGCCATTCCTTAGTTCCTGTGCGGCATTCAATCGTCCGAGTACGGACCGCACTGGAAGTAAGCGCGATGAAGCGGCTCGGGACCGGCGCGAAGATTGACGGAGCTAATGGGATCCGTCAAGCAGTTAACGGTTCTTTTTCCGGGAACACTCGAACTATGGGCAGGATGATTCACCGAGACGGGACTGGCGATGGGCTGAGTCGTTTCTAACGCGCGCTTGAATGTAGACTGTGACACGTGATCGCGGATCCTCATAATCTATAGTGTTTAAGGGTGTTTCAGCGGTTGTTGAACAGCTTGCGCATTTTTTCACAAGGACTATGTTTTCTCGGCTCCGCAGAGGTCGTTTTCTTAGGTAAAGCGATGTCCGGGTGCCCGAGGGGGTTCGGTTTGAAGCAGCGACCTGAACAGTCAGATGATCAGCTTAAGGAAGTGGTGCGAGCATCTGGTCAATTCATGGGTCACGGTCTGACTTGGGCCCTCGCCGTTTTGTTCTTCATGGGTTTTGGATTCTGGGCTGATGGAAAACTGGGGACAGGACCCATTCTGATGGTGATTGGTGCGTTCGTAGGCGGCGGAGCGGGTTTCTACAGCTTGTATTTTCACATAGTGATTGAACCGAGACAGCGGGAAGACGACCAGCAATGAGGGCTTCCTTGAAGTACGCGTCAGCGTGCGTGATTCTCGTATCGACTGTTTTGGTCGGACTTTGGCCGTTCCTAGATGATGCGGGTAGGTCTGGGACGCTCGTCGCTGCAGCTTTGGCGATTCCCGTCCAAACCATCGCTTTTTGGGCCCTGATACGCTTTCGAGATGAGGTCAACCGCTTCCTAGCCGTGTGGATAGGTGGGACGTTAGTTCGTATGGCTGTGATCGGAATTGGGGCGGTCATCGCCACAAAATCGGGCGCTGATTTTGCTATACCAATGCTCCTCGCGCTCGCGGGATTTCTCTTCGGCCTACTTTTGCTTGAGCCGTTCTACTTCCGGACCCAGTCAAGCGAAACGGTTCGGGCTTAGATGAAGCTTATGGCCGTGCTACAGGGTGCTGCTCACGCCGCTCAGGAACATGGGGGTGGTGCAGAAAATGGCCCTGACCTCCAGTACATGTTGATGCATCATCTTCTAGACGGGGCGGAACTAGAGTTCCAGCTACTTGGATTTGGGCCGGTCATCCACCTGCCGCACTTCGATCCGATACACATTGGACCACTTACACTAGACCTTTCTCCGACGAAGCACGTAGTCTTCTTATTCTTGGCTGCGCTTGTGTGTTTGGCGATTTTTGTGCCCATCGGACGAGCGATGAAAAACAAGTTTTCAAATCGGGCGCCAACTGGTTTAGCTAACGCGATGGAAGCGATGGTTCTTTATTTTCGCGACGAGGTTGTGCGCAGGAATATCAGTCACGGAGCGGATTCTTACACGAGGTACATACTCACGCTCTTCTTTTTCATTCTGTTTATGAATCTGTTGGGGTTAGTCCCGTTTGGTTCAACAGCGACAGGAAATTTCATGGTAACAGGCGCTCTGGCGCTGGTGACTTTTGTTGTAACTGAAATTTCCGGAATGAGAGCGCTCGGTTTTGCAGGGTACATGGGCACGATTTTCTATGCTCCGAAGGGTATGAACCCTCTAGGAACGGCGATCATGCTCGTGATCCTCACTCCCGTAGAGTTTCTAGGGAAACTCACGAAGCCATTCGCTCTGATGATCCGGCTTTTCGCTAACATGATGGCTGGTCATACTCTCGTTCTCTCGCTTCTCGGCCTGATATTCATATTCGCAAGTGGTGGGGCGATTGTTGCCGGAGGAGTGACATTAGCTTCCATAGCGATGGTGTCCGGGATCATGATTCTCGAACTATTTGTGGCGTTTCTTCAGGCTTACATCTTCGCGTTGTTGACAGCCGTGTTCATCGGCCAGATTCAGCATGCGCACTAGCAGTTCTATTTGGATTTCAAGTATCAGTAAATGATTTTAACCCGTCGTTAACGACAAACTTCCAAGGAAAGCGAAATGCTCTACGGAATGCTCACCGTTGTTCAGGAAACTGCTGCCGCCTCAGGTGGACTAGACCTGCTCGGCGCTGGAATAGGTATCGGACTTGCAGTCATCGGTGCAGGAATCGGCATCGGTCAAATTGGAAACGGTGTAGCCCAGGGAATCGCCCGTCAGCCAGAGGCTGCCGCCACGATTCAGGGGGCTGGAATCATTCTCGCCGCGCTGATTGAGGGTGCTGCTCTGTTCGGACTAGTGATCGCGCTTCTCTTCAAGTTCTTCTAATCAGCGGTGTCCTCGATCACGGTTAAGTGATGAGTAAGGAATGGGCTAATGGCATTTGGCTCATTCACCGTGCTGGAAGTATTACGGAGAGATAATGAGAGCCAGTCAAATCACAGTTGTAGTTTATGCGCTTGCGGCATCCCCAATTGAGCTATTTGGTCAAGGGGGAGAAGGTGGTGGTGGCCTATACGATATAAATACAGGTCTCAGCTTTTGGACCTTGGTCGTATTCGGTATCCTCGTCTTCATCTTGGGGAAGTACGCTTGGGGGCCCATCTTGGCTGCTGTCGATGCCCGCGAGAAGGGAATCCAAGCGGCGCTAGACGAGGCTGCAGAGCAGAATCAGGAAGCTGAGACACTTCTCGAAAAATACAAAGAAAATCTCGCTGACGCACGTCGACAGGCTAATGAGCTTTTAGCTGAAGGAAAGGCGGCAGGTGACTCTATCCGAATGGAGATTGAGGAGAAGGCGAGAGGCGAGGCCCAGTCAATCATTGAGCGGGCTCGTGCCGAGATCGAACGTGAGCGTGATGCCGCTATCGCCGAAATCAAAAGAGAGTCGGTTGATCTGGCTTTGTCTGCGGCGACGCGGCTGATTAAAGAAAATCTGGACCAAGAAAAAGACCGAGCGCTTGTTGAGCGTTATCTGGCTGAGATGGGTGGGGCTGGAGGTGAGCGTTGAGGGACGAAACTGTAGCGCGGAATTACGCAGAGACACTTTTCGAGTTAGCCCTGCGAAACGAAGCTCTTCAGGAGTACGGAGATGCCGTCGCAACGGTCGCGAAGCTGATCGAAGAAGATCCGAAGTTCCGCTTGTTCATTGAGACTCCGCGAATTGATGACGCTGACAAAAAGAATGTGGTCAAGAAGGCCTTTGAAGCGTCTTTGCCCAAGCATGTCGTGAATTTCGTTCTAGTTACAATTGACAAGAGACGTCAGCGGCTTTTGCGGTCGATTTCTAATCAGTATCAAGTACTGCTCGATGCTCACTTGGGAAGGGAGCACGTGCAGGTAACGGTGGCCCGTCAAGTGGACGAAGCCACTCGTGAGTTGATTGCGGGAAAGCTCTCTGTGGCACTTGGCAAAAGAGCGATCCCACACTTCCGGGTAGAAGCAGGGATCCTGGGAGGCCTCGTGGTACGTACAGGGGACACGATCTACGATGGATCGGTCCGAAGGCGGATGGAAGGGTTGCGCCGCCAAATGCTCGCGGCCGACCTGCCCACCGACTCCGGTGAAGCAGCGACAGCCTAAACCGAATTTAAACTCTAGAATCCAGACAATAAGATGGCCAACGACTCCCAGCTTCGCGCCAGCGAGATCAAGGACGTCCTGCTCGACGAGATCGAGCGATATGAAGACGAGCTCCAAGCAGAGGAGGTCGGTGAAGTCCTAGAGGTTAAGGACGGAATTGCCCGCATTTATGGTCTTACTAAGGCTATGGCGTCGGAGATGCTTGAGATTACGTCATCAGAGTCAGGTGAGACAGTAACCGCGCTTGCCCTGAACCTTGAAGAGGACAATATCGGTGCGGTGATTATGGGTGAGTGGATAAGTCTGCACGAAGGAGATCAGGTTCGGCGCACCGGCCGTGTGTTAGATATCCCAGTGGGTGCCGGATATCTGGGCCGGGTGGTTGATTCCCTTGGTAACCCTCAGGATGGTCAGGGGCCGATCGCGGATATTGAAGGTAACCGCCAGATCGACATCGTAGCTCCGGGTATCGTGAAACGACAGCCGGTAGGTGAGCCGATGCAGACGGGAATCAAAGCGATTGACTCGATGATTCCGGTAGGACGCGGACAGCGTGAATTGATCATCGGTGACCGCGGTACCGGAAAGACTGCTGTTGCCGTCGACGCGATCATAAATCAAAAAGACACTGACGTTATTTGTATCTACTGCGCCATCGGTCAGAGGGCGGGTAAGGTCCGGGCGGTAGTTGAAACGCTGCGGGAACAAGGAGCTATGGAGTACACGATCGTTGTGACCGCGAATGCGTCTGACCCTGCGCCGATGCAGTATATTGCGCCGTATGCCGCCACAGCCTTAGCGGAACACTTCATGTGGCAAGGCAAACATACATTGGTCGTGTATGACGATCTCTCGAAACAAGCACAGGCTTATCGTCAGCTCTCATTGATTCTTCGTCGCCCTCCAGGGCGGGAAGCATATCCGGGAGATGTTTTCTATCTCCACTCTCGTCTCCTAGAGCGTGCGTCCAAGCTCGCAGACGACCAGGGCGGAGGGTCTCTCACCGCGCTACCGATTATCGAAACGCAGGGTGGTGATGTTTCCGCGTACATTCCGACTAACGTGATTTCGATCACCGACGGTCAGATTTTCCTTGAACCGGATCTGTTCAACTCTGGTGTGCGGCCTGCCGTAAACGTCGGTATTTCGGTTTCGCGTGTTGGTGGCTCTGCTCAAATCAAGGCCATGAAAAAGGTTGCAGGTCGTCTCCGTTTGGACTTGGCTCAATACCGTGAACTAGAGGCTTTTGCTCAGTTCGGTTCAGATCTAGATGCCGCCACACAGCGTCAACTAGCTCGGGGGGCCCGTACGGTGGAAATGCTCAAGCAGCCACAGTATCAGCCGATGCCGGTCGAAAATCAGGTCGCCGTAATTTATGCGGTGACCAACGGGTATCTGGATGATGTAGATGTAAGCTTAGTTCGTCAGTGGGAACTCGGCTTCCACCAACAAATGGCCGCAAAGCACCAAGGAGTGCTCGATGGTATTCGAGATGGTGGCCAACTCACTGACGAGTTGAATGAGCAGTTGGTGTCTGCGATTGAGAGTTTCAATGAGTCTTTCGCTGCCGAGCACCAGGCCATTGGGGCCTCGGCCTGAATCGGCTGACTCTTTACCGAGTAGAGGAGAAACGAAGTGGCAGGTGACGCGGACGTAAAGCGCCGGATAAAGTCAGTCGAAAATACCCGGCAGATAACGCGCACAATGGAGCTGGTAGCGACTTCGAAGCTCAAGAAGGCGTCAGACCGGGTTCAGGCGGCCCGACCTTATGCGGATGCGCTTCAGGAGATCGTGGGAGGACTTTATTCACCCGCTTTGAGCGAGAAATACCCAATTCTAAGACGGCCGAAAGAGGTGTCGCGAGCCGCAGTAGTGCTACTGACAGCGAACCGTGGTTTGTGCGGTGGATTCAACTCAAACCTCATCAAGCAGGCGCGCAATCTTATGGAAGATTTGCGTGCTCAAGGTATAGAGACAGAATTGCATATAGCAGGAAAGAAGGGTGTCGCTTACTTCCGATTCCGTGGTGAAGAGATCACAACGGAGAAGGCCGATGTGGGGGACAGTCCGACCGTGGACGATGCTGAAGCGATCATCGCCCCAGTGCGGGAACGTTTCGAGAACGGACAAGTAGATGCGGTATATCTCGTCAGCTCTAAGTTCAAGTCGGCGATGTCGACGCCGCCGCATACGCGCGACTTGCTACCGATATCGGGTGATGAAAACGCGTCTCCGGCTGACGTTTACATTCTGAGCCCTAGTGGGGACATGATCTTGGAACAGATCCTTCCCGTATATATCCGCAACGCTGTTTATACGGCGCTAGTGGAGAATGCCGCCGCGGAGCAGGGTGCCCGCAGGTCAGCAATGAAATCTGCAACCGACAACGCCGGTGACGTGCTTGAGCACCTCACCCGGACTTACAACAGGGCCCGTCAGGCCCAGATCACGCAGGAGATCGCCGAGATCGTCGGTGGCTCCGCCGCCCTCGAGTAGGGATATATAGGGACATCATGGCTGATAACACTGGAAAGGTCGTTCAGGTCATCGGACCGGTTCTCGACGTTGAGTTCGAGGCCGCCCATTTGCCTGAGATCTACAACGCGCTTTCACTCAAGACGACGAACGAGGCTGGTCAAGAGATCGAGCTGATTGCCGAAGTGCAGCAGCACATTGGTCGCGGTCAGGTTCGTGCTGTGTCTATGTCTTCCACAGACGGTGTGACACGCGGGATGGAAGTTTCTGACACTGGGGCGTCGATTTCGGTCCCGGTCGGGGAGGCTGCTCTCGGAAGAATCTTGAATGTACTCGGGGAGCCTGTCGATGAGATGGGTCCGGTCGGAGGAGAAAAAGCAGACGAGGTCGAAAGGTGGCCCATACACCGACTAGCTCCAAAGTTTGATCAGCTTGAGCCGAAGACGGAGATTTTTGAGACGGGGATAAAGGTCGTCGACCTGCTAGCCCCTTACGTAAAGGGTGGGAAAACGGGTCTATTTGGAGGTGCCGGCGTCGGTAAGACCGTCATCATCATGGAGCTCATTAACAACATTGCGATGGAACACGGCGGCAAGTCGGTTTTTTGCGGTGTGGGTGAGCGGACAAGAGAAGGCAACGACCTGTGGCTCGAGATGAAAGAATCCGGAGTCCTTGATTCGACCTCGCTTGTTTATGGCCAGATGAACGAACCTCCAGGAGCTCGGCTTCGAGTCGGCCTCTCCGGTTTGACCATGGCTGAGTACTTCCGTGACGTTGAGAACCAAGACGTACTTCTCTTCGTAGACAATATTTTCCGTTTCACACAGGCCGGATCAGAGGTGTCAGCCCTCTTGGGGCGTATGCCATCTGCTGTTGGATACCAACCTACACTCGGTACTGAGATGGGTGAGCTCCAAGAGCGTATAACCTCTACCGCAGCCGGCTCGATAACTTCGGTCCAGGCGATCTACGTGCCGGCCGATGACCTCACAGACCCGGCTCCTGCTACCGCGTTCACGCACCTAGATGCTCAGACTGTCCTTTCGCGTTCTATAGCGGAGCAGGGCATATATCCGGCGGTTGACCCACTGGACTCGAGTTCTCGTATCATGGATCCGCAGTTTGTGGGTGAACGTCATTATCGAGTCGCGACACAGGTCCAGGCTATCCTACAGCGCTACAAGGATCTTCAGGACATTATAGCGATTCTAGGTATGGACGAGCTGACCGAAGAAGACAAGATCATAGTCGGCCGAGCCCGCCGGATTGCCCGGTTCCTCTCGCAACCATTCTTCGTGGCTGAGCAGTTTACTGGCATTTCCGGGAAGTATGTCAAACTAGAAGAGACGGTTGAGTCTTTTGAGCGCGTTGCAAATGGTGAATTCGATCACCTCCCAGAGCAGGCTTTCTATATGCAGGGTGGGATCGACGAAGTCGTTGCGGAAGCTGAAAAGCTTGCGGCTGAGGGCTGACTCTGATGGCTTCATTGCTGCACGTACGTGTCGTCTCTCCGGAACGGATCGTGTTCGAGGGTGAGGCTTCTGCCATAGTTGCACCGGCGTGGGATGGGAAGGTGGGTATCCTACCCGGTCACGCGCCGATGCTTTCGTTGATCGGTTCTGGTGAGCTCACGCTGGACCGTTCGGGTGGCGGAAGCGAGGATTTCCATGTCGTAGGAGGTGTGCTGAAGGTTGAGAGAGACATGGTAACCCTACTGACCGAGTATGCGGGCGATGGGCCACCGACAGAAGCTTCCGATCCTGAGGTAATGATGGTAGACCGCATCGATTGAGGTCTTGTTGATTTGAGGCTCGATCTCCATATACACACCACGGCGTCAGACGGCGCTTGGTCTCCAGGCCAGGTCGTGAGTGAGGCGGTTGCGGCCGGCCTGGACGTAATTGCGATCACGGATCACGACACTGTAGCGGGCGTAGCAACGGCTCAGGGAAGAGCTAGCAAGCTTAGTATACAGGTAATCCCTGGCATTGAAGTTTCGTCGACCTACGGGACCACGGACGTCCATGTATTGGGTTACTTCGTTGATCCACGTTCGGCTGTCCTTCTTGAGCACGGTCGTGTCGCTGGGTCCCGGCGAGCGGAAAGAATGCGTGAGATGATCGAGAGGCTGGATCGTATGGAGGTTAAGATCTCTTACGGCGCGGTTATGGATGAAGCTGGACCAGAAGGGGTTGTAATTGGACGACCTCACCTCGCTAAGGCTCTTGTGAAAGCTGGTTATGCTCAGTCAGTCTGGGACGCGTTCGAACGACTTATTGGCAACGAGAGTGAGGCCTTTGTGCCCACACATCTTTTGGAGCCAGCAGAGGCGGTAAACTTGGTACTTGAGGCGGGCGGTATTCCGCTGTGGGCGCACCCGCCCGGGCAACTGGTTGATTCGCTTCTTCCTTTATTGCTCGAGGCCGGACTCAGGGGTCTCGAGGTGTATCGCCCTCGGTCCAAGAAAACGGACGTGATTCGATTAGAATCAATCTGTAAGGCGAACGGACTACTGATGAGTGGTGGTTCTGACTGGCACAATCCACGGAGTGGAAGGGCCCTAGGTGATTTTTACGTACAAGGGCATGAGATCGAGGATCTCCTGCATGCAGGTGGGCTTTAGGTTGGACGATTCGCTACTCCTCTCTAATCACAGGCCCTGAAAGAGTCCAGGAGTGCAGAGACTTCGGATCCTGGGTCATCAGCATCCATGATGCTTCCGATTACCGCGATGCCAGCAGCGGAGGTATGGTTTGCTATCTCTCGTGCTCCCTCAACGTCTATACCTCCGATGCCCAGCACTGGAACATCAACAGCATCAACAACTGCTTGGAGGCCTGCTAGGCCGATTGTCGGGCCCACGTCTAACTTGCTCAATGTCGGATAAATAGTGCCACATCCGATGTAGTTGGCGCCCTCTGAGACCAGGCGTTGTGCCTCGGTGGGCTGGTCGGTAGAAGCTCCAATCAGAAACCTTTTTGGTGCTATGCGTCTAATCGCCGATACAGGGACATCGTCAGGCCCTAAGTGGACTCCGTCCGCTCCTACGGCGCGTGCGACATCGAAGCGGTCATTAACGAGGAGAAGCGCGTCTGCCGCTTTTGTGAGCTCTCTAAGTCTTAGACCCAACTCTACTGTGTCACGCGACCTTGCTTTCTTAGCTCGTAGTTGGATCGCGGGTGCCCCGGCATCCAGTGCCGATTTCACGATGCTGAGGATAGACCTAGGAGCGTTTGGGTGCGAGCCAGTGATGAATATCAGACGGAGTCGTTCTATAGACAACACAGGATAATTCGCAGGGTTTGATGGTCAGGAAGGACTCGTCAGAATGGCAACTCAGAGGCCGTTTCTTGCCATTCTTTGTTCTTCTTTAGCTCTGTTATGATCTGCAAGCGTGCTGGTGAATACGTGAGACCCGTCTGGTCGAGCTACGAAGTACCAATAGTCATGCTCCTCCGGTTTTAGTGCTGCGTCGATCGCCATCGCTCCAGGGGAAGCGATCGGTCCGGGTGGCAACCCGGGTTGCGTATATGTGTTGTAGGGGTTGTCAGCCACGGAGTCTATAGCCGCGTATAGGAGGCGCTCTCTGTAACCGCCCAGTGCATAGATCACGGTGGGGTCGGCTTGCAGGAGCCAGCGGTTGCGTATCCGGTTGTGATACACGCCTGAGATCCGAGACATTTCTGATAGCTGCCGGGCCTCAGTCTGAATGATTGAAGCCAGCGTCACTATTTCATGCTCTGACATTCCGGATGCTTCGAGTTCTGTTTTCCTGGCATCCGTCCACAGCGATCTGTATTGGCCGATCATGGTGGTGATGACCGTCTCTAGGCTAATACCATTCGCGAACCTGTATGTGTCCGGGAATAGGTATCCTTCGATTGTAGGCCCCTCTAGGTTGAAGCGTTCCGGAAGCATCGGATCCTGCAAGGCAATTGTAATTTCGTCTTCAGTATCCTGGGTAACCTCTGACAGTATAGGAGCAATCTGCCAGACGTTGAGTCCTTCCGGTATGGTAATAGCGGTAGTCTCTACTAATCCGCGTGAAATTCTCCGAAATGCTTCTCGGGTCGAACTAGAGGTTTGCATCCTGTAGATGCCAGCCTTGAGGCTTCGTTCCTCTCCTTTAAGTTTTACGTAAGCTCGAAAAAGGACAGCGCTAGCTATGATTTCGTTTTCCTCTAGGAGGTAGGCGACTTCCCCAGATGAAGCACCTGGGGGAATCTCGACTATAACCTGCTTACCGTCGACTCTTTTGGAGAGCGCTATAACGCTTACCAGCAAAACGGGAAGCGTCACCAGTACCCAACGGTTCATCCAGTTCGGTCTGTAAAACCTCATCGTGCGATACCAGGGTTGTCGAGCCACGCCTGAAGAATTAGCTGCGCCGCCGCGGCATCGATGCGCCCTTTTTCTCTTCGTTTGGAGCGAGGCAGGCCTGAAGCGTACACTGCTCGCTCTGCCTGTACCGATGTCATCCGTTCGTCTACATATGCTACGTCTGCTCCGATTTTTCTGCCGAATTTATCTCCCATCAACCGCACCTCAGCGCACCATTTGTTTTCCTTGCCATCCAGGCTCAGCGGTAATCCGACCACCAGCTGACAGACATCATAGTCTGTAACGGTCTCCAGCATGCACGCATACGGTGGTCTTTTCCCTTCTCGCCTGATGAGAGTTTTGAGGGGTGCAGCCAGAGTGTTTGTGGAATCGCTTACTGCCATACCTATTCTCTTGGTGCCGAAGTCAATACCGAGTGCCCGACACCCTTTCGGACTGAGGTCAGAGTGCTTCGAGTGCATTCGATATCTCAGCCCCGTTTAAAATTGCTTTATCCAGTTTCTGGATCGCTGATTCGGAACCAAAAGCGAACTCGCACGCGTCGTCTCCCCGAGTTTGGCACGAAATCTCGAGCACGGCCACTGAGCGCCCCGAGAGCTTTGAGAGAATGCCAGAAAGATAACCTTCGCTGAAACAGCAGTTCGTGACTCGAACATTAGTATCGGATTGCGGCTTTGCTTCTGCCCAGTCCGTGGCGCGTAGCACTCCGATCGCACGATGAGGGGTGCTGTGAGAAAGTGTTCCCCAGCCACGTCTTGAGAAAAAAGCTGATATGGAGGACCAGAAGGTATCCTGACCCATAGCCGAGGAATCGCCTCCGAACTCTTGGTTCATCAAAGAAGCCGCTGTAAGTCCGGATTGGTACCCTACTCGGCTTAGCATCCGAACTCCCTCTGTCGTGTTTAGTCCTACAGCGAGTTCAGAATACATTGATTTGAAGACTGATACAGGGAGGAGAATCTCACCGGTCATCATCTCATTGTTGCCCAATCATTGCTCCAATACGGACCGTACTCGATCAGCTTCAATATACACAGAGAGGATGATGTAGGCCCCAAGTGTTTACTGGTAGCCCCTAATCCTAGAGGAACGGAAACGTCGACTCGAACGATCACATAAATCAGTCGGTTCCGTGCCCGGGATGAAATACTCGGTGTATTGATCCTCTTCCGGGCACCAGCGTGACGCCAACAGTCCGGTTTTGCGATCGACCACGACCGCATTGAGGCCGTCAGGTATCTCCCAGAGATTTGGGCGAGCTAGGAGCGGGCGCGACCCCATCCTACCGGAGTCCTCATCTATCGATATACCCTGGTATACCTGGCTCATGAAGGAACCCCAAACTGGAGCTGCTAGTCCTCCTCCTGTTGCCTGACGGCGACCAGGACCTAAGCGGAAGATTGGCTGTGGCGTATCCATTCCGAACCAGACTGTGGCGAGTAGGTTTCCAGTGAACCCTGTGAACCAGACATCTGTCCCGTCGTTGGTAGTTCCAGTTTTCCCTGCGGCTGGGATGTTATGGGGGAGTCCTCCACGGACGCGCACGGCTGTGTAGGCTGTTCCGCGTCGCACGACATCTTCCAGCATATCCACGACGATACGTGTAGGTAACGGCTCAAGAACGGTCGTCTTTTCGGGCTGGGGTTCCCATATGACGGTTCCGTCGTCGTCTTCAACTCTAAGGATGGGGAACGGACGGACCTTGGTTCCCATGTTAGGAAAAGATGAGTATGCCTCAGCTATTTGCAGAGGGATTACCTCAGAAGCACCTATGGTCGTTGAAGGAAATCTTTCAATCTCTGTCATGATCCCCATCCGACGGGCAGTCTGGGCAACGGTTTCTATGCCGACCTCCTCCCAGCCCAGTCGGATTGCGATCATGTTGGTTGATGTATAGAGCCCCTCGCGAAGGGTCATTGGTCCCTTGAATTCGTCAACGAAGTTTGATGGACGCCAATCCGACCCATCAAGTTGCGGATATACGACGGGAATATCCTCCACGATATAGGAGGCAGGTATTCCAGTGTTGAGCGCTGCAGTGTAAACGAATGGTTTAAACGAGGATCCTGCCTGACGTCTTGCTTGCCGTGCCCGATCGAATTTTGAGTGTTGGAAATCGCGTCCTCCGATCAGGGCCTTCACGTGACCGGTTTCCGGATCTAATGAGATGAATGCGCCCTGCAGATAGGGGGTTGAACTACCGTAAGAGGTGTCTGCCGGTTCGTAACGTGGGTGAAGGAAGTTGACCGAGTCTGCCTCTATCTCTGCCCAACCAGCTTCCATAGCAGCTCGCGCCGCTTTCTGCATCTGGATATCAAGAGTTGTGTACACTCTGAATCCACCACGATAGATCTCTTCACCGAAGCGATCAGCTAAGATTTGCCGAACCCACTCCTCGAAGTATGGAGCGAACTGAGTAGAGGCGCGGTCTGGCTCGACTTCGGGTAGAGGAAAGGATTTCCAAAGCTCGGTCTCGGATTGGGTTAGGTAGCGTTGCTGCGCCATTAGGTCTAGAACGGTGTTTCTGCGCGCGAGTGCGCGCTCTGGGTTTGTGAAGGGGTTGTACCACGTTGGGCGGTTGAGAATAGCTGTAAGAAGCGCGGCTTCGGCCACATTTACTTCTGCCACGTCTTTTCCGAAGTACCGAAGTGATGCAGCCTGGAACCCGTAGACGCCACCCATGTAGATCTCGTTCAAATACGCTTCGAGGATCTGTTCCTTTGTGTAAGATCTTTCTAGGTCAAGAGCGACCTGAAGCTCTTTGATTTTCCGGGTATAGCGCTGCTCAAATCCTATCTCAGCAAATAGATTGCGAGCGAGCTGCTGGGTGATCGTGCTCCCGCCCCCCGCATAGTTGAAGGTGATTACACCGATCGCTGCTCGTGTGAACCCTATTGGGTCAAACCCACGGTGTCGATAGAAGCGTTTGTCCTCCATCGCTACAACCGACTGGTGAACATGAGCTGGTAAATCCGAGATCCGGATTGGGGTACGAGTCTCAAAGCCGAATTCCGCTATTTGTTCACCGTTGGCTGCTAAGATTTTGCTTTTTTGTTCATGCTCAAACGTTGAAATACGAGCAATGGAAGGACAGGCGTCCCCGGCGCATAGGTTCTGCCAGGTACCCCAGAATCCACCAACGCCGAGTGCCCCCAAGAATCCTATAGCAAGGAGGTATGCTCTTGGATGCCAGAATCTCGCGAATCGACTACGGAGCCCCTGACTACCTGTTCTTTCGTCTCTTGCCGTCGCTCGTGCCATCATATCGGTTGCCTTATAACCATCATAGAGAATCTACACTGGCTCGTTGCAAGTCGGGTGCCAACCGTATTCACAGTGTCGAAGCTACCAATTTAGCCACCCCTGACTCAAGCATCTTCTTTAGGCATCCTAAAGGGGTTAACCGTTAGTTGAGCGGAGACACAAGTGCCGCGATTCATCTATACCTCCTGTCCTGTCCCGAATGAGACCACCTAGATCACCCAACATTTCTGTCATAACGCTGGCACTGGCTGTGTCTGGTTGCGGTGGCCAGACGTCGCAGTCATCGCTGGTCGTGTCGTCGGATCCTGAGCTGGCGGTGATTGGAGCAGAGTTACTGCCAAGGCTCGCAGAGCGAGCTGGCATGGATCTGTCGCATCCAGTGCGGATCGAGGCGCGAAGTCGAGCCCAACTAGTGAGTTATTTACGCCTGAAGCTTGATGAGGATTTACCAGAGGATGAGGCACGGGCACGAAGGGATACGTATGCGTTACTTGGTCTCGTAGAACCGGATCTAGGCCTTAGGAATCTCCTGCTAGGCTTGTATACTGAGCAGGTTGCTGGTTTCTATGACCCTGATTCGACGGCACTTTTTGTTCTGGACGATCAACCAGAAGCGGCGTTAGAAGGGTTGCTACTTCATGAACTAGTTCATGCTGTTCAGGACCAAAATGTCCGTTTAGATGAATTAGTTGATCCAGATCGCGGGAATGACGCGGTGACAGCGGCGCAGGCGGCGATCGAAGGACATGCTACACTGGTAATGTTCGAATACCTGACCGAGCAGGCAGTTGGGTCTCCGATCGATCTGTCCCAGATCCCTGATTTTGAGTCTCAGGTCCGTCCCGCTCTAGCGGGAGTTAGTCAGCAATTTCCAGCTTTAGCGGATGCTCCTCGTATAATTCGAGAATCCCTTCTCTTTCCGTATGTCGAGGGCGCCATCTTTGTTCAGCGACTATGGGCCGATGGAGAGCGACATAGTCCGTTCGGGCCGTTGATGCCTGGTTCGACCGAGCAGGTGGTTTATGCTAATGCCGATCGATCAATTGATCTGTCAATCCTTGTCGACAAGGGGAAGGTGATTTTACAAGATGGACTAGGAGCGTTCGAGCTACAGATCTTCTTGGAAGAAGTGCTGGAGGTTCCGGGCGGAATAGCCGGTGAGGGAGCGGCGGGCAATCTAGCTGCGATGTGGGATGGTGATCACTACGTCTTGGTCGAGTCAAGCGATGGTGATCGGCATTTAGTTTGGGTGGTCTTGTGGTCTGATGAAGACGGACATCATCAGTTCACGGAGCGAATATGGTCACATGCAGATAATCTGGGTGGTACGGTTTCAGTCGAGAGAATCGTTGTGGAAGATCGCTCGGCGACCCTGCTGCAGATCGGGGGCTCGGTAGACGCGATCGTTGAGCGGGCCCTCTCCAAATCATGATAAAGGGCGTGCATGAGGCAGCTTACGCCACTATAGAGGTCGCTGCGGCTTCAGGTGGGTATCAGGTGTTTGTTGGCCCTTCTCTTCTAGCTTCTGTGCCGGCGGTGGTGGCGACCTATGCACCTGCTCGGCGGCTTGCGGTTATCTCGGATGACAGGGTCGGGCCGATCCATGGTGAAACTGTAGCGGAGGCACTTAGGGACGCGGGTCATGATATAACTTTTCTTACGTTTCCAGAGGGAGAAGCATCCAAGACCAGGAAGTTTTGGTCCATCCTCACGGACCAGATGCTTGAAGCCGGGTTGCAACGCGACTGTGCGGTGGTGGCTGTAGGGGGAGGTGTCACCACAGACTTAGCTGGATTCGTTGCCGCTACGTTTCTCAGGGGCGTTCCCGTCATCCAGGTGCCCACGACCACCCTTTCAATGGTTGATGCCTCGGTCGGGGGTAAGACCGGCGTGAATGTTCGCAATGGAAAGAATCTGGTTGGTGCCTTCCATGCACCGAGTGCTGTTGTCGCGGATACAGAGGTGCTTGGCACACTGGATCCCCGGTTCTTGGCCGAAGGGCTTGTGGAGGCTGTAAAGCACGGAGTGATATTGGACGAAGAACACTTCCTAGGGATAGCGAATAGGATACAAGAACTGATCTTGGCTGATCCGAAGGAGAGCGCCAGGTGTGTAACAGCATCTGTGCGACTCAAGTCACAAGTGGTGGCGCGCGACGAGTTCGAGCGAGGTTTGAGGCAGGTCCTGAACTTTGGACACACCGTAGGGCATGCGTTAGAAGCAGCAACGGATTATCGACTAGGCCATGGCAGGGCGGTAGCCTTCGGTATGATTGCGGAAGCGCGCATAGGCGAGCGGCTTGGCCTAACCGAACCCCAAACCTCTGAGAGCCTGAAAGACGTGCTCGCCGAACTTGTCGATAGAACGGCGCTTGAGGTTGAGACTTCGACTGTGCTTGGTTTTCTAAGCGCCGATAAGAAGGCTAGAGATGGTCGAACGCGTTATGTGCTTCTTCGTAGGATCGGTCAGGCTCTTGATCAAGGAGGATGGGCAAGAGAAGTCGACGAAGATGTCGTGCGAACGGCAGTGGACGAGGTGATTTCTGGGTGGTGAGACTTTTAAGGGTTTATGGATTCTTCCAGTACCTTTTACCCTCGAGGATCTAGGTCTAATAAATAAAAAGGAGAGGTTTCGTTATTTGGTGAGGTGAACCAAGAACGTTATTATTCTCTCAAGCTTTAACGTGTGCCGTAAACAGAGCAGAGATTCCCATTGGGTCTCATCCGGCGGTGCAGCTTGTTACGAAGGTCCGGGTTTAGACCCGCACCCAGTTGAAGTCGCTTGTTTCTATGGTGTCCCCTTCGGAGGGTCCATTTGTTAGGGAGCAAGTTTTACGCAGTGGGTGAACTCTCCCGAACAGCGATGGCTGAGGGACAGTTCTCACTCTAAGGGGTTCGCGGCGTCCGAGGTGGACGTGCCTCTAGGACTTCCTTTGACCTCGGTCGTGCTTTAACGACGCGACTAGGTGGGGAGGTCTCGCGAGATGACTATACAGTTTGCGAGACATATACCATGAGTATTCAGTACACTAAGACTCCACATATGGGTGGGGTGGGCATGGCGGGTCCTGAGTCACCGCATGCAGCGCTCCTCATTGACTTTGACAATGTCACGATGGGTATGCGTTCCGATCTTTCAAAGGAACTCAAGACGCTCCTCGACTCAGATGTCATCAAGGGTAAGGTCAGCGTTCAAAGGGCCTACGCGGATTGGCGAAGGTACCCGCAGTACATTGTCCCTCTGTCGGAGGCGTCCGTCGATCTGATTTTTGCACCAGCATATGGAAGCAACAAGAAGAATGCGACTGACCTCAGAATGGCGATCGATGCGCTCGAATTGGTTTTCATTCGCCCAGAGATCGGTACGTACATACTCCTCACCGGGGATTCCGATTTTTCTAGTCTTGTGCTAAAGCTCAAGGAGTATGGAAAGTATGTGATTGGTGTTGGACTTCAGGAGTCCAGTTCAGACATCCTCGTGCAGAATTGCGACGAATACTATTCGTACACCAGTCTTACAGGTCTAACGAAGACGACCGAACTCGATCAGGCCGCGCGTGACCCTTGGCTCTTGGTTCGAGATGCAGTCACGAAGATGGTTAGCCGTGGCGACGTAATGCGCTCCGACCGCCTAAAGCAAGTGATGCAGGAACTCGACCCATCTTTCGACGAAGGCTCGATTGGGTTCTCGAAGTTCAGCAAGTTCTTGGCAGAGGCGGCGTCTCGTGGGTTAGTTGGCCTCAAGAAGATGGAGAACGGGCAATACGAGATAACAGCCACAAAGGATCGCAGCAGTCGCCGTCAAAGCGGACGACCTCGCTCGCGCCGCGGGGCAAGAGGGTCCAGTCAAGACTTGAGTTCTAGCAGCGCTGAGGTTGCGACAGGTGCCGGCGACGAGGAGAAGGAGGGTCTTGCTCAGGCATATGAAGCATTGCGGGGTGTTTTGTCCGACCTCCATGAAGCTGGAAGGGATCCAGTACGGGACTCAGATCTCAAGCGAAAAATGCTGGCGGCTGACTCTGGTTTCGACGAAACCGAACTCGGCTTTGCCAAGTTCAGTCGCTTCTTGGGTCAAGCAGAGAAAGATGGCGTCGTGAGCATTCGTCGTACGGAAAGGGGCAACCTTGATGTCTCAATGATCAAGGCTCCGAAGCCTTTGGAGGGAGGTGAGGTTATCAGGGAGGATGGCACTGGCGCTCCCAGAAATGACGCTAAGGGTGAAGTTGTCGATGATCTTTCAGAGCCTCAGAAGCCTCAGAAGCGTGGTTGGTTTGGACTTCGATTTGGATCCCGGCGCGGGTCCAAGAGTGATAGCGATGAAGCGCCCAAACTTTTCGAAGGTCAAGGGGTGAAGGCGACGGTGGGCTCCGAGCACATTTCATCGGATCCTAGGACCGAGCCGCCGGCGTCACAAGAGACTCTGAAGGTTGAAAGGCCTGTATCTAGAGGATATAAGACGGAAGAAGTGCCGAGGGAGGTTTCTGCTGATTCCGATATGGCTGACACCGACGACGTTAAGGTATCCGACTTGGCTTTACCTTCAGAACCGGGTGCTATCGCACGATATCTCACACATCGGTACAAGGGTGTTGGCGAGAAAACCGCCGATACGCTCGTTAAGGCGCTAGGGTCTGAGCTTTTTCGAACGATGCACGAGAATCCTGATTATATAGCTGGGATCATTCCTAAGAACCGAGCGGAACAGGTCCTAGAGGCATGGAGAGCCGATTACGAACGGCGGGCACGTGGGCACAGGGGTTGGTCGAGGGCGAAGAAGTAGGGAGAGCTGACACAGCGAGAAGTTTTGACTAGGAGTGTCGGAGGCGGATTGGCCTTTGCAGTCTTATGTTGAATAAGCTGCAGGCTGCGTAGAGTAGCGTAAATGACCCTCTGATTCCGAGTTGCATATATGAGTGATCCGACCTGGATTTCTGTTCTTCCACCCATTCTCGCGATTGCGTTAGCGATATGGACTCGACAAGTCTATCTCTCACTCGCAGGCGGGTTGTGGTTCGCTTGGACGATCATGGAGGGATGGGATCCACTGGGTGGCCTCGGACAGTCGATAGAGGGAATGGTATCGGTGTTTGGTCAAGCCGGAGATGCTCGGGTAATAATGTTTACTCTGGCGATAGGTGCCTTGATCGCAACGGTGGAGGCTTCTGGTGGAGTAAGAGGTTTTGTAAATCTGCTTGAGCAGAACCGGTGGGTTGATTCTGCCAAGAAAGCTCAATTGCTCGCTTGGGCCACCGGCATAGTCATATTTATCGAGTCGAACATTACAGTGCTCGTGGCGGGATCTGTCTCTCGCCCGCTATTTGACCGGTACAAGTGTTCCCGAGAGAAGCTTGCCTACATCATCGACTCAACTTCGGCACCGATCTGTATTCTGATTCCGATGAACGCTTGGGGTGCGTACAACCTAGGAATTCTTGAAGGGCTTGGAGTTGAAGATGCGTTAGGTGTTTTCCTGCAGTCGATACTTTACAATTTCTATGCAGTTGCAGCTGTGATTTTGGTGTTGGTTGTCATCGTAATGGGTTTAGATGTTGGGCCAATGAAGAAAGCCGAGGAGCGAACTCGGGGTGGACAGCTTCTGTGGCCTGATGCGACTCCGATGATAGACGAGGAGGTTCTTTCTCCGACACCTCTAGATGGAGTGGAGCCGAGGGCGCGGAATATGTTCTTCCCAATCGCCGGTATGGTATTTTTCATGCCCTTGTCACTCTGGGTAACGGGAGACGGAGACCTAAGCGCCGGCTCTGGGTCCACGAGTGTTTTGTGGTCCGTAATGTTTGGTCTGGCTGTAGCGTGGATTATGCTGCGAACTCAGGGGATTTTTACTGTAGAACAGCTGACGAAGATAAATCTCCGGGGTGCGGGAGCACTGGTGCCCCTTGCAATGATTCTCCTGTTGGCACTAGCACTCGGTGATGTGGTCGACGCTTTGGGTACAGGTGTATACGTTGCTCAGGTGACCGCTGGTACGATGCCGAATTTTGTATATTTGCCGTTAGTCTTTTTGGTTTCGGGCGGCATTGCCTTCTCGACTGGCACGAGCTGGGGAACTTTCGCGATCATGCTGCCGATTGCTGTGCCCGCCGCCGCGACTCTGAGTCTCCCACTTGCCCCCTTTGTTGCCGCATCGCTTGCCGGGGGCGTCTTTGGTGACCATTGCTCACCGATTTCAGACACTACGATTATCTCTTCGATGGCAGCTGCGACCGACCACATTGACCATGTCCGGACCCAGCTACCATATGCACTTTTGAGTGGTGCGATCGCGATGATTTGCTTTGGTGTCTTGGGAGCGACTCTTTAGAGCCTTTGAGGGGTAGACATACCTGATCAAGTAATTTGATTTGAATCAGGTTCCGGACGCTGTATAGGATGTCGAGCGCTTAGTTCCAAAGAACCACACGGAGTCATCGAATTGAACGTCATTGTTTGCATAAAGAGAGTCCCAGACACTGAAGCACGGATTCGCATAGATGGGTCGGGTAGCTCAATAGAGAGTAGCGGTATCAAGTATGACATGAGCCCCTACGATGCCTTCGCGGTTGAGGCGGCAATTCGATTGAAAGAGGGCCTCCAGGGTGAGGGAGACGTGTCCGTTATGACATTGGGAGATTCGTCTTCGGGTGAGACACTCAGAAAGGCTTTGGCCATGGGGGCTGATCGCGCGGTTCTGCTCAATGGGGAGGTCAGCTTGGATGGACTTGCAACTGCAAAGGCTCTTGCCGCAGAACTCGAAGGTTCAGAAGCCGATCTTTTCCTCTTCGGCATCAAGGCCGCTGACGACGATCAGCAGCAGGTAGGTCAGATGGTTGCGGTGCTTTCAGGTCGGCCATGTGTCTCGGGTGTTTCGAGCTTCGAGATCGATGGACAGACGGCCCGATGTAAGAGAGAAGTGGAAGGGGGGAGTGAAATCGTTGAAGTAGATCTCCCTGCTGTCCTGTGCATTACAAAGGGCCCCAATGAGCCACGGCTGCCCGCACTCAAGGGTATAATGGCTGCGAAGAAAAAGCCTTTGGAAGAGCGGCCCGCTCAGTTAAGCGGTTCTCGAGTTCGATTGATAGGCTTCTCTACCCCACCACCCCGAGCTGAAGGTCGAATCGTTGGCGAGGGGCCAGATGCGGTTCCTGAACTGGTCCGTATCCTGAGAGAAGACGCACATGCTATCTGACCCGACTTTGGCTTGTCGGCGTTT
>MDTE01179698.1_pt1 | contig 27668 bp, 18 predicted proteins | sample 811231 | NCBI WGS metagenome assembly MDTE01 (sample SAMN05326651, study PRJNA326480) | marine metagenome | isolation source: seawater | place: Indian Ocean: Red Sea | collected 2010 | reverse complement strand
GGTGAATTCATTGGCACATCGGTATTGATAGGGGTTTGTGCAGGTGGCATATTCCACCCCATTTGTCCCCATTCATCCTCTGGATTTATACCCCATGTTGCTTCTTGAATTTGGTATTGCTTTTCGTACTTGTCTGATTTTCCACCACGCCTTACAAGCAAGAACACAAGAATAATCGCAACGATACCCAACAATCCTAGAAGGACGTTATCCGAAGATAATATTGTACCGAGATCGTTGGTTTCTAAACTGGTGCTGTCTTCACTTTCTGAGGTATCGTCAATTTCCAACGCACTGAGGAAAATTGGAGCAACTTGTGATTTGACAACACCAGATGAATACGGAGTAACTGAAATCCAAAAACTTGTTTCTGAAGACAATGATTCGTACTCATTGGTGGTAACGAGATATGAGTTTGACACTTCGCTCGAGGCGACAAGAACGGCATCATCAATGATTTCAAATTCAGTTTCTGAAAGATGTATCTGGTAACCAGTAATTGTACCGGAATTAGGGAAATCCCAAGTGACCAAGATAGAATCTCCACTCCATGAGGCTTGAATGTTCTGAATTTGTGGTAAATCATCCTCAGAGAGTTCTATGATATCTACAATGGAACGGCCAGTGGCTGTATTTAATTCATCACTAAAACTATTTCCTGCGCTATCAACAGCAACAATAGCAATAGTAATGTCGATGCCTGGAATAATTGGACTTCCGTCTGATAGTTTATCCAGTTTTACGGGATTAGGATTTAATTTCGCATCGACAATGAGGGCAGGTTGGTTTGGTCCAGAATTACCTACTCCAACGCCGGTATAATCCCAACTAGCAGCGTATATTTCATAGGACATGATGTCACTTTCAAGAGATGGTTCAAACTCGATTTGTAAGGCAGATCCGTCATCATTTGGCCAGTCGTCAACCACAACTCCTTCAATTCGCTGAGGAGCCTCCTTGTCATTGATATTATCAATCGGTAGAACCTCTACCGATGTCAACCCCATCAAGTGAACGTTTCCTTTCATGTCATGGACTGTTACTGCAACATTGAGAGAGACATCTGGTATGATTTCAGTTAGTTCACCTTCTTCGATACTTTCTCCAAAGTAAATCGCTTGGTCGACGATAATTGAAATTGGTTCAAGGTTTGAGTTTATGTATTGTTTATCCAAGAAAAAGGAACTTAACATCAAATATCCATCGCTTGGATACATGTCGCTCAAACTCCTTAGATCGTCCACCTCGTGCTCAGAAGCCCAAACCGAGTAAAAGGCAAAATCAGATGCATTTGATGGCATCCACGAGATTTCTATTGCTTTGCCATAGTCATCGGGGAAATCCCATGCAGTTAATTCTGTAATTCTATCAGGGGCTTGTCCTTCCATTCCGAAACTTCGTTGTGGTGTTACTTCGACAATATTTACATCACCCAAATCGTGATTGAGCCATGAATCTGAAGCTACAACACCTACCCAATATGTTTGAGAATCAAAGAGTGGTAATCCATTCATCGATGAAATGTATGTACTATTTTCTTCACATGACGGGATTATTTTTACTGCGGAAAAACCACTGGTAATTGATGACGGTTTTTCACCGTCGGCTGCTTTCATGTAAACGGTAACAATGGCACAATCATCTTCTGGATTTGCACCCCAACCTACTTCAATTACTCCACCATCATCTTCAGGTACATCGATAGCCCACACATCTTCCATCCGTGGAGGAGGTACGCCATCATCAGGTTGACTTGTTGGAACAACTGGCCCGATGGAAGTGATATTGAACAGGTCTTCTTGACCGGCTGTATCAACACAAGAAACTGCAATCCAGTAGGGCGTTTCTGGACTCAAATTCAAAATAGAAGAATTTGATGTAGATGTAATTAAGTGAGGCTGTAATCCTACTAAATCTTCGAAAGGTGTTGTAGAGGCATAGATATTGGTCTGTAGATAATCATCGGAATTTTGACATTGTGCCCATTCGAGGAGTAATTGTCCGCCATTCAAGGACTGATCATCATTGATTGCAATCACCCAATCTGGAGGGCTGGGTATGTCATCAAATGGAACTGCAGGGCTTGAGTAAACCGTTGGGTTTCCAAATCGCCCATCGTTGTACTCCACCACCATTGCAATCCAATATGGCACGCTATTTTCCAATAGTACCCCGTTTAGTGTATTGATTTCCCAGTACAATAGTTCATGTAAACTGATAGATGCATCAGATTCAAGATTCAGTAAATCGTCACTGCTGAGATTTGTTGGCCAAGGTGAAGAACTAAGGAATATTTGGTAGCTACCAAAATCTTGGTCATGGTTTAATGTCCATTCTGCGGTTAAACTATTGCCTCCATCGTTTGGTGTGTCATAAAATGCTGTGATTTGAATCGGTGTCGCAGATTTTTCCCAATCATATATCATCCGGAATTCAAGTGAACCGTCAGAGATAGAGCTTAGTGAAAAGGTGACAATTTGACTTCCGTTTACCTTTACACCGGAATCAACCATTCTTTGAAGAGCCTCAATTAGATTTGGATCTTCGCTCAAGTCTAAAGTAGTCGAATAATTGTAACTTGTGAGTTTAATCCAAGTTGGTGCATTTGAGACATCAGATGTTAATTGAATTGGCATCCTCTTTAGGTTGATTTCATTTGGTCCGAGCACATTGAATCCTTGAGATTGTACGGCACCTTGGTCAATCAATTGATATGACACTCCAGGATGGGTGAAGGCTGAGACATTCTTTGTGAGTGATCCGAAGTTAACGATTAATGGATTTGCTCTTCGTAAGTTAATTTCATTCCACGGATTACCTTGCAAATCCCACCTTTCCAAGCCGCTATCGCCTATTAGCCAATACCCGTTATTTGAAACGAAACCAGAAATATAATTCTGTCCATTATCACTCAGGATAATGTTGTGAGGTGCTGAAACAGAAACGGCTACAACACCACCTTCGCCTGCGAGGAGTAATCTGGTACCGTCACTTGACATAATTGGGTCTTCAGGTAGTTGGAAAATAGGAACCCCATCATCAAAAGTGTCAGTATTGCCATTCCAATGCACAAGAGGGCTTTGAGTGGTGAGAATGTGAACTCCCCATGAATCTGAAGCAATCGCCAAAATTTCATTCGATGGTAATTGGTCAAAGAGATGGATTTCATTCACACTTTCTCCCCCGTTTCCGGTTAAATCCAGAGTGATTTGATTCACAGAAGGTCGACTGGAAGGTGTTCCGCGATGGCTGATGAATGCTTCAGTACCGTTTGCATTAGTGAATGTAGCAATGGCAAACGCATCATCCCCTGACATTCCATTGATGGATTGAAGAGATTTGATCTTTGAATGATTTGACAAACTCCATATGTCTAAGCCACCGCTTGTTGCGATGTAGAGGACGTTCTCTTGTCCAGTACTAGAATCAGGTATGGCAGTAATTGTATTGACGTTGTTTGATGAAAGCCCATCCAGCGTGGTCAAAGGAGCATCGAAGTCATTGATTGATTTGTTCCAAACACCAATACCTCCATTCGTACCTATGAACACATAATCCACTGTTTCATCAATGGATTGGATATTAGTAGATGGCAAGCCATTGAGGAGCGCTGCAGAATCGAAATTATTGGTTGTTCTATTCCAAATTTGAACACCAGCACCCGTGCTGCTGGTACCAATGAGTCCCATGGCGACTTTATCTTCCCAAAGTGTAAGCGTTCCGATGTTGGTATGTAAACCAGAAGATGAACCTGTTACTGCATTGGTGGTGAGGTTGATTCTTCGAGCCCCTAATCCGCTGATACTGACCCACAATCCATCGTTTTCAAATGCTAAATCAGAAATTTTCCTGCCATCCGTACTCCAACTTCTTGTCCATTGAACGTTTCCAGATGCGTTTCTAATCCCTTCAAGAATACCGGTGTTTCCACCACCTCCGCCAAATGTCTCATCGTTCGTTGCAACATAGATGTGAGTATTGTTTCCGACAACTTCTGTGATCCAACCATCTTCGAGCGATGGCGAGTTAATCAAAACATCAACGGTGGTTGTATTTGCATCATATTGCAATACACGGCTTATCCCACCACCGGCTTGTCCCATGAGAAGTTGAGAAGTACCGACTTTTGTGAATGAAGACATCGCAGCGCCTCCAAAGACTGAATTTCCGTTTTGAAATGTCACGCCGCTTGTTGGTACAATGGAAAGTCCTCCATTGATAGAACCCCTGCCTTCTTCATGGCCAATAAACAACTTACCATCAAACCAAGCTAAAGCATCAGAATCAGTTCCTCCGTCGCTAATTGAAGCCTGATTGGCAGAGATTACTTGTAACCACACATCATTGGCTACGTCATAACGTGATATCCCTTCACCGTCGTTACCATACCCTACGTAAAGGATTTGATTATCATCACAGGCCAGTGAATTGACTGAATCATCATCTTGCAAATATTGGTTTGAAACTGAGGACCAAGAATTACCGTCATAAATCGAAAGACCTCCATTGAAATTAAGGGCTGCTAGGAATGTTTTCCCTCCACACTCTTCGATGGAAATGGGATATCCTCGTTCAAGTCCGGAGTTTGTTCCTCCTGGTTTCCAAGTCGTCCAAGTTCCGGTGTTGTCAAGTCTCAAGATCGTAGAATCTTGGAAGCCCCCCCACCACGCTCTTTGAGAGGTACCTGCCCACAAATAAGTACCATCGGTATAAATTTCATCAACTTCATCTTCTGCATTATTGGGTAAACCACTTCCTGGTACCCATGCAGAATCCCAAGAATTAGAGGACATATCCCATCTTTCAATACCTTCTTCGGTTGCAAATAGCACCTGATTGTCCCATTCTACAATGCCACGTACTGGTAAAGCCATGGTATTGGAGGGGAATTCAGTGATAACGACGCCGCTGTTGTCATATCTGACCACCTTTTCTTCACCCCAAGCCACCCAATATTCTCCTTGGCTTGTTTTTATTGATTCGACATCGTTGATTGAGGGTGTAAGTTCGATGTTTGGCGCCCATGCATTTGAAGAGGTGTCCCACTGGGCGATACCCCCGTCAGGAGAATCACCTCCCTGACTGTATTCAGATACGCCGATATTGAGGTAATCTCCACTTTGGCCCATACCCCAAGTATAACCCTCTACTCCTAGACGCTGACCAGCATCCAAATTTGAGAGAGTAGATGATGAAGTCAAGTCAATTCTTCTGATTTGGTCTTCTCCCCAATTGCTACCAAAGAACTGCCACTGGTATCTGTAGTGAAGAATATCATTGATGATTGTAATTTGATATGGGTTTCTCCCTCCAGGATATTGCGAAGAACCCTCAGGCCAGTGAAGAATCTCAGATTCGGTTGTGGTGTTGATAAGTTGGAGGCCATCACCGCCGCCAACCCATAGATTATTCGGGTTCGTATCCTTTTCAATCGAGGTTATTTCATTACTGTTGAGAAGATTATCTTCATTCCATAGGGGAAGCCATGTATTCGATGATAAATCATAACGTGCTACGCCAATATTTGTCAATGCGACGTAAATTTTGTCATCAATAATCTCAGTTTCAGCAATGAGGCTGTCAGGGTTTGCCTCCCAAGTTTCGTAGACGGTTTCATTGCTGAGAGAGAATAAACCTACACCTGAAGGTGTTCCTACAAAGATAGTATCTCCAGATAAGTGAACGTGCTGGGAAAAGGTATCAGGCAACCCGTCGCCTTCATCATAACACCCTTGAAATTGGTATGGAGATTTTGAATAGAAGCACAAACCAGCATTGGATGCAAAATATATCTCGTTTTGTGTATTTGTGATACTACTGGTTCGATAATTTCCGTCATTGTATAACCTTGTAACACTGGAACCATCCCAAGCCTCAAGACTTCTTTCAGTACCGATGTAGACTACTCCGGTTTGGGTATCGGTCCACAATGCCAAGATTTCATCACTAGCCAAACCATTACCGCCGTTGTTACCAGAAGGTAAAATCGGTTGGAGTATTTCTCCTGTATTGAGATCTTTTCTCACAACACCATATCCATATAATCCAACATGGATGATATCTTGAGAAATGGAGATTGGCATGAAGTTGGAATATGTTACGCCTGTTGAAATCCAAGACGATAATGTCGTTTGAGAGAGTAAATCAATACGAAGCACCCCATCATCATCTGATGCAATGTAAGCGGTTGTTCCGTATGTTGCAACATCAGAAACAAAAATTGAATCCAAACCATCTGATTCGGTCATCGTGGTTATCTGACTTGATTGTGGAGAATAGCCATTAGAAAAATTGAGTATGGATATACCTTCTCCATAATGAGTGGCAATTAGTAGATTTCCTAGACTTGCAACGTCGGTAATATCCGAAGATAACAAACCATCTGAAACATCAATGAATTCGATCGAATAAGGGACAGAGGAACCTAGATCAACAAGACCTAACCCATCGTTTACAGTACCAATCACGAGATGATTTCCAACAGAACCGAGGTTATCGATGAGGAATGGACATTCTATGGTCGTAATCCATGATGTTGTTTGGAGATTAAAGACATCAATATCATACTCACTTGCAATGAAGGCTAAATTTCCTATCTCAATCACATCAACCATGTCTTCAGATGTGGGCGAACTTCCAATTCGTATTGTGCCTTGAATAGGAGTCGGATTATCTGGCTCCATTTTCAAAAAGGTACCACTTCCGTCAGTAATCAGGAGGGTGGTGTTCACAGGACTTCTGTCACCTTGACTAGTCCACTGGATGAGCGATGGATTGATTGACGTTTCCCTGAACAAATTAAGTGAGGATAGCGGTTGTATTGAACCAAAACTTCCTGATGATGTGTTGTAGGTTTGAAGATGACTTTCGAGGAGGATGAATAAGCTATCATTGACAACTTCTAAACCGTTGATATTGTTTGAAATGAGGAAGTTACCAGTGTTCCATGTCGGCAACCAAAACCCACTGTTGGTATCATATCTCCCAATACCACTATCCCAACTCGAGATGATCAGTTGGGTTCCTATTTGTACAATGTCGGTGATTAAATCACTGTGCAGTTGATTTGCAGTACTCCAAGGATTGAGAGCGGTCATTGATGCGAGGTCCCATCGCATTAATCCAGCGCCATCTTCTGCTTGGAGATCATTACCCCAATTTGCGGCATATATGATGCCATTTATTTCAAAAACTTCCTTAACAATCCCAAAAGGCCATTGAGAGGTGCCACCTGCCTGTTCCATTGTCCAACCAGTTCCAACAGAGTTGAGACTTAGTAAACCACCCTGACTAAATCCCCATATTTTCCCATTGGAATCAAGGTGAATTTGAGTTATTTTACCAGCGGAAAATGGATTTGGGAGCGGAGAAAGCATCTCATAACTCGAACCTGACATTTGCATGACACCGTTGTTTTCAGTCGTAAAAAGGAACCGATCACCGGAGGAATCGTAATCCATGTCATAAATTATTCCAGGAGACGAAAGGTCCAGTACATCTATGATTACCGGGTCTGCATGTGCATCTAGAACAATGATTTCCTCGTCAAGGGCCATGAACATACTTCCATCATTTGGATTTTGAATCGTAGAAGTTACACTCCAGTCAATCGGGTTTAGAGAAACTGCTGGGTCAGCGGGTGAAAGTGATTGAAGAATCATGTCTGTAATTTCAGCACCTTCAGGAATCAATATTTCAGCAGAGTTATCCACGTTTGGAGTCAAACGACCTTCATGAGGATTAGCACCATACAAAGAATCACCTCCTCCTAATCGGCCGTAACCATACCAATCAAACAATGCTTCACCACTATTTTTTGAAATGATAAGTGGCTCTTCTATTGACAATCCTAGAGAACCATTAACACGTATTTGTAGTGATAAATTGGTTATCTTCGCTCCGGGAGCGAAATCCATTTGCCAATCAAATTGAGCCCTTTGCCCCAGTTCAGGCTGGGCATTTACCGCATCGAGGCGCATCCATCCTGTGTCATTGCTACCAGATTCTTCCCAAATTACTTCATCTAATACATCATGTGCTTGTACGTTATCGAGAATTAAAACGCTAACAGTGGTTGAAAATACCATCAGAAAGGTCAGAAAAATAGCACTCGTTGAAGAGTCCCTTGAGCGCAAAAAAGGACTTTCCATGACTCGGCTTTTATTCCTATCCTATTTGAATGGATGTTCTATTTGTTAGAACACCAAGAGTTTAGTTTAAACTGTCCACTTGCCCTTCTTCTCCAATATCAAGGACTCTGATTGTGCTCGTTTGACCGGTGATAGCTTCAGGAGAACCGCTTATTGATACGACTTTATCGCCAGCATTCAAATGCCCCTCTTTCCATAATTTCGAGGTTGCTAAAGCGATGGTGTCTCTTGAGCGGTTTTGTTGCTCGACAACAATGGCATTGATGCCTGGCAGAATGCTAGTCCTGCGACAAGCCCTTATTCTATTTGTCATGGCTGTTACTGGTATTTTTGGCCTAAATGCAGCGACTAATTTGGCAGCATTGGCATGTTCAGTAGCTACAATGATATGATCTGCTTCAATTTCTTTCGCCAATTGGACGGCTGATTGAGCGATGGCACGAGTACTCAGAAATTCTGCAAGTGCAGGAGGAGGGGGGAGGTCGGAAATTGCTTTTGTGACCTCATTGGATATCTTTACCATCGTCTTCAATGATTCCAGAGGATAGTTTCCTCCGGCTGTTTCACCGCTAAGCATCACTGCGTTAGCGCCTTGACGAATGGCGGTTGCGACATCACTCACCTCAGCTCTTGTGGGTCTTGGGTTTTCAACCATAGATTCCAGCATCTGCGTTGCCACAATAACGGGAACTCCTCTTTGAAGACAGGTCAAGATGACTCTTTCTTGAGCAGCGGGAACTTGTTCAAGGGGTATTTCGACGCCCAAATCCCCTCGAGCAACCATAATGACATCACTGAGGGCCACAATTTCTTCAAGGTGATTAAGTGCAGAAGGGTGCTCAATCTTCGCAATAATCCATGTATGAACGCCTGCTTGCTTGATCATTTCTCTTGCAGGCAACAAATCTTCAGGTGTTCTAACATACGAAACAGCAACAAAATCTACACCCAATTCAAGGGCATGACTGAGACACTTTTTGTCGTAAGGTCCTACTGCGGGGAGATTAACCAGAGTTCCGGGGACATTGATACCTTTTCTTTGGGTAATTTTCCCCCCATCAATTATTTTGCATGATACTACTTGGTCCTCTTTTTGTGGGGATGACAGAACTTCCAATCTCACTAAACCATCAGCAAGTAAAATTGGGTCTCCGTCTCTCAAATCCTTGGAAAGACCTCCCCAAGGAACTGGCAGCCCATTATCTGTCCCTTCTTCCACACCACAACAGAGATTCACTGTTTCTCCTTCAATGAGTGGAATGGCTCCATCAAAACGACCGAGGCGAAGTTTTGGGCCAGGTAGATCGGCAAGAATTCCGATGTGCTTTTTTGATTTCTCCTCAAATTTTCTCAAACGGTCGTATGTTATTTTCTTCGAAGGAAAATCTCCATGAGAATAGTTCAATCTCGCGATATCCAATCCTTCTTCAATCATGGTTTGTATCATTTCATCATTATCACACGCAGGTCCGATTGTGGCGATGACTCTGGCTCGACTCATGTTTACCCCATCTCTTTCTATGTATCAATCCCTCGCAATAATAAAAATTGATACATTTCGAACACAAAGGTCAAGCGTGGCCTTCCAGTGAGTTTGAATATGGAGCCAGATGCTCGGGAACTTAGGTTGCGTAATGAAGCGCTTGAATATCACAAAGCTCATCCAAGAGGGAAAATTTCTGTTCTTCCAACAAAGCCACACTCCACTAGCCACGAACTCTCATTGGCTTATTCACCTGGGGTAGCATACCCATGTCTTGAGATAGAGAAAAATGAGAAGGCGGCTTACAAATACACCGCAAAGGGTAATCTTGTGGCCGTAATTTCAAATGGAACGGCTGTGTTAGGTTTGGGGAACATTGGTGCTTTGGCGAGTAAGCCAGTGATGGAAGGAAAGGGTTTGTTGTTGAAGACCTTTGCAGATATTGATGTTTTCGATATCGAAATTGATACTGAAGACCCGGAAGAATTTATACAAACAGTTTGCAATATTTCCAAAACATTTGGAGGTATCAACCTTGAAGATATCAAAGCACCAGAGTGTTTCGAAATTGAAAAAAGAATCGCAGAACAAACAGACATACCGGTCATGCATGATGATCAGCACGGCACTGCAATCATATCAGGCGCAGCCTTGCTGAATGCTGCTGAATTACAAGGAAAGAAACTGAATCAGATGAAAGTCGTTGTAGCAGGAGCGGGTGCAAGTGCGATTGCATGTGCTAAGTATTACATTGCATTGGGCATAAAACAAGAGAATATTTTGATGTGTGATTCAAACGGTATCCTCACCAAAAAAAGAGAACAAAATGGAGAACTAAACCAATACAAATCACCCTTTGCTCAAGACGTTCCAGAAGGTGGTTTAGCTGATGCACTCGATGGTGCAGATTTGTTTCTTGGTTTGTCCAGAGGCGGTTTGGTAACCAAAGAGATGGTTAAGAAAATGGCAGAAAAACCAATAATATTCGCATTGGCAAACCCCACTCCAGAAATTTTACCGCACGAAGTAAGAGAAGTGAGGGATGATGCGATTATTGCGACCGGCCGGTCGGATTATCCAAACCAAGTAAACAATGTTCTAGGGTTTCCTTACATCTTCCGAGGAGCCCTTGATGTACATGCCTCTGATATCACACTTAACATGAAGTTGGCAGCAACAAAAGCACTAGCCGCTCTAGCCAAAGAAACGGTGCCAGATTACATTTCTATTGCTTATGCAAATTCGGATATACACTATGGGCCTGAGTACATAATCCCAAAGCCGTTTGATAGAAGAGTGTTGATTTGGGAAGCATCTGCGGTTGCACAAGCAGCTGTAGAAGAGGGAGTTGCTGCTGTTTCATCAGAGGATTTTGATTTGGAAACCTACAGAGAAGAACTCGAAGCAAGACTTGGGTTATCCTATTCCATCATGCGAGGTGTGTTTAACCAAGTCAAGGGACGAAATAAACGGATTGTTTTCCCAGAGGGCGATCATGAAAAAGTGATTAAAGCAGCAGCCCAGTTAGTAGATTTAGAAATATGTAAACCGATTTTACTTGGTGAGAAATCAAAGATTCAAAAAATCATGAAGGAGTTAGGATTAGATTTTGAATATGAAACCCAAAACCCAAGAAAAGATAATTCAAAGGCACTACCATACGCTGAAGCCTTTTTTGAAAGGAGAAAAAGAAAAGGCCTCACTTTGACAGATGCAGAACGTCTTATTCTGAATCGTGCATATTATGCAGCCCAGATGGTTGCTCTTGGAGATGCAGATGGATTTGTTGGGGGCGTGAGAAGAAATTATGCTGATGTACTCCGGCCATGCATCGAAGTCATCGGCCCAATAAATCCGGGGCACCATATTGTAGGATGTTACATGATGGTGATAAACGGAAAGTTGGTATTTTTGGGAGATGCAACTGTCAACGTTTACCCAGATAGCGAAACTCTTGCAGAAATTGCAGTTGAGGTGGCAAAAGTTGCTCGAAGGTTTGGGATTTCTCCCAAAGTAGCCATGCTTTCTTTTTCCGACTTTGGTAGCAGTCGAGCTCAGAGAAGCGAAAGAATCGAGCAATCGATCGAAATTGCTCGAAGTATTGACCCCTCTTTGGTTATTGATGGTCCAATGCAAGGTGATACTGCCCTTGATGTAAACGTGCAAAAAGAATATCCATTTATGACATTTAAGGGTCCTGCAAATGTATTGATCTGTCCTAATCTTGCAAGTGCAAATATCGCTTACAAATTGTTAGAAAATTTGGGTGGAGCAGAAATGACGGGACCGATTTTGGAAGGTTTTTCAAAACCGGTTCAACTTGTTGCGAGGTCTGATGATGTACGTCATATCGTTAACATGGCGGCAATTTGTGCCCTAGATGCCATTCGACAAGACTCTTATTGGGATAAAATCAACGAGAACTAGTTAGTTCCCCGTTGGAATCAAGCTCGTAGGTTTTGGTTTTCGGACGCCAAAAAGCCCCAGATACAAAGCCAATGCACAAGCCGCCGAACAATAAATTCACCCAACCTTCAACGGCGTAATCGGAAAAGCCTCTGATTATTGGGATTGTGAAACTTGGAATGATACCCAACAAGGTAATCCATATGGATTCTTGGAGAACACTTGAACGCAAATCACTTGCATCAGGAACATAATGGCAGGGTTCTTCTCTTGTTTCTTGAACCATTACCAAACGAAAGACAACTTCTTTCTGTGGGCGGTCTACGCTTACGTGACTTTTAATCCTCAAATTATTTTTTTTGGGATGACATGCAATAGCACTTTTGAAATGTTCAAAAGCCCCACTTTCATTTGACGTTCTAGGCCGTCCATCGAGTGGAGCACCACGATAATTTGCATGCGGGAAATCAGATAAAACCTCGGTAAATCCACAAGGAAGGTCAAGCCCGTATAACTCTTCAGCTCTTTGCCATTCAGCATGACTGGGAGGACGTACTTCAAAATCAGACTCTTTGGAAATAATTCGGCAGATCTCATGAATAATCGTATGATCGACATTGTCGAGTAAAAAGTCGCCTTCAGGCTTTTTTTCATCAAAGATTTCGGCGGCTTGTTGCAAAGTAATCGGTGCCTTCATAATCGAGTATGCTGGCAAAGAAGCACGATATTTTGGTCTTTCAGAGGCATATATCCATCCTCCTTTATTCGTACCAATCTCACAAATACCTGAAGGAATTTTAATGAATTCAATGCCGAATGGACCTTCATGAGTTTCCATATTTTCACGACTTGGATTGATTTTTCATTCTTTGGAACCAACTGATCCCTGGTTGATGTTCTTCGATATGTTTGAATTGAGAAAAAGGTGAAATTGAAGAAACATAACCATATGCTAGGAAATCAATCATATCCGGTTTTTCTCCCCCAAAGAAAGGTTTGTTGTCAAAGGCTTGAGTAAACTCATCTAGAAGATCATGCCAAAGTTTCTTTGGTTTTCTTCCATCACTTTTCACCCTTTTTCTAGCGATGAATCCCCACATGACTATAAATCCAGCCCAGGCATATATGCGGCGAGAGAAAAATCCGAATTTTTCCATCTTTGATACACGCAAAGTAGTAGTAAACGCACTCAAAAGCGAGCCATAGAGGATTGGAACGGTGGCTTTAGACAAACGAGTATCAACCCACTCTTTCCATTCATCTCTTCTTTGAATATCATCTGAATTCCATAGATTACCTTGATTGTATTTTTCATCGATGTGAATCATAATTGGTGTCGAATCAACAATAACGGATGTATCTTCGTCAACCCATACGGGTGTTTTGGTCCACTCAGGAGCACTTGGAAGTAATTTCTTTGCCTTCCTCGGGTTGATGGATATCGCGTCATAGGGAATGTTCAGGTATTCAACCAGTCCTCGCACTTTCCAACAAAAGGGACATGACTCTAACATGTAGAGTTGGGATTTGTTGCCCATAAGCATTCCAAGAACAACTCATTCAAGAGTGTTGGTTTTTTCAGGTCGCCACCCCGGCTTCCAAAATTCAAGATTATCAAGGATATTTGAGAATTCTTCATCACTGCAACGTAGGAGCTCAGAGCCTCGCAAGATCATACCATCAAGTGCATCCTCAGAGATGAGTCCTTGTTTATACAAATCCTGCCATTCGGTAAGAGATTGCTGAATTTGTCGACGGGCCTCGGCTGGTTTGTCGAAATTTCTTTCGCAGATGTCTTGAAGATCATTTAGTAATGTTCTCGTGTCCTTCATAATCAAATCTGGAATCTTATCCTTGTTTCGAGCAAAAGGCCACCATCCCATGAACGACGGGTGTGATTCATGTCAATAACCTTGAGGGTGAATGGAGTGGGTACCTTATGGGCCGAATCATTCTCCATATCCATGGGAAATTGAAAAACCGAAATTTAAGGGCACTATTCGAAGAGTATATCCGACGATTAGGTAACCGAATATCCGTTGTTACTCATTCTGAAAAACATAATCCAGCAGAATATGTCGAAAATCTGCCAAAATCAACTATGTTATTGGATGAAAAAGGTCAACAAATCACGAGTGTAGATTTCGCTCAAAAAGTCCAAAAATGGGGTCTTGACCAAAACGATATGCACTTGGCAATAGGCCCCCATGAGGGTTTTGGTGAAGTGAGTCAATTTTCAAAAATATCCCTTTCGAAGATGACGATGACACATGAATTCGCGACGGTCTTTTTGTCGGAACAAATTTACCGAGCTTTCGAGATAATCAAAGGTACGTCTTATCATCGAGAATAACAAATACTCAAGAAGGAGATATTTCAGGGCAAAGTATGAGCACGTGGCCTGTTCTTCTATTGGAAGTAGGCCTTGCACTGACCGTGTTATACTTATCAAAAAAGCAACCTTTTCCAGGACCAAGTCGTCGACTTGGATGGGTTTTACTGTCTGTAGGTTTGTTGTTCATTCTTGGAGAGACAGCACCAAGGCCAGTGAGCATACGCGCTCATTATGCGGTATTGCTTATACTCGGTGCAATCGGATTGGTAAAGGGCATTAACAACATGTTGATCATCAGACAAGAGGTTCTTGTGGCGCCTATTTGTGGGATATTATTCTGTGTAGGTGCAGTTGGATTCATGTCAGAAGAGTGGCAAAATATGACCTCGTTTGAGCAAATATTCTCCTTTTTGACCGTAGTGGTGCTCGCAGGCGGCGAGGTCTGGCTTGTCTTCAGGGGATTACTGATTGGAAGGCTTCCACTTGCATGGTCACAAGCAGGGCTTGTTGCCTTGAGGAGAGGTGTAATCTCCGGTGAGCACGGTGCAATTTGGTGTTTCGAAAGGGCATGGGATTTGGACGAGGAACACCTCAACCCAATGGCATGGATTGCTTTGGAAAGAATCTACAAGTATCTCGGAAATGAAGACCAACACGCATATTGGTCTGAGAGATTATCTGAATCTGGTGGCGAAGGAGCCGTCGCAAAAGAGTGGATTTCAGCCATTGAAGAAAGTCTTAATGATTTGAAACCGATGACAGAGTGATTAAAATCTTCAGTTAAAGGGCGAACCCTCGTGAGATTTATATGAGCGCAGACTGATGGAGTTACATGAAGGCAGATGGGTATTCAGCGAAGGTAACATGGAGGTTAGTCGTCGTATGGTTCTGTGCTAACCTACTTTCTCAAACTTTGTACATCGGGAAATATGGCGTTCCATACGAGGCAGATCTAATCCTCACAGGCTTGGGTCCTTTTGCAGGCCTCATTATCGCGTTAGAAATCCTAGTTTGGGGCTTCATATCGCTCTATTTCATAAACAAATTGAAAAGGAGTAAAAATCCTCTAACAGATGTAAGTTTGTCACAACAAGTAAACACTTCATAGTCCTACAGATTGTAACGATGCTGAACAAGATCAGATGTATCATGTTGACTTAAAATTCATAGGGGCATGAATCAAATTTTCCTTAATCTCGAGGCGTCAATCCATTCATCCCAACTTGAACTGTAATTCTCGTATGAGATGAGGTATTTGTCTTCCTTTATGTCCAAGATTTCACCATCCCACCAGGTCCCATTCCATTCAATGCTCACCTTTTGTCCAATTGTATATGGATTATTGAATGGATGGTTTTCTGGTCGAACTTTCCAGCCGGTTGGACCGACAATAAACATGGTATTTCTTGTTTCGACCCGTGCGGTCGCACGCTCATCGTATGTAATATCGAGAATGGCCGATGAGTTAATTCTGCCTTCTCCAAGTTTTGGATGGTCATACGCATACCCAGACAAGATGCCTTCTTTGATTGAAGCCTCGTTTATCACGACCTCCTTTTTCATGGAATATTCTGACTCATTTTGTTCAGAGGCAACCATAAATTTAGCGAGTGCCCGGTAGTCAATTTCAGAGTCAATCAAAATACCAAGTTCCGCAAATTCATTCAAAACATCCTCAACGGGTATCGGTTCCTCTCCAATTTCTGTCAGGATTCTGAGGTACTCGCGAGCAGGAATTGTTCCAGTTTGCGTTTTGTCAAAAACTTGAAACGCCTCAATTAATTCCATCTCAGCCGCATGATCATTTTCAATGTAAGCTTGCACGGCTTCTGAGTTTTCGTCGAGTGGTCGGATACGTTCAATATTGACATGGTCTTCTACATCTCCATCATCAAAGTGAATGAGATAGGTTCCATCATGGTTACTTCTGGCAACTTTGCCGGCATAGAAATGACCGTAATTCTTCCAGTTGACAAATACTCGAGTACCCGATTCTAACGTTGTGGTTAGTTCAACATCAGGTGATGGCGGGGGGGGCTGCTCAACAACTTGGCCAAGCATCCCCATCTGTTGGAGGGCGGCGATGACCGCTTCGGTTACTGTGGTTGGGTCATTGTGTATCGTAGTGTTGTTGATTACGTCTCCACCAATCACCGAGTCTTGCATACGAATCTGTTGTGGACTTGTATTGGGTGGTGCGGGGATCCATTCACTTCCCGACCAGATAAATTTCCCATCTGGACTAAACATTGGCTCCTCCATGGGGTCCCCACGCAAAATAGGCTAACCAAATCTTCGGTGCCTCAATTAATTTTTGAATCAGATAACATAGTAATGCAATAGTGTAAAATCCAGATAATCATCATCAAAAATAAGGCGATGGTACCGATGAATAAACTCCCAACATAAAATGCAAATTCGTCACCTCCAAAACTAGGCTTCATTATCCACAAGCCAAAAGTACCTAAGAAAACCAAAAAAATCCCAATGATACCAATCACTCCCAGAATTCTGTATAATGGAAATTTAGTTTTGTCATCCCATGAGAAATTCTGGTCACAGTGTGGGCATTTGAATACACCTGAGACGCCATCTTCTAATTCGATATCCTCTTTACAATGGGGACAGGTAAATCCTGTCATGGATTTTGGTAGAGTATGTACTACATCAATACAGCGACACCCGTATTTACTCCTAAATCATATCCGAATAGTTAAGAGAAGGCGAGTTTTGAACAAACTTAACCAAGGGGTGCTTCTATGGTTCAAATAAATCGGGTCCACACAGGTTCTGGAGATTCGGGTGAGACCTCCTTGGTTGATGGTTCAAGGGTGTTAAAATCTCATCCAAGATTGATGGTTGTCGGTTTATGTGATGAACTTAATACTTCACTGGGACTTGTTATTATGGAGTCACACCGGTTGTCTGAAATTGCTCATGACGGTGGACCAAGGCCAACAGTCAGGCGAGTCAAAGCGGTATTATCTGCAAGTATGTCTCGTGTGCAACAAGAATTGTTTGATCTAGGGGCAGAACTGGCGTGTCCTTTGGATGCGATTCCTGAATATATGGAACTCATTGATGAAAACGATAGTGATATGTTGCTGGAAGAATTAGATGCATGGAATCAAAAATTAACTCCGCTTAAAAGTTTCATTATGCCAACTGGCAGCCCTCCTGTCGCTTTAGTCCATCACTCGAGAACCATGGCAAGACGTCTTGAAAGGCACATGGTAGGATTGGGAGATGAGATCAGACCTATTGCTCTACAATATGTGAATCGACTTTCAGATTGGTTATTCGTTCTTGCAAGATGGATCACACATTGTTTAGGAGAATCAGAAGTTCTTTGGGTTCCAAAAGGACAAAGAGCAGTTTTAGGTGAAAGCCCTAAAGATATTCAGGAATCACTAGAGAAAGATTTTGATGAGCTATAGCACTCATCTTGAATTCATAAACTGTTTTGCTGCCTTCAACACACCTTTTGTTTCATTATGTGTAGCATGTTCAATAGCATGATCCCATTCAAGCCATATGTGGTTTCTGTGTTCTTTGCTTAGCTTAACATCAAGCATCTCAGTTTCAGCGATAAACCACCATACTTCTTTGAAAATCTTGCTTTTTTTTCTACGAAAGGAGTAGTCGGTCCGATACTCAAATCCTTCTAAAATTCGAAATTTGTCAATCCCGGTTTCTTCAATTAGCTCACGAGAAGCCGTATGTTGTTTGGATTCATCATTTTCTTCAACGTGCCCTTTGGGCAAATCCCAGTGACCTTGAGGATATTGGAGAAGCAAAACGGTTCCCAGATTTACGAGAACGATTCCACATGATGTCTCCATGGGTGAACCAAAGGCACACAGATTATTTGTTTATCGAACAGTTCTTGCAGGTGTCGCACTTCGCCAGTACATGCAGGCGCTTGAAGAGATTACCCAAGCGATTTGCGACTCAGATTTTGATGGGTTAATGGCAGGCGCAATTCTCAGGCGGGTGAAGCCAGAAATAAATGTGATTTTTAGCCATGCAGCATTGATTCGTTCCGGTGCGCATGATGATATTATTGCCAGAAATACTGCTCTGTGCGACCTCCCGTTTCATCCGAACTGCGGGTTATATCTTGACCATCACCTCACCAATAAACCAAATCAGAACGAGTCTGAAATTTTCAAACAGAATGGCGGGATTCTCGAATGGCATCCTACACCCTCTGCTGCGAGGGCTGCTTTTGATTTTTGCAAAGACAATGTAGATTTGTCAGATCTCGAGGAAATAATGCTTGTAGTCGATGCCCTGGACAGCGGAGGTGTCTCAAAAAGCGCTTACGCAGAGGATGGCTTTCTTATACGTCTCTCACGTTCTTTTCACATGGGTGCGGTAGAACATATGCAAGAAGTATGTGATGATTTAGCGAATGGAATTAATCAATCTGGTTTGGAAAAAAAATACGGTCCGTTAACTGATGCAATCGCAGAGAAGAGAAAACAAGAGATAACTGCAGTCAGAAATAATACGACAATAATTAATCGTTTGGCTATTTGTCGACTTGAAGAAAAACCATACAGAGTCTCTGGCTATCTTGTTACTTCTATATTTGACGAGAAAGTAGATGCATGTTGTATCGTTCATGGATATGCGGATGGTTCTGTGGAATCTTCTGAACGTCCAGCATTAAGTGCATCATTTTATGCAAATAGTTTCTCAGATACAGAACTGGATTTTGATTTATCAATTTTAGCAACACATTTCGATTCTTCAGGCGGTGGACACAAAAATGCTTGTGGCTGCCGAATTAAACCACTTAGTGATGATTTTGAAATTCAAGATAGAGTGGTGTGCTCTGATGATATCGATCGGAATCTCGAGCGATGGTTGAATATTTGGTCAAGTCGCTAGTTATCCAAAACATCATTCTAAATAAACGAAATTTTGGGGATGCTTATGGATGGGGATGTAGATCTTTCTGTACTACAACGAAGGCGTTTCTATCGTTTGGGAGAATTTTGTTATGACAAATCAACCCTTGTCTTAAGTTTGGGTTTACTCATAACCATGGGGTTTGCATCACTTATCGCTATTGGACCCAACTGGATTGATTCATATGGGAACGAGCCCGTGGAATCGATTGAGACAATTGAACGACTCAGCGAAACCGTTTGGGCTGGAGATCAAGGAGAAGACACTTCTGGATTTGTAATCATCATCCACCATCCGACGCTGAACTGGGATGATTCAGCATACGGAAACGCAGTGAACAATTCCCTTTCAGTGGTTGACGAGTACGAGGAAATCAATCTTGTAACACCATGGGATATTAATGAGTTCAATCGTTCGAAATATGTTAGCGAAGACGGGCATTACATTCGAATTGAAGTGACCATTACTGAAAATCTAAAACAAAGCAAAATACTATTCGGAGAACTTGACGAAAAAATTTCAATTGATGAAGGCTTTTCTCTCTGGAAAACTGACGGTGTAGCGATTGCATGGACCTTTGATGACCGACTGGCTGATGATTTGCTGAAAGCTGAAATAATCTCTGCCCCTCTTTCAATCATTATTCTTGCTGTGGTTTTTGGCACAGTAATCGCAGCCCTTCTCCCAGTAGGCATTGGTCTCTTTACAGTTTTATCTTCGATGGGAGTAGTGATTTGGCTTTCAAATAATATTGATATGAATCAATATTCAGTGAATATCATCACATTGATTGGAATTGGTGTTTCAATCGATTATTCCCTATTCATTGTCAATCGGTTTCGTGAGGAACTTGCAAATGGTCGTGATATCCGTACGGCAACAGCCATCACTACAGCAACCGCAGGTAAAGCAATCTTTTTCTCTGGAATTACTGTTGCAATCGGTTTAATGGGTTTACTCTTTTTCTCGGCTTCTGGAATGCCCAGTTTGGGAATAGGAGGTACTCTTGCGGTAACTTTAGCAATGCTGTATTCGATTATTCTTTTACCCGCCTTGATGGCAAAATTAGGCCACGGCGTTAATCGATGGAAAGTACCGTATTCGATGGGCATGAAGCCTAGCGATGAAGGCATGTGGTCAAAAATTGCGAAAATGGTCATGCTCAGGCCATGGTCAGTACTCATTCCTTTGTTGGTAATTCTACTTGCAGCAGGTTTACCGTTCTTGAACGCTGAATTTGGTCAATCAAGTTGGCAAGCGCTACCTCCTGAAGATGAGGCCAGGCAAGGGATTGAGACACAGGAGGAGATTTGGCCTGAAATGGTGAGTAATAATCTTCTAATTTTGATTGATGGCTCTGACCCACTTTCAGAGGAAAACCTACGTTTAACTCACGCTTATGCTCTTGAAATTCAAAATAAAAGTGAGGTCTTATCAGTGACAGGTATTGCTTTTCCAGATGCTAATATGACAGCAGATGATGTGGTTTACTTCTGGAATGAATCTTCAAATTTACCCGATGTAATGAAAAGTCAACGAGAATTTCTACGTTCTCAGTTTTTGCATGAAAATGTAACCTATCTCCTCGTCGGGCTAGATGGCCCTCAAAATTCGGTAATCAGCAGAGATCAAGTTGTCGATATTCGAAATGAGAGGGATGAGTTTGCAGCACAGGTCAATGCTGTTGTAAAGGTAGGAGGTTTTGCTGCATACAATCAAGACATACTAGATTCCATTGAAAATTCACTGCCTGCGGCTCTGATATTCATCATCTCAGCAACGATGATTCTCGTCTTTATCCAAGTACGCAGTATCATCATTCCAATCAAGGCGGTTGCGATGAATATCCTCTCTGTTACCGCTTCGTTTGGTATGCTTGTCTGGGTTTTCCAAGAAGGAAATGGTTCAGAATTGTTAAACTTCACTCCTCAACCAATCGACCCTACTAATCCAGTAATCATGTTCTGCATCGTTTTTGGATTATCTATGGATTATGAGGTTTTGATGTTGTCAAGGATTCACGAGGAATGGGAGAATACTGGCGACAATACTCTGGCTGTTGCCAATGGTCTACAAAAAACTGGAATGCTCATTACTGGTGCTGCAGCCATCATGGTGGTCGTATTCGGTGCATTTGGTATGGCGAGTGTCGTAATCATCAAACAAATAGGCTTAGGATTAGCACTGGCTATTTTCATCGATGCAACCATCGTAAGAGCGCTTATCGTTCCGTCAACAATGAGGCTGATGGGAGCAGCCAATTGGTGGGCTCCAAAATGGCTTAAGAGCTCTTCAGATAATCACAAAGACATAGAGGAATCCTAAGAAAGCATGGATTGCCATGACTGCAATAATGAAGTCTGCTGCTCTACTGTGCTTTGATTTTGAGTGTTGATAAGATTCTCCATTTTCTTTTTGCTTTAATGCAGATTCTCCCCACAATACCATACACCACAACAAAACAAGTCCAAGTGGTCCAGTCCATCCATGGAGACTGTTTGGTGTCAAGCCCTGCAGTAAACTTTGTTGATGAATATGGGCATTGTACACATTTGCTGCAAAGGCTATGGCAACCACAATTGTGGCAAATTTTGCAAGGAGTCGCCCGTTTTTTGCATGATTTTCAAGGGTGAATAAATCAGGGTTCTCAATCCTCTTCATTTTCCATTTATATTGCCTGTAAAACCAATAAAGCAGCAAAGATGCTCCGATTGGATGGGCGAGTAGAATCATGTCGTCGAGAAATCCCACGACCAATCCTACTCAAATTCGGGGTATGAATTTGCCGTCTTGAAGCCGGTGCCTTCAAAGGTCGGCATCTTTGCGGCTAAATCCAAGGGGCGATTGCATTCAAGAGGACCACCTTCTTTCATGTCTTGAAATAGGCTTCAAGAAAGAAGTATCTGTGCAACATCGCCAAAGACTTGTCAACAAATCACCCCAATACAAGATGATGGAAAAATCTTGGAAAGCCTTGCTTTATTTTGCTTTGAATGAAGTTCAACCATTTTCAGAAGACGAAGAAGAATCTACACCGATGAAAAGAACCCAACGTTCTCGTCGCTCACCAAGGCAAGCATCTTCCAGCCCACTCGATTGGCTTCCAAACTTTTCAGAATTAGTTGATAATGAACAATCGAATAAACCGTTTTCCCTCTCTGCACTCCTTTTGCACAAAAATCTGCAGCCAGATAAGTGGGAAAGTTCAGGAGATGATAAGATTGAGTCACTTCGAGAATCTTGTTTGGCCGAAGGTGTCCACAAAGTTTGGCAAAAAATGGCGGAGACCACACCTATTTTCGCACAATTTTCTCTTTTTTCAATCGCAAAATCTTCTGAGAAAAAGAAATTTAAAATTGATTATTCGATACTTTCAAGCGACTTTTTGCAACCAGACGTCCTGAAGAAATGCTTAGACCATCTTTCAATGATGAATTTAGAGCCCGCGGTCTTGCTTGAACTTGGGAAGGTTAAATCACAATTAAGCGCTGGCCGCAGTTTGAGAGTTTCTCAATCATTATTCGAACTTGAAGGCGAACAGAAAATCATTTCACTCATACTGGGGCTCCATACACGAAAAGATATTTCAGACATGCTGAGTGAAACCAAGGGATTGGATGCTGATTACGTTAAATCCCTCTCTTTGCTAAATGACTTATTACAAGATAATTTTGAGCATTGGATTGACACGGTAACCATCGAGCAAGATAATGAGTTGGTAAAATCAATGAAAAGCATTGCTTGGAATCAGCCTCCAAATGAAGCCTCAGTTCTTGACGTGGGCGTTTTGTCTCAAGGGTATGAGTTTGCTGAAGACCCCAGCGTCAAAGAGAAAATACAATGGTGGAAACTCAACGCTTTGGTAAAAAATAAGCAAAAGAAAGAAGCAAAATCTCTGCTTTTTGAATTGAAAATCGAGGCTGATTCAGACACAAGGTCATTATTGGTTTTATTGAAAGAAATCGGCGAAGAAGGCTTTGATTGGCTTGAATTGCAATTATCTCAACTGGATCATATTTCACTTACATATATCCTCAGTGATGAAGAATTGCCCTCAAGTTTGCGATACGCTGGAGCCAAAATTCTATTCCAACGACCTCATGATATTGAATCGTCCATCATTCATCACCTCATTGAATTGTTTACATTGTATGCTGATATTGATTTACTATACACGCTTGTAACCAAAAAAGAAATTGATTTACAAACCCGTCCTTATGAATCATTACTAATCACTCACTTACTTCCCGCTCAAAACAAATCTGCAAACATCAACTGGCTGAACTCTTGTCGTGAAAAAGCCCAGGAAAATATACTCGAGACTCCTCTACCCAGTTACTTCTCAAAACCAGCTCAAAGTCTTCTTTTACTCATGGAAGGTATTCTTGATGATGCAGAAAGTATTGTTGATAAATTTGGCACCGACAAACCCGGCCTTAAAGCATTCAAGACTTGCCGTCAAGCACTCAAAAAAGGAGGAGACGGTTTAGCAGCGAAGAAGGATTTAGAGACCTTGAATGCAAGTATCAAGAATGAAAATTTTTCACCGCTTGAACAAGCTCTGTTTCATTCGGTGATAAGCACTCTAAAACTCAACAGAGCTACATGGATGCTCCAAAGTAATCGAGATGAAGATATAGGCCCGATGTTGGACACATTGCTTAGCAACGAAATGACGCCAATGTTGATGATGCAAACCGTTCGATATTTTGTATTAGAATATGATTTAGCATTACCGAGTTTGGTCAATTGGTATCAGACTTTTGATGTCACATCACCTTGGCACGCGATTGCAAGAGCCGCTGTTTCTGCATCAAAATCTGAGGAAAGAAATGCTGCAAGAGACTATCAAAAAGCCGGCGAATCGGAAATCTTTTCCTATGAAGAGAAGATAATGATTTATCGAAAAGCAATGATCCATTATGCTCATGCAGGTTTGTGGACAGAAGCATTGAATTTGATTGAGCAAGAACCAGCGCTGAAATCAGCACTCACGAAGCGTTTCCAATTATACCTTCAAGTTAGTTTCCATGCTTCCCAGCAAGAAACCGAAAAAGCGAGAAAATTACTCATTTCCTTTATTGAAACCAAAAAGATTGTAGAAGATGATTTTGGAGAATCCAAAGAAAGATCATCTTATGCAAACGATGATCTTGACATGCTTCAAGATTATCCAACCTCACAACCTCGTTCACTCCCAGTTCAGCCTTTTGTGGGTAGGGTCATCGCTGCAAAATCTTGGCTTAAAAAACAACTATACCGCGGTCGCAAAGATACAGAATATCGATATTCTGAATTAATGAAATCCAGCCAAATTCTACCTAAAGAAGTATACGATATTGCAGATGAAGCCGCTACAAACGGAAAGCCATTTGAGGGATTAATGTACTTGGAAAGAGCGCAATTAAGCGGTAAATTTTCATTAATGGATAAGAAAAGGTTAGCAGACACTGAATCGTCCTTGTTCAATCTACATCACCATTCTATTCCTCTGCAAAAAAGAACATATCTGAGAAGTTTAAAACTAAAACCAGTTGTCATTCTTGACACAAATATTCTCATCGATGTAATCGTAGAGAAATTATCAATGAAACTTGGGTTAACCAGTGCCTCAAGGCTTGAAATGCGTGGTAGAGATAAATTTCATCTTGTTCTCAAATATTACTGCGAAGAAAATAAAATTTGGATGTGGATTCCAAAAGTTGTCCGTCGAGAATTGACCGATTTTTCAAAACAAGTTGATCGTATGCATGGTTTGTTTGATGGGTATCTGGTTGACAAATCCAAACTAGAGAAGGAAGTTACCGTACAAACCAGTCAGAAAATAATTCAAGAAATAATTGATGAATATTCTAACTGGAAGCCCCTTGATTTACAATTAGAAGAAATTGATGACGAAGATAGAATCGATGAACAAATGAATGCATTCCTTACAGACCACTTCGAAATATATGATGAGTTAACCTCAATGAAGAGAGTGAAGTCTGAGCCTATCCGTACTGAGATAGATAACCATCTTGTCTATCCCGAGAGCAATGACATTGCAATCATGAAATTAGCAGCACGCTTAGCCCAACGTCCATTCAAAGATGTTGGTAGCCTGATCATAGCAACCAGAGATGGTGATTTTACCCTGGTTGCACGAGCGCTTGAAGAAAGATTCGGATTCGGTGTTGTGAAAAATAGCCGAATGCTACAATCTTGGATAAATTAAGCATTCATGTGGGAGATAATGGCTTCTCCAAATTGACTGCATGTCAATAGTTGAGCGTTATCCATCAATCTTTCAAAATCGTAGGTCACCGTGCCTTTACTGATGGCACCTTCCATCCCGTTGATGATCAAATCTGCGGCCTCAGTCCATCCCATGTGCCTTAGCATCATTTCTGCAGAGAGTATGAGTGAGCCTGGGTTGACTTTGTTTTGACCTGCATATTTTGGGGCAGTACCGTGTGTTGCTTCGAATATGGAAATTCCAGTATCGTAATTGATATTGGCTCCTGGCGCTATGCCAATACCGCCTACCTGTGCAGCTAAAGCGTCTGAAATATAATCTCCATTGAGATTCATTGTAGCAAGAACGCTGTACTCTCGAGGTCGAGTGAGTATTTGTTGAAGCATAGCATCTGCAATGACATCTTTGATTATTATTTGATGTCCATTATCTGGATTTGTAATTTGACACCAAGGCCCACCGTCAATTTCGACAGCACCGAATTCCTCTTTGGCTAGAGCATACCCCCAATCTCTAAACCCTCCTTCAGTGAATTTCATGATATTTCCTTTATGCACAAGTGTGACGCTGGGCATGTTGTTTTGAATAGCATAATTTATTGCAGAGCGTACAATTCTGTTTGTTCCTTCGATGCTAATTGGCTTAATACCGATACCACTGGTATTTGGGAAACGGATTTTATCGACTCCCATTTCTTCTTTGAGAAACTGGATTAATTTAGCAGCCCCTTCTGACCCTGATTCCCACTCGATTCCAGCATACACGTCTTCGCTATTTTCACGAAATATGATCATGTTTACAGAATCTGGTTCTTTCACCGGACTTGGGGTCCCTTGAAACCACCGCACAGGTCTAACGCATGCAAAAAGGTCCAATTTTTGTCTTAATGCGACATTTAGACTTCGAATTCCTCCACCCACAGGAGTCGTTAATGGGCCTTTGATTGAAACAAGGTTTTCTCTCATGGCAGTGAGGGTTGCATCTGGTAACCATTCTCCTGTTTCATTAAACGCCTTTTCTCCAGCTAATACTTCCTGCCAATCAATTTTCTTTTCTCCATTGTATGCTTTTTGTACAGCAGCATTAACAACATCAATCATAACAGGCGTGATATCGATTCCAATTCCATCTCCTTCAATGTAGTGTATGATGGGATGGTTTGGTATATGCAATTGTCCGTTTTCTAGCGTAATACGTGTTGAATCCATGGCGCTCATCTTATCCAAAATACTCTCCTTCATCAAAACGCCGGTAGTAGATTATATCACTGTTTGAGCCTAGGCGGAACCATGACTCAAATCGTGGAGTGGATACATGGAAGTAAAGCCGTTACCAGAAATAGAAAATCTCAGGAATTACATATTGATTGGGACGATGGCCCATCTCCGGTTGAAATGCTAATACAAAGTGCGGGTGCTTGTAGTTTAGCAGATGTAGTCATCGGATTGAAAGACCGAGTATTTTCGAAGGCCTGGGTCGAGATAGAAGCAGAAAGGCATGATGGCACACCTCGATATGTGACGAGTCTTCACTTCCATTTTTATGTTCGAGGAGAGGTTCCAATCAAGTTGCTTGAAAGACTGGTTGAGAAGGCTTTTGAGAAGTATTGTAGTGTGACACATTCATTAAGAAAAGATATGCATCTGACATGGGAAAGTTCTGTGATTAATTGAATTCAGTTAATTCGTAACTAAACCACCCTTTTGTAAGGCTAATCTTGCCCGGGATTTTTGTGGAACGTACAGCGATAAGAAGTTGCCTAGGCAATGTATCGATGCCATTTTTCAACATCTTAGTCATTCCCTCATGCAGCCTTTTCCACCCTTTATCAAGCCCCTCAGGTGGGTTTGTTGGGTTGATGATGCCTTGTTCGCATACAATTCTGGCCCAGGGTTTGACAAGTCCATGGTCGCCTAAATCGAGAATCATTTCCAGTTGAAGTTCTACTCCTGATTGCTGGAGTGCGACCGATGATGGAACGAGTTGTGCATTTTTGGGCCAACCGGTTATTGGAGTGTCGCCACGTTCTATTCTTTGAAGCATTAATCGTTTAATCCAGGCTTCAAGAACGACAAGGGAAATGACAAATTCTCCATTTGGCGGTGATCCAATTGGTTTGTTTTCTCCGTCCCAACTCCAAAG
>MDTE01071968.1_pt1 | contig 27687 bp, 16 predicted proteins | sample 811231 | NCBI WGS metagenome assembly MDTE01 (sample SAMN05326651, study PRJNA326480) | marine metagenome | isolation source: seawater | place: Indian Ocean: Red Sea | collected 2010 | reverse complement strand
TCACAAATTTCAGCAACTCCTGACCCATTTACAGAATCGTAGTGATGTAGTAAAATAACAGAATCCGAAAAATCATCTGTACCAAGTGTGCCGTTTTCTAGTCTCCAGGTCCACCAATGAGGACACCATGCTTTCCAATCGCAAAAACCCCCACATGATTTTGGACCAGGTGTAGGATCCATCGGGATCGGAGTCACTTTAGTTAATTCCCAGGCCTTTAGTGCATCTCCAATTACTGGTTCGCCCTCTGCCAGGTACCTAGTTGCATTTTCAGTATACCACCCTTCAGTGATTATTGGGGGTGAATCTGGATTATTTGATTGAAGAATATCTCGATATAGTAGCAACTGTCTTTGAACCTCTTCCTTTAGTTCTTCCTCTGGCGCTCTGCCAGTTTTTAGGTCTGCTACAATCCAAGATTTTACGTTTCCAGATTCATCAACATCTGCGAATAGCATATCTAAACGCCCCATCAATTTATCATCGCTAGTACGTAATTCCCCTTCGACTGCTATTACTCTTGATTGCAGTTTCTTCCATAGCCCTACGGTAACATTTAGTGGAGTTACCTGGCTTGAGTCAATAAATTCGAGTAGCATTTTGATAGCCCCTCTCTGCATTCTTTTGGCCTTATCATATTCTTTTTCCTTCCACATAGGTCTACGTGGTGTATTAAAGAAAATCTCCTTTTCTTCTTCCCATCTTTTCTTGAGATAAATTTCAGCAACATCAGGAAGCCATCTTGCTTGGTTGTCATCTCTTTTTTCTAAATTTATTTGCAATAAATCTTCAATTGATGCATGTACTGCTGTACCCAAACTTGCTGCCATACCAGCCTTTCTAGGTAGTCTCTGTCTACTTAGCCAATACATCCTAGGGCAGGTTTCATATCTATTCCACGCTGATGGCGATAATGTATGTGTCCTCTCCTCTGCCATATGCAACCGTGAGAGGTCAACCTTCTAATTGGTTAGGATTGAATGAACTAAACTTGGGTCTAGGTTAAACATGAGAACTTTTGTCACCTGTACATGCAAGATGCGAAAGTTTGGTTAGACAAGTCTGTCGATGTTGAGGATGCGCTGGTAATATGTTGCTTTCCAAGCGTTGGGATGGTTTCTAGCATAGTAGCACATTTTTTAATTGATCATCTCAAACTTGAATTCGTTGGAGGCGTGGCTCATCCAAAACTTCCGCCTTTGAGTTTAGTAAACAATGGAAAGCCTATGCCACCAATCAGGGCGTACACAGGAGAGCCAATTTGTAAAATCGAAGGTTGCGACAAAGTCCTACTTTTGATGAGTGAATTAATTGTCCCTGAACCACTGGTAAATGATATTGTCAACGAGTTATTTACTTGGTCAAAAGATGCAAAGGCTGCAATGGCAGTTTTAGTTGATGCATTCGCTATGAAAGGCATGAAAGGCGGACTAAATGGTGAAGAGCCTTTAGTTGAATACGAAGATACCGAAGAGATTGACGTGTTAGGAGTCGCTGCTACAGAAAAAATGAGTGAAATTTTGAAGGATTTGGAAATCCCTCCTCTTGAACAAGGAGTAATCAAAGGCATGACAGGTGCTATGTTAAGCCAAGCGTCCGCTAGGAAAAGGAACATCATGAGCCTGATGGTTGAAGCCGATCCAAGATTCCCTGATGCAAGAGCTGCTGCGGTAATTATTGAGCATTTGAACAAATTATTGCCTGTTGTTGAATTGGATAATGAACCATTAATTGAAGAAGCACAACAATTGGAAGAACAAATTCGAATGATGATGGAGGGTGCCTCTTCTGAGAGTCCGAGTCAGACTTCAAATTCTATGCTGTATGGCTGATTTGGAAATCATAATTATTCCAAGAACTGCAATCATAATACTAGCCCACAGAGGAAACAGAAACACTGTTTCCTTTGGAACCAAAAATAGCAATGTTTCTCCTCTGGAATATTCTCCACCGATTCCAGCAGTTGCAAGCATCAAACCAACAGATAACAATCCAAGGCTCGAGTGTTTTAGGTCTACATCTGCTCCTAATTTCCTATTCATCAAAACGCCGATTGCTATCCCTGTTGATGTCATTGAAAGTAGAACCTTATTCGCTAATAATGGGTCAGTTATTCCTTCGCTTGGTGTGGAATTAATCCCTGAGATAATTGCGAATGGTGTTGCTATTAGACCTCCTAACAATGCCCAATGTGCAACGCTCTCTCTCGAAATTGGCCCTTTTCTAATGAGGCATAGCAGAAATGCAACACCAGATAATGCAAACATTCCAACCGTTAATTCAGTTGTAATAACGTGGAAGGTACTCGAAGATATCATTGATTAGTCCCTCCTTCCAAGGAATCCAAATGTTCCTGCCCATAGTATGCCCATTGCTCTTCAGTCCAGCCTTCAGGTATTCCTCCTTCGGGAATAGGTGGACCGTTGCTGTCTGATTTCTGAGAAAGTGGATTATCAGAATATTCTTTCAAGTAAGAGACGGTTGAGGTTCTAAAACTCAAAACTAAACCAAGACATAACAATAACAAGGCAGCACCTTGTATGTACAGATTGGTTTCGTCAATTTCCCAACCCGGTGCAGATGCTGTTAATCTAAACCACGGTGAGGTTTGAGTTGGGCCTTCTCCTTCCATAATTACACGCCATTCTACAACTCCTTCGTTAACAGAAGCTGGGATTGTAAACTCACCATTCGTAACCTGAAGGTTTGTTATTTGCCCACCATTCTTTAGTTCGACAGATACTGTTTCGGCGAATAGCGTTTCTAGTTTAATCGTTGTAGATTCTCCGATTTGACGAGAATTGGGAGGTTGCCAATCCGGTGATAGCCTAGGAAGATCTTCTGGAACTTCTATGACTTCAACAGCAAAAGCAGATGAAATACCTGTCATAGATACCTCTCCTTCTGGCGTGCCATGTTGAACAGCGAGATACATCTGATATGTTCCAACCGATGATGGTGCCCTAAGTGTCCAAGTCCTGTTTACAGTGTTGAAAGGTGAAAAAGAATCTACAATCTCAACATAGTTATTTTTGCCACCATTTGGATCTGTTATGATTTCCCAACCATCATTGGAGGGCAAATCTTTGGCGCCGTCTGAATTGATTAGGATGTTATATCCAACCATATTATTGGAACTTACCTCAACATTTCCGACTGAACTTGTCATGTCAAAAAGTAGGCCTGCGTAAACTTGGTCAGGGAACTCAAGGGCAAGGGTAGCACTTGATTGGCCGTTAGTAGATGGAGCGGAATGGCAAGAACCTGCACAATCTCTGGATCTCACATCATCACCTTTACCACCTGGATTAGCAGTGGAAATTGTCGATGATAATATCAGTAAAACGGATATTATAATCAGATTAAATCGCATTCAGTCCCTCCTTTGAATAAATGAATATGAGACTCCTCCAATTCCAATTATTATCATAATCATGCTTAGAACCATGCCAATAGATTCACTTGGCCCTGGTGCATCTGGTACTGATTCAGAATCCAATTGCACGCTGCTGGTTGAAGTAGGAGATTGTAACTCAATTTGTTGGTTATCTATTACCGGATAAACCGTAAACGAATGAGTTCCAGATAAACTTGGAGAGAACCTGTACTGATTATCACTAGTTGTTGCAATTACTTCTCCATTATGAGCAACAGCCCATAATTCAGCATCTCCTGACCAACTGATAACAACCTCAGTTCCGTCTAACTTGGTTGTAACATCTGTTGCCAATGGTGGCTCAACTGAATTGAATGATGATTGAATCGAATCGCTATCTCCCATATCATCGAATACTTTGACATCTAAATCTAATGATTGTGGCATTACTGTTGAATAGGTAAGGCCTTGATGAACTGCTATCCCATCGATTGTCCACAGTGCGTTCACAATAGACCCATCAGAATCAGAGGAGTCCATTGCAGAGAACATCACTAACTTTCCACGAGTAAGAATATCTTCTGTAGAAATCTGAGCTGTAGGTGCAATGTTAGTAATCGTGAACTGTATCTCTAATTGTGTACCGTTTTCAATTCCGTCATTTGGAGTAACGATTGCAAGCCAGTTATCTCCAGCAGCAATGCTAGATGAAGGTACGAAATTAGAATTAAACGTGGTTAAGAAATCATTCCTATACCACTGCCATGAAACATTTACAGTGTCACCATTAGCATCATCTGTTTGTACTACTGGCTGTAAGTCAGTAAGAGCGTTTTGACTTGTTTCTCCACTGAAGTTGACTGTTGGAGGTGAATTGATGATTGTCAATGTGTCAGTTAACTCTGCTGAGTTACTGAAATCTGTATCTCGAATCTTTAGAGTTAGAGTGAGTATGTCTCCATCCAGTGACCAAACCTCAACCGGATCTAAATCATCACCGTCTAAATCAACCGCTTCGTATGTGTATGTGGCTTCATTTTGGAAGTAAACTGTGTCTTGGTCCAAACTCATACTGATTAGAGTAGGTGCTGAATTTTGAATTACAACGGAATTACTCTCAACCCAGTCAGAATATAATGAGCCATCTGTAGCCCTTACTTTGACCTTCCAGGATTGCCCTTTGGATGTTTGTTCAGAAGGTAATGTGTCGGTGGTAAATGCTGTTCCTGGCCATTCGTATTCAATAGTTACAGAATCTCCATTAGCATCAGATGCAGATGCTACTGCAATCAAATCATCAACCGTGGTGTATGGGCCGCTTAAGGTAACGCTGTCAATTACTGGTGCGACATTATTACTTCCTATTGTAACGCTAAGAGTAGTGAACCAATCGCTATCTGCTTCTCCGTCGTTAACCTTGATTTTAGCATGCCAAATATCTCCAGATCTTATTGCAACAGAAGGTACTTCTGAATCACCATCAAATGCGTTTATTTTTGACCCATCGAGATACCATTCAATACCGCTTATTGAGCGAGCATCTCCATCTGCATCAGATGAGCTCATAGTTATCGAGAGATTATCTTCATCTGTGGCTGAAGAAGGACTTATTGATGCTGAATCAACTACTGGAATTGAATTTATCACAGTGAGTGAAGGACTAGTTTCAGTAGTCCCAGAATCTTGGCCATCGCTAGGTGTTACCTCTGCAAACCAGGTTTCTCCTTTTGTTGTGAATGACGGATTGACAGTGGAGGAGTCGTCTAGGGCAGTTACATGAACTCCATCTCTAAACCAGTGTATAACCGTGCCAATTTCTGTATCGCCATCTGGGTCATCAAATGTGTAGGTCAGAGTTAGAGTTGTAGTAGTCACCGGATTAGATGGTGATAATTGTAAATTAGAGACAGATGGGGCATTATTTGCAGGCGGAGGCACCTCTGGCACGGTTACAGTAGTTGTTGCCCAATTATCACCTGATGTGCCACCATTACCATTTGCTGCGTTACCTGCAATGTCAAACGTCACCAAACCAGAACCTGAAGATGGGGCTGTCCATTCAAAACTCCAAGACCTGTAACTGCTGCCAGTTATACTATGAGTTGCTTGGTTGCCTTGACTGTTAACATTCACTAACATCAGCCCCATACCAGTGCTAAGTGTTCCTTTGTCCACTTCGAGAGAGAATCCACCATTATTACTTGAGACAGTACTACTAACTGAAACAGTGAGAGTATAAGTTTGTCCGGCTGTGTAAGTAGATGGTTGGCCAGACATTGATACTGTTGCTCCGCCAGAACCGCCGTGGCAGCCCCCACAACCTGAGGATGAGTTGTAGCGCCCGCCACTATTTCCCTCTGTCAATGGAGCAAGTGAACAAAGAAAAATTAACACCATTAAAATTGAAAGAATATTCTTGTTCATAAACGAGCGATGTTCTGCTGAAATTTATAATCGTTGGTTACAGGTCATAATCAAATAGCGTCTTAGGGGCTTTTTGTTCAGGTTCGTTTCTTCCATACAAAATGTCTTCTGACCACACTTCTATTCCGAGAGATTGTGCTTTAGATAACTTAGAGCCCGCCTTTTCTCCAGCGATTAGGATATCCAAGTTGGAACTTACACTACCCACAACTTTACCTCCCAAATTTTTGATGAACAGGGCTATCTCTTTTCTTGGACGAGAAAGAGAACCTGTAATGCAGAACGTTTTGCCATCGAATATTCCAGATGCTGCTTTCGCTTCATCTTCGATTTCAATAATCTCAGATAATTGCTCGATCAGACTTCTCCTAGATGTGATGCCATTTCTGAATATTTCTGCCACTTTGTCTCCTATACCATCGATTTCTGTAAGTTCATCATTTGTACCTTCATCAACCCAGAGAAGTAATTGTTGAAGTGATGAAAAATGTTGAGAAATTACTGTTGCTACTTCCGGCCCGATTCGTTCTAATCCTAGAGCATGAAGGAATTTTGATAATTCTAATTTTTTGGTTTTATTCAATTCGCTAATGACATTGTTTGCGCTTTTTTCACCCATTCTTTCAAGAGATGAAATCTGATTATGGTTGAGTGAATACAAATCTCTTATATTTTCGATAAGGCCTCTTTCTAGAAGAGTTTCAATTAATTTTTCTCCAATTCCATCCATTTCCAAAGACCTGCACCAATAGATTAGGGCTCGGGACGTTCTTGCTGAACAATCTAATGAAGTGCATCTAAGAAATGCTCCATCTATTGATAAATTTCTATCGCAGGCCGGACAGCTTTCTGGTACTATGACTTGCCCATCAGGCAAATCAGAAACAAAGGGAGTTCCATCTGCATGGAATCTATTTTGTAAATCTTCAATCGTTGCTGGCCCGTTGTTTTCAATTATTTTTGGAATCACGTCACCTCTTCGAGTGATTGTCACTTTGTTTCCAATTATTAGATTCAACCTTTCAACCTCTCCAACATTGTGTAATGTTACATTTTCCACCGTGACACCACCTACTGTCTGTGGAGCAATTCTAGCCACAGGTGTAACAACTCCAGTTCTACCTGTTTGCCAATCTACCCCTAGTAAAACAGACTCAGCCTTTTGCGAAGGAAACTTCCATGCTAGAGCCCATCTTGGATGGTGAGCGGTCATTCCGAGGTTTTCACGTTGATCTAGATCGTCCAATTTAAACACAATACCATCTATTTCGAATGGATATGATTCTCTTTTTATTGACCATTCCCTAGTATGTTCAATCATTTCTTTTTGAGGAGTTTCGGATTCAAAAATAGTCCATGGCGCAGGTTCAATTCCGATTTTATTTTTCAATAGGTCCAATAATTCGCTGTCATAATTTACATCAGGAGGAGAGTTCACAAACTTTACATCATATGCACAGAATACTAAATCAGAAGCATCTGCTTTCCCATCACCGTGTTTTTGTCGTAAAGCACCCGAACATAGATTTCTGGGGTTTGGTGAAACCTCTCTGTATTTTTCTTCAAAAGTTTTCAGGGGCATAACAACCTCACCCCTAATGTGACAATCAACGGGTAGTTTCAGTCTTAGTGGAATATTAGCAACCTGTTTAGCGTTGAGTGTTACATCTTCGCCGCGCTCACCACTACCTCTTGTTGCCGCTCTGTGGAGGTTTCCTGAGACGTACTCAAGAGAGAGGGCAGAACCGTCTAATTTTGGTTGTGCAAGGTATCTCTTACCACCAAATGTTGATTGGGTGACGAAGTGTGTGATGTCTTCATCATTCACTCCTTTGTCTAAAGAACGCATAGGGAACATATGTTCGACCTTTACCGTTCCAGGAAGAGGTTCTGGTCCGACCTCACTTAGAACTGGATTTTCAGGGTCGATGGTTTTCAACTCATCCCATAACTCATCAAATTCTGCGTCTGAGATTTCAGGAGCCGAGTGATTGTAATACAGTTCTCTATGGTATTTTATCGCCGACGTTAGCTCCTCTATTCGGGATGTATCGGCCATAAAATCAACTCTTCTCCGTCTAATATTAACATCACGAAAATTTCAATCCCAAGAGTTGTACATCTGGTAAAGGACATCGTGTCATTATGATTTCTTCCATTATTCTTATGTGAATTTCTGCAACTACTGCGACTACACATTCAAACATATGACCAGCGTGAGCATGAAGGTCGTTATCTGACCAACAGCAATGAATGTGTGTGAAAGGATTCCCATCTTCTGTCCTTGCTATGTTACCAGAAAGACTGACCAGTTCAGATGGCGATTGCAATAATTTTCTCTGATATACTCCTTCGTCATTCATGTATCCATACAAATTATCCTTTGTTCTACCAATACCGCTAGTTATCGCTGCAGCATCAAAGCCAACTTCCTCAGCAAGACTCTGAAGAGATCGATGAATTTCTTCACCAGGGTCAAGTCGAACAAAGAGGTCGTCACCGCTTCTTCTCCATTCCATATAATAACGGTTCAGGCGACATTTGATTAGTATTCGCTTTTTTTCACAAATACAATACGAGAGTTCTCATAATGAATCAAGGTGGAAAGGCTATGTCGGATGGCGGCCCGCTTATACGTTTACTTCGGCACATGAGTCCACACAAGTCAACCGTAAGGTTGGCAACTCTATGTTCTGTTTTGAATAAGATTTGGGACTTAGCACCTCCTTTACTGATAGGATTAGCAGTCGACGTAGTAGTGGAGAGAGAAGATTCATTCTTAGCAGGTTTTGGTTATCCTGACCCTTGGCACCAAATCCTCATACTGTCGGTAATCACTTTTTTGATATGGGGATTGGAATCTATTTTCGAATACTTCTATGGAATTTTGTGGAGAAATTTAGCTCAAACAGTTCAACACGAAATGCGTTTAGAGACATTCAGTCATGTACAAAAACAAGGCATGGGGTGGTTTGATGAACGCCAGAAGGGTGACATATTAGCTATTCTCAATGACGACATAAATCAACTTGAACGGTTTTTGGATAAAGGAGCAAATGATCTATTACAAGTAAGCACCACTGTCATAGTGGTTGGGGCCGTTTTCCTCGCCATATCCTGGGAAATTGCGATTTTTGCTGTTATTCCAATTCCTGTAATTGTATGGGGCTCATTCCTGTATCAAAGAAAATTGGAGCCGAGGTACAGTGAAGTTAGAAAGAATGCAGGCAGATTAAACGCATTATTGGAAAACGATTTGTCAGGAATGTCCACTATACAGTCATTTACTGCCGAGGGAATTGAGTTAGAGAGAGTTGAAACCCTGAGTAATGAATACAGGGATTCGAATCGCAAGGCCATCAAATTGTCAGCTGCTTTCGTTCCTCTGATCAGAATGGCTATTTTAGTAGGATTTACGGCCACTCTTATCTTAGGAGGTAAACTAACATTAGACGGTAACCTTGCTATCGGCGCATACAGCGTTCTTATCTTTATGACTCAAAGATTGCTTTGGCCGTTAACGAGATTGGGTGAGACCTTCGATCTATACCAAAGAGCCATGGCGTCATCAACAAGGGTTCTAGATGTACTAGATTCACCAAGTGAATTAACTCAGGGTGATTTTTCTCCACCCGTTGAAGAAATTGAAAAATCAGACATCATTTTTGAAAATGTTTGCTTCGCATATCCGAATAGGGAAAATGTATTTTCAGATTTGAATCTCACTATTAAGGCAAATAAAACGCTGGGCGTGGTCGGAGCAACTGGTGCTGGAAAGACAACCCTCATTCGATTGCTACTTCGGTTTGCCGAGCCAAATCAAGGTCACATAAAGTGGGCGGACGAATCCTTACCAACTTGGAAATTGGAGACACTAAGGAAATCAATGGCTCTAGTTGACCAACACATCACTCTATTTCCGACAACGATTATGGAGAACATCCGATATGGTAACCCACAATCATCTGATGATGAAGTTAAGAAAGCCGCTGAAGTTGCAGAGGCAATAGGATTCATCGAATCACTTCCAAACAAATGGGAAACCATGGTTGGCGAAGGCGGTCACAGACTTTCGGGCGGCCAAAGACAAAGAATTGCTATAGCTAGAGCGGTATTGAAGGATGCCCCTCTTCTTATTTTAGACGAGGCAACATCTGCTGTAGATAACGAAACTGAAGCAGCGCTACAACGTTCGATAGAAAAAATTTCGAAGTCAAGAACCACTGTTATTATTGCACATAGACTTTCTACAATTAGGAATTCTGATACCATAATAGTCCTTGATGGCGGCGAGGTTACAGAAAGGGGTACACACGACGATTTGCTCCTACAAAATGGTGCATATGCGCGTATGTGGAATGTTCAAACTGGTAATATCGCCAGAAAAGATTCATGATAAAAAACGCTCCTTTATATTAACAATGCCAAGAGAATTGGTTGATAGAAATGCTAACAAATAAGTTTTCTAGAACAATAAGCCTGCTGATAATCGCAACACTGGCCCTTGCAATGGCAAACTCTGTGAGTGCTGACAATGTAACTGTTGGAACAGTGTCCGATATGATTGACCCCGCTGAGAAGTATGACGGAGAACCTCTACAATTGTTGACGTTCTTCTTGTTCTTCGTAGGATATATTTCGATGGGTGCTGCATTCGTCTTCTTCATGTCTGAAAGAAACAATGTCGCTCCTCAATATAGAACAACAATGACAATTTCTGCATTAATTGTAGGTATTGCTGCATTCCACTATTACTACATGCGTGGAGTTTACACAGAACTGGGAACAGTTTCTGTAGAATACAGATACATGGACTGGATAATTACTGTTCCATTGATGGCACTAAAATTCCCTTCCTTGGTAGGAAAGGATGCAATTACCGATGCTAAATTCCTAGGAATGGGCTTCACTGGAGTCTGTTTCACAGGTGCGCTAATCATGATTGGTTTCGGATATCTAGGAGAAGCTGGAGTCCTTGGCGGAGGCGCAGGTGGCTGGGCTGGTCTTATTCTTGGTGGAGTAGGATGGGCAATGATCATCGTCGCAACTGGTACACCATGGTCTAGTGGTAAGGGAGTAGACAACGATAAAATCGCTCCTGAACTCATGTGGAGCGCAAACGCTCTAAGATGGTTCATTGTAGTCGGTTGGGTAATTTACCCGATTGGATACCTATTCAGCCCAGGTGCAGACCTAGGGTTTGATGGAAACCAGGAAGTTATGGCAGTATTGTACAACATTGCTGACATGATTAACAAGATAGGATTCGGTATCGTTGCATGGATGGGTGCAAAGAAGGCTACCGAAGCAATGAGCGGCGAATAAGCCCTCATTCTTCCTCATCTAGAATAGCCTGAATACGAGACATTGCGACATTAAGGTCGCTTCTATCGCCGCCAAGGGGCAGGGGTCCGAATGGACCCCACCCCTTGCGCAATAGCATGATTCGTTTCTTAGGCTGCTTTTTTGCCAGTGACAGTCTTGTCCACTCATACTTTTGTCCATCTGCAAATAGATGGGTTGTAGTAACCGCATACCTCTTTGGCAACAATAGAGATATCAAATGTAATGCAAGAAGTATATCCCACACCCACACATAGATCGTGGGTGTGTCTGATAATTCAGCTAACGCCCATGGTAATGCCATCATAGCACCTACCGTCATCATGTTAGCCCATTGTCTAGAGACTTCTTCAGCCTGGTTACTTTCCCATGCGTATACTGTTTCGGAGATATTTCCTAACTTGGGAATGTGCAATCGTTGCTTGGTTAACCACCATGCGTCCCATGCAACAATGATTGCTAGTGTGATGACACACAGTTGTGCCATAAGCACTGGATCTGGTAACGTATTTGTCAGATTAGACATTACTCCACGACCTGTTTCCTACGCAGAAGTATGATTGCTGCTGCAAGGAACAAGAAGACAAAGGCGATAATTACAACGCCATTACTTCCTGACTCTTCATCGTTGTTTGATGATTCAAGAGAGTCTGGGACTCCATCGCCATCGTCATCTGCATCAACTGTTAACCAAGTAGTTACGCCTGGTGGACAGTTGAGATCGTCTGGTTGGCCATCATTGTCTGTATCCATGTATGCACATGGATCAAGCGGCCATACGTCCCGACTGTCGAGTGAACCGTCATTGTCGTCGTCTGTATCGTAAATATCTGGACCGCAATTTAGATTGTTCTCTTTATCATAATAATCATCATTACAGGTTGCTGTCCAGTCACCATCAGAATCTAATAGCGTTATTTCAAAGGATAGTGAATCTGTTGTAGATACTCCCTGTTTGTCTGTTACTTCTAAAGTTAAAACATACAGTCCCGCTTCTAAATCTGTAATGTTATTACGCTCATCGAATAATTTCATTACAGAAGTTTGTCCAATTACAACATTCCACTCGATTACCAGATCTTCGTTTGAATCTAGATCATCACTTACCAATGCCCTAATTGGTATTACTTCGGTTTCCATAGCTCTAAAACCTTCATCTGGGACTACTATTTCAGCAACAGGGGGCTGATTTGGAGTCATTAGGAGGGAAATAATTTCAGGATTTTCTAATCCTATATCGTACTCACCGATCAATTCTGGTAATGCATCCCCTTGTGCTGAAATTGTTGCTTTAACATAGGTTTCTATTGCATCTTGCTTAACCAAAATATATGGAATATCAACCTCAATATTGTTTCCAGAAATGCTAGTCTCCCATGATTGAATTAATTCGTCTTGAATTGTTATATCTACATCAACATCGATAGGCGTTCCTTCTAAACTAGCAGATATGATGTGTGTCGACCACACCATAATTTGACCATTGTCTACTGTCATAGTGCTCGGTTCAACATTGTAAAGGTCTACTTGCGCATTACTAACATCAACCGAACCTATGATGCTTCCATCATACACCTTTACTGGATTTCCATCCGATGCAATAGCAACGCTTGCAGAAATATCAACATCCTCTAAAATCAATGGTGCTGTTTCTCCATCTGTATGTAAATCGACACCTTTTGTACAAGCGACGATTGAACCCTCAGAAATAACAAGAGAAGAAGATGCTCTTCCATGGTGTGAAATTAATCCTATGCCACTGCCGCCGCAGTCTATTGCCAAATCAGAAATTTGTCCTGCAGTGCCATCTAAATCAACTCCTGGCGCCCCCGACACATTCAGTCCATCAATTGTAATGTCGCGATTGAAAGTTCCAACTAAATTAGAGAGTGATAATTCTTCCATAATATATCCATCTAGATTACTAATTGTAAGGGTGTTTGCTTCTAAATCGTTAATTCCACCATCAACTCCTTCAAGGGACACATCTCCATTTGCTTCAACTCCATTGATATCAATCCAAGATGCTCTCGCCCAAATTGTATCGCCTGCGCAATTCTTTATGTCTGAATTTGAGAGGGATAATTCTCCAGAATATATCTCCAAACAATTTGAAGAAGAATCCATCAGTGTTGTTGACGAAATATATACTTGTGACATACCCATGCTATTGATTGAAATCAAAGGTTCAGCCCCTCCGGAACGAGCGAACAGTGCGTTTGATATTGTCACTTGAGCATCATTTTCAACAGATAATATAGGCGAGCCTTCTACCAAATTTGTTCCAACTATGCTTAGGCTTGTATCTGATGAGTGTCCTACAATGAGACCTCCCCATCTTGCTCCGCCTCCTGTAGAAGATATTGTTGAATAACCTGTATCCATCACACCTTCCACAGTAATAGTTACTCCATCCGATACCCGTAACGCCACACCATCGTAAATTCTCATTGTTTGGTCTGAGGGTATAACTAGATCTGATGAGAGATAATATGGGCTCCAAATACGTTCGAGTTCTAGATATTCGTCTATTACTCCTCCATCTATTGTAGAGACGGTGAACGTGTGTTGTCTAGAAGATGTTGGGTTCCAAGTGATGTATTCAGTAATGTCATTCCATTGCATAGTTATGTTTTCGATATAAGACTCCGTTGTTCCTGATGAATCTACAACGATTGCAGATGCTGTCCTAGTAGCCTTTCCTTCAGAATTTGTTGTTACAGATTGTGACTGACCTTGTATGTTGATTGTCGCTCCTTGAACCGCTTCGCCCTTGTCTAGAACCGTAAGTTCTAGTGTATTTACAACCTCAAACTTTGCCCCAGTTCCTACGACAATGTTTCCGTCCACATTACCGGAATTTACTGTCACCCGACATGAATTGTCTAACTGGACATCTCCTGTGATTTCTAAATTGTATGATTGTATCGAATTTTGACATGTCGTCCACAAGACATTTCCTTCAACATGTAGAGATGTCGTCCCGACAGATGTAATGTCCTCAACAGAGGAGAAGCCCTCCGAGTGGATTTCTACGCTACCAACAACAGAGGCATCTACGCCAGAGAATGAGCCAAGGGTGTTAACCTTCAGTTTGGCATATGATGGTATCTCCAAGGTACTTCTATCGACAATTAAATGTGAATTCGCAGGGATGGTTATGTTACCTGTCGCAGTATGTGCGGAACCGTCATCAGTCATACCAAGGACAATCGTCTGACCTCCCGGTAGAAGCCAGTCTCCCTGTGGCATAATTGGGACTTGCATTAGGAGTGTGCCGCCGTCTGCACCAACTTCTGTAGTGACGGTACCCACACCGGCGAATCTAGCTAAGATTTCTGAGCCTGATTCCAATACAGGAACTTGTGCTGTACCAGAATTTGCAGTCCCTGTAAATCCTAGAGATTCCCATGTAGCATCAATTGGATTTCCTACAAGATCTTCGAATGATACTGTTACATCCCATATTCTATTTTCAATACCAGTATCAATAATCAGGTTTTGAGATGTACCATAGTCAAACTGCCCTTCGCCCTTTGCATCATAAAATAATGTACCAGAAGAAGTGGTAACCCACGAAGTTAATCTCGAGGTATTATCAATTACAGCACCGTTTTCATGGCTCGAGGAGGACCATGAACGGACCTTTGCGACCGAGTTCTCCATCTGTATTCCAGTATCTGATATTCGGGTTTCGAACATATCATTTATGTCTATACTTGATGAGTAAATTGCTAATCCAACGCTATTTGAATCTAAGAGAGATACGTCGTTGAATTCTGCTATTGAATCGTGTAAAGACATACTCGTTGCAAATCCATTTACTGTGACTGATTGAGACACAAATTCAGCATACCAGGCCTCTAATCCAATTGTGCCGGTTGCAAATTGATTGAAAGGAGTATTAATCTCAAATGCTGAAAAATTATGAATCCCTTGTAAAATATCAACTCCCTTTTCAGAACCTGTTGACATATTTAGTGTGGAATCTGATATCTGAGTTCCCGCTAAACTTCCGAACTCCATTCCAAGTCTGTCTGAGTAGAATGTCGAGTTATCGATTGTTACTGTCCCAGTTCCACTAGCAACTAAAGCGACATCAGAAGCCTCAATCATTGATTCAGAAATGTGATAATCGCCGCTTCCTGAAAGTGCTATGCCTGTCCAAGGGGCATCATAGGAGCCTTGTGGAGAGTTGAATGAACCGGTTAAATCAATTCCCGATAATGTAACATGTCCTGATGTTATTATGTCGATTGGGGTTTCGCTACTATCCGACACAAAGACTGCTCCATCTATGGTCAAGTTTCCAGCAGACCAGGTGTTAATCAAACGACTTCCTGTCATATCTAGATTAGATATGGTAAAGCCTGTAGAATCCATTGCTGTTATTGCATTTGTAGCTGCACCTGTCATTACATCTATTTGTCCACTTGCACCAGAGAATATACTTATTCCAGTACCGACCGAGCTCACGAAATCTATGTTATCGACATCTGAGTTGCCGCCTGACAAGGATAGGCCGTATCCAACTAGGCTGAATTCTCCATTATCCAAATCTAAATCGCCTGACGATTTCACTCCTCCACTCATATTATCGAAATCGATATTTGTTAATGAGACGGTTCCTGTGTTCCTAACCGCTTCTTGATCGATTGATGAGGCTTCGAAATCCACGATTGTTGCCGTTCCACTGTTTTCTATTCCAATAATACAATCTTGCATAGTAATATTTGATGCATATAACACTCCATCATTGATCAGGCAAGATTTTGCATTTGAAATTGTAGTGTTATGTATGTGTGCAGTCCCATTGGATGTTATTGTGATGTAATCCCAAACTCCTGAATTATGAGAGCCTATACCTGTAGATTGAATCGAGGACATTATTGTCGCATCATTCACAATCAAAGTTCCTTCAACTTCCATCCAATAACTTTGCATGTCAATTACTGAACCTGGTTTTATGGTTAATGTCGTGCCCTTTGCAACGGTATAATTTCCAGTCATAGTGTAATTTCCGGAAATATCAGTATCTCCCGTAGTAACAGTGTCCGAGGAAACCAAAGGCGATGCTAATGATATCATGAATAATACGGTTAGTGCAACTGCTCGAATGCGCATGAGGCACGCTACAGTTCATAGAACATCAAGTCATTGCTTAGAAGTACAAATTCCAATATCTTATATCAAGGCAAATGGGCCTGCCCAGATTTGAACTGGGGTCTGACGGCCCCCAGCCGCCAAGTATAGGCCAAGCTAACCCACAGGCCCTTGCCTTTGAGTTAGATTCATTCTAGTGCTGCGCTGAATGGTGCTACTTCATTGATTAAATCAAGATGTGACACAAACATGCGTCTGCAACAATATCTTTCAAATCCAAGTTCATCTAATACAGCTTCCATTTCTTCGCCTGCTGCAATTTTTTCGCTGAACTTTTCCCACTTATGAGCGACTAATCCGCCGCAACTGAAACATCTTACTGGTATAATCATGGTATCACCTGTATGACTTCTGCTTCTTTCTACGAGCACCACGTCCTAATTGGTGCTTCGGTTCCTTTCTTCTTGGATCATTCACAAGAAGACTTCTATCGAACCTTAGATACTCGTCTCGAAGTTCTTCATCAATTCCTTCTGCTCCACCGTTATAGTGGACTAATCCCCTAGCGATAGCAGTTCTAATTGCGTCGGTTTGACCCATTATGCCGCCTCCCATTGTGGATAGATTAATGTCAACTTTAGAAAGCCTGTTCATTGCATCTGCAATAATCAGTGGCTCCATTGCTTTTCTCCTGGATAGTGAAGGTTGTAGGATTTCGATAGGTTCACTGTTGACTCTAACGCGTCCTTTTCCGGCCTTCACAGTTGCACGAGCAATTGCTGTCTTTCTCTTTCCTGATGTGTGTACAATCTTTGATTTACGAGCCATCACTGCTCACCTCCGGTCCATCTGTGAGCAGGTGCTCCGAGGTTTTCGCTGATATCTCCCAATCTTACGAATCTCACTGGCAGATCTCTTCGAATCTTGCTGTCATCTCCAGCCTCGTGTCCTTCTGGAAGGTCTCCTGAAAGATGGCTTGGGCATCCGATTTCAACACGTAGGTTTCGTAATGCTCTCCTACCGCTGCTTTTTGCTTGGTAAGGAAGCATTCCTCTAACTGTTCTCTTGATTATCATGTCAGGCATTCTAGGGAAGTATGGGCCCTTTCTTGCATGATTTAATGCATACTTGTCATGGTATGTTGCGAATACGGAAGATGGTTTTCCAGAAACTATTGCTTTCTCTGCATTGACGATTACAACTTTGTCAGGATTACCTGCTCTTGTACTCTTCAACAGTTTGTTAGCAACTGCACTAGCCAATCTGCCTAGAATAAGGCCATCGGCATCGTATACGTAGGTTACTTGGTCAGCCAAGTATGTACACCCCCGATCCGCTTGGGTTTTCGTTCATTAGTTCAGGTAGCGTTAGGACTCTTCCTCCCGCTGCCTCTATCTTCTCACGAGCTCCGGAACTTACGCTGTATGCTGCGACGTCGTGCTTGGACGAAATTTCACCGCTGCCAAGTAACTTTCCTGGTACCAGTACAGTTACGCCCTCAGGGCAATGGCGGCTAAGGCGGCTCAAATTCGGTTGTGCCCAATTTCTGCGACTCTTTGAAAGACGCATTGCGACATCTCGCCACAAAGCAGTACCGGTCTCACGAGACTGTGCCTTTAACTCGCCGATTAAATCGACGAGATTTTGGTTTGTCTTGCTTGTTGGTTTACTCATATGACTCCCTCGATGCTTAGAAGCAAGTCGCCGACCGACCACCCTGTTATGAATGCACCGCTTGGAAAATTTCCTCAATCGCGCTGTAGTTGCGCGATTTTTATTGATTATTCGAACAGAATTTCGCCCTTTGCATCGAGTAACTCAACTGTCAAACCTGCCGCTCTCGCTTGGATAAGAATGTCATTGTGTAAGGTATCTGAGAAATCATCTAGTGCTTCAAGTGCAGTAATTGATGCAACATCTGTAAGTTGATCTATTAGGTGATTCAAAACACAAGATACACCGTATGCTTGGCCTGCTCTGAAGGCATGGTCGACTCCTCCAATTTCTGGATCCTCGGCTTTCATTCTGAGCATTACTTGCTGAGAATATGCAACCAAAGCACCGTAGATTGATTCGATTATTTGTGCTGCTTCCATATCAGTGAGCAATAGTTGGGCTTGTGATAAAGCAGCACGAACCGCTTGACCGTAGGTCGCGTGCGCCCCTATTGTATTGCTACCTTCCTGAATCATTGCTTGGTCGATAAGTGATTTCCAATCGCTCATGTTACCACGAGAACGTGCTTAACACATCAATCCTGCGGCTGTAAAAGAGCTAAACGTCCTCAGACGTTACGCTCGATTACTAGCCGTTTCATATCTTGAAGTTGGATTGCTCAGTGTTTTCATCAATTCCTGCTTGCTTAACACTGCCATCAGCGGCCACGAATTCTCCAGCCTTGGTTAGATTACCATAGAGGTTGGATTCATGCGTTTCTGTTCTAGTAATCATTCCGCCGTCACCCAATGCCATTGACAGGCTCTGTGCGATAGCATTCAGAGTTTGAATTGCTCTGTCTCTATGGCTTGGACCTATTTCGTGGTCTGAGTACCGTGCTTCTTCGAAGATTGCCAGGAAGTCATCCAGTTGATCTGCTGGGACCATATGGAAGGCACCTCTAACGGCACTCTCGAATTCACGAGTAGTTTCGTAAACCTTCTTCATGAATCCATGTCTTCTGAAGTGCTTGACTAATTGCTTGTAACAATCAAAGATAATTGCAATATATTCGTTTGCTGCTTGTAATTGCAACATAGTATCTGTTAAGATACCACGTAGTGCTTCGACCTGCCTTCTTGCAACGACTCTCTGATAATACATTATTCCAGCAATTAATGAACTCAATAATACAATCACCAATGCCATTATCGTACTAGGAGTGAAGAATCCTGAAGCAGCGTCTGAAACTGATCTCTTTTTGTATTGTATATCTAAAGTGATATTATCGCTATTCTCTGCGAAGAATGTAGAGCCTGGGTAATATGCTTTGATTCGCCATTCACCGTCACAAGTCTCACCAGCGCAAGTTTTACCAGTAAACTTCCAAGTGAACGAAGCAATACCTTGTTCTGTTGTAAAGGATTCATTTCTTCCTTCTACAATCCACTCGTTCGACTCAGAGTCCCAGTACTCTCTGATGAAGTAGACTTCTTGGTTTTCTACAGCAAGGTCAAGCCTATCACGTAGAAGTGCAACTTCTCCAAATACATCGTCGTTAGTATCCAAACCGTTAGCTCCAACCGCTAGCCATGAAGTCTTAACCGAAAGGTCAACGCGACTTCTTACTAGAACCCACATATCGTGATAAGAGCCATTCAATACCTTGCTTGGATCCTTCTCACAACCTCCAGGAACCTGGACGTCTGGTTCGAATGCTACTCTCAGTAATCTGAATCCTTCTAATTCTCCACCGGTTGTTTCCACACCTTTGAGTGTCGGGTTTTGATCTCTATCGCCACTGAACCATTCCACCTTTCCATCAGAATCTCTTGTTGATATCTTAGACAGAGGCCTAATGTTCTTCTGAGGATCCAGATAGATATTCAAACACTTTCCGCCAACAGGTTGGCCGTTTGCTTGGGTTAATACAGCGTCAACGTGGAATTGTTCTTTCAAGTAAAGTACTTGGAATGCAGTTCCGTTTGTAGGCGAAACATAGGTTTCCACACTGGACTTGAACGGTCCTACTTCAGTAATCTTCAATGTCGAATTACTAAACACTGCGAATTCTGTCTGCACAGTCTTATTTTGGTAACGATATGCATCGTTATTGTCCCATGCAGAATATGTTACGGTTACCTTTGCCTTTCCAGCCATTACATCTGACAACGGGCAGGTGATCTCGTACTTTCCATCGAAGTCGGTTATGCCATCATAACATGCTACAGGTCCCATCGGGCTGTTGACCATTTCGTAGTTCACTCTGATATTTCTGAATGAAAGATTGGTACCAAGTTCATCAGTTAGTTGACCTGTTACAATCATTGGTTTTGGTTCAACTTCTCCAGTTTGTGGGTTTATTTTGCTAGTGTAAACAATTTGGTCATCAACAGATAGTGAAGTTCTTCCAATCAAGGAGAATCCGTTTGCATTGTATGAAAGTTGTACTCTAAAGTGATCGTTTCCTAGGATATCGACACATGGGTCCCACTTTCCTTGCATGGAGAGATATTGAATCTCAATCATTTGACAACCTTCATTTGGTAGTGTCTCTCTAAATCTCAGATAGACAGAAACTGGTCCAAATCCATCGGGTAGGAAACTGTCTGGGTCATCTCTCAATAATTGAGGGTTCAATGGTGACACATTAGCCTTCAAACATCCAATTGCTTCATAATCATCCAATTGTCCGTTACCATCTTGATCTCTATCTGGGATTCCGTCACCGTTTCCATCATAGAAACACAGATGGCTTCCATCGACCTGAGGGTTTGGTAATGAAACCAAACCACCATTAGGGGCAAGTGTTGCAATAACTTGCCTGTGATAAACTCCTTCGAAATCTATTCCCTCATAAATTACGTCAACAAGTCCACCATATGGGGAATTTGCACCATTTAATTCTCTTCCACCAGAGTCTCTAATTGTAGCCGTCTTGTTGTCATCGGTAACCTGTGCAGTAAATTGCCATCTGTCACCAGATTGCCTTAGGTTAGGGTCCGTGTCAATGATATTGACAAAGGTTCTAGATACTACCCAAATATTTTGGCTATCTACATTTCCTTTCATCAGTAGATTACCATCATACTCGAATTGTAGAGAGTAGTTTCCTAGAGCATCGCTTGGGTTAATTTCGAATGGTATCGCAAATGTTCCAAGGTCATCGGTATAATTCACTCCACTTCGACCATCGAAAGACCAAGTCCATGTTACAGGAGCATCTCTTATTGGTTGTAGAGAGTTATCCAATAATCTAGCTTCAATAATTGTAGTTGTATTTCTATACAATCTTGGAGTGCTAGTCATCTGGAATTGTGTTGTTCCAACAACTGACACATTGATGTAAGCGCCTGTTGCAGCAAGATTGGTTGAATTACCTGTAAAGTAGAAGGCGTTGTTTGTGAAATCAACTCTTACACCATACGTACCTGCAGCGTATTGGCTGAACCATGTCCAGTTGTAATCGAAGGTCGCATCGCCTCCTTTCATTACTGGTCTTTGAGTATAAGCGGTTTCTCCGCTACCCATGAATTGCCCGTTTCCGTCAATATCAACCTGTAATGCAATTGGGTCTTGATCCCAAGCGTCATTAGTTCTGTTTGTAACTGTACCACGAACTCTGAACGTCTCTCCAGTATTCATCTCAGGAACAATTTCGCAACGAACTGGACTGGAAGGATCCGATGGGTCTACCTGTCCACAAGGCGGTAAATCGCTATCTCCGCCATTTACCAATGCGATCTTCCATTCAGTCTTATTTTCGGTGACATCTAAGAATCCTCTGAGCCTCTCTGCTTCTCCGGTAAGATTGGATAGATTTCCATCCCAAAGAGTTGGATAAGGCCTCAAGACTTTGGCTTCTTCGAATGTTATTCCAGCGTCATTTAGTGCTGGTTCTAAGAATAATGTTGCCCAGTTACCAAAAGTACCGTCTCCGTTGTTTATCGTACCGTCCCAGTAGTAAACTGCTGAAACACCACTAACGATTAACTCGCCTTCGATGTTCATTCGGTGCATTACCCTTACAGGGAATGGAGCCGATGTATCACCGTGCAGGTGCGGGAATGGCCATTCATCGGCCAATTCTGGAATCACGCTTGCGGTTATTTCGATATCGCCCGCAGGCAGACTTGTGTTAGTGTAATTATACCTAACAGGCATACCCTGATTATCTAACAAGACATCATGTCTCTTTGTTAGATCGTTCCAAGCAATCTCTTCATAACCACCTGGAATTTGGCCTACGCCATTATCCATTGTAGAGTTCCATCTAACCTGTTTCCATGTTCCGTTAGCACCAATGGACTGTACAAATGTTAGAGATGCCCAGCCATCAGAATCGGTTCTGTATCCGTCATTATTGAATCCTGTAAAGTTAGATGGATTGGTTCTGTTACCGAATAATCCGCCTGTAATTTCAAAGGAAATTGGAGAGTGTTTTATTCTGTTATCATACAAACCTCTTGTCCAATCAGCTGCATAATGCGCCTTGAAATCAAGCCAAAATGGTTGCTCATCGCTTCTGAAATATGTCCATGCAGAATAATCTACTGTCATATTTGCTTCTGCACCTACATAGTAAGACATGGATTGATTACCATTGAAGGCAAACATTTCTGTAACTTCAGCATACACTCTGTAAGTGGTATTATCTCCAACAAGAAGGTCTTCAGGATAGATAAATTGTCCAACAGTGAAATTACCCCACATATTAGTGATAACGTCAATGGTTTCTATTGCCGTTGTATTGTTTCCTGTCCATTCTACGTGAACCTGTACAGGTAGACCCGGTGCGTCTTCCAATAGACCAGATAGTGGATTTACCCATTTCACGTTTCCATTGAATATCGCTGGGCTTTGGGCATCCATCCAGAGTGTTTCTGGCATATCCAATGTAATGAATGTCGGAGCCTTATCATCTGCATCCAGAATACAATCGTTGTCGCTATCCCAGTCGCTGTTACACGGATCGCTTGTATGGGCGTCTTCAACTATGTCATAGTCTATGTCTATCCTAGAATCATTGTCATCGTCGTTATCGATTGCATCAGGGCCGGTTGATGGGTCTGAAGGGTTAGCAATACCTAATCCGCCGCCAAAGTCATCGTGATCCCATGGGTTTGTTGATTCGGCGTCAAATCTCAATGGCCAAAGCAATACTTCATCTTCATCTGCCATTCCATCTTCGTCATCGTCTGGGTCGATGTCATCTCTCGTTCCGTCATTATCGTGGTCGAATGGAGCAGTCAGAGAGATTGCTGCCTCTACGTTGTTAGGAATCCCATCTCCATCAAAATCATCATCTGCCCAGTTAACAATACCATCATTGTCATGGTCGAATGGATGTTGTTCTTCTCCATCGAAACATCCGGGAAGAAGTTCTTGATCTACATCCATGATTCCGTTGTTGTCATCATCTGGATCTTCTGAATCAGGTATTCCATCATTATCGTTGTCGACATCGTAGAATTTAGGTGACTTGAGTCCTTGGCTCATTACTCCCTTATCCCATACTGCTTGGAACCACCCATCGCCATCAACGTCCTGGTCATTACCATCGTCATCCTTATCGTCACAGTTTGTACCGACGAAGAAAGCATTACCGTAATCTTGGTTTGCATCCTCATCCAAATCATCGTTTGAGTCTACTTCGAAGAAATCCCAAATTCCATCGTTGTCATCATCTACATCGTTCCAATCATAGATTGAATCATAATCTTCGTCTAGGTCAACTGTATTGTTTGTGAAATCTCCGTCGACGTCGCCATCTACATCATTGGCATCTAAGTCAGCCCCCAATTCATCAGGGAAACCAACTGTACTGGCTACCGCTGTATCATCAAAGTTCCACTGCCAAATTCCAGTGGCAAGGCCAATCCATGTTAGGAATGCGTCTCTGTTGTCTGCAAGCTGGGCATATGACAGAGCGCTTTCTTCATCGCCATCTCCGCCAAAGTCATAGTGGTAACATCCTCCCTGAGCGCCTGGAGTGCAAGTCCATGTGGTCTTTCCTCCCGCTCCTTGGTCGAAATGGAAGTCCGGTCTTGTTGAGTAAGGAGAGCCGAATTGGGCGTTGGTTCCAGTCAGTGGCATGTGGTATGCAATAGCGTACGAGTATCCACAGGTCCATCCTGAACCCAATTGTCCGACTGTCATTCCACACTGTGTCAAATTGATTGTTCCTCCCATTTTCAGGTCGTTAACATCCAATAAACCATCATTTCCTTCATCTTGATCCCACCAATCTGGCATTCCGTCGCCGTCTTGGTCAGAATCTAATCCGTTAATCAATGAATCTCCATCTGCGTCGATATCCCATTCGTTACCTCCATTGTAAGCGGACCATCTTGTGAATAAGAACCAGTAGAATTCCGGAACTGCTCCGCCGGTTGGAACAGGCGTAGTCGGATCATACCCGTTGTAGTTTAGAATTACATCTTGGAAAGGATTTGCCCCCCAAACAAGTTCCCAGTAATTGTCTATGTTTGTGCCGTAATCTTGACTGTCGCCACTTCCATCGATGGAACCACCGTCGCCTATTGGGTAGTATGGTGTTGCATATGCGTCGGTTGGGTCGAAGTCAACTGATCCACAGTTGCCATCATCTGGATCGTACAAGTCAGATAATCCGTCGTTATCGTCGTCCCAATCAATATCATTGTCTAGACCGTCTCCGTCTATGTCAGTATCAAGATCATTGGGGCCGTCATCTCGGTAACGGCTTCCGTTTATGCTGTGGAACAACGCATCGTTATCGAAATCACAATCCCAATCCATATCGATGATATCCATGATTCCATCCCCGTCATCATCGATGTCATCCCAGTTTGATATGCCGTCTCCATCCCAATCATTGAATTGAGAGAAGGATGCTCTGCGAGTCAGACACCTAGGATCTGGATTTGTTGGATTTGGATTAGCTGCCGAGGTGCATGTAGCCATCCAAGCCTCTGTGTTTTTATCAAGTGGATAAGAATCGTTTTCATTTTCGATTTGGTCATCATCTATATCATATGCGAAATCAGATGCAATGAATTGAGTTTGAACTGCGTCATCAGGCGTTGGTGTACCTCCCAATTCTGGGTCTAACCAATCCCAGACAGCGTTGTAGTTTTGGTCGAAAGCTCTGAATCTGTCATCATCGATATCTGCATCATAATCCATCTCACAATCTATTCCAGCAACACCATCAGTATCTGCACCAGGTGTTTGGTAAGGGCTTGAATCTAATCCCGTATAGTCGTTTAGACCATCGTTGTTGATATCGATATTCCAACAAACGTCAGGGATACCGTCGTTATCATCGTCAGGGTCAGACATATCTAGGATTCCATCGTTATCATCATCTGTATCTGAACTGTCTGGCAACCCGTCATTGTCGTTATCTGGGTCTAAGAAATTTGGAATTAGATCTCCATCCAAGTCTCCGTCCACAATGGCCGTGAATGCTGGAGTTCCTGCTGCGCCATCACCATTTTCTCCGCCAGCGAAGTCAAAGTCGTCGTTTGCGTCGACTTTTTCAGCCTCTAAGTCAATGAAGTTTACACCGGCTGAGAACATCCTGTAGGAATTAAATGGCCAGTTTACAGGGCCGTCGTATAATTGTCCACTTGTTTCCATTGTACCAGAAATGTCTGCGTTATATGGGTGTTCGTCGATCCAATCTTTTATTCCGTCGCCATCATCATCTTCGTCGAAGTAATCTTGTACGCCATCATTATCATAGTCGCATGGCCACTTGAATTGGTCTATTCTACCATCGTTGTCATCGTCTTCATCATATCTGCCTGCGCCCGATCCATCAGAATCTTCGTCAGTAACTCCGTCGTTGTCGTGGTCGAATGGCAATTGGTCTGCTCTGTATGCAATTCCTACTGGTTGTCCAGTCAATGGATGGATTGTGCTTGCATTGACATACCTGTGCATTGAAACGTTTCTAGGATCCAATCCCTGCGCTTCAAGTGCTGCAAAGTCAATAGGACCTTCTAGAATTCCATCGTTATCATCATCCCAGTCTAAGTGGTCTTGAATTCCATCGTTGTCGTGGTCATAAGGATCTGTAGATTCACAACCATCGAACCTTTCAAGTAAATCATAAATTCCATCGTTGTCGTCATCAAGGTCATTCAAATCATTGATTCCGTCGTTGTCGTGGTCATCACTTGTAGACTCTTCTAGGTATGATCTGTATCCGGAGTCCAAACCTAGTGCAGTCATATCTTCTACCTGGCCATAATAAGCACCAGGATCTGACCAAGACAAATCCCAAAGCGCATCATGCATTTCCAAGCCGAAATGGGATGGCATGCCATTACTCCATTCTCCTTGGCCGCCCTGGTCCGTGGATTGGACAGGGCTCATTGCAAGTGGATCTGCGTCAACAAGATTGGTATCTGGCTCGTATTCTTGGCCTATGCTCGTAATCATAGCTAGCCAAGTGCTTGTAATCATCAACAACACTAGACCGATCGATACTGTTGATTTGCGTCGGTTTTCGATTTTCTGTATAAATTGCTTTTCTGAGAGCATAGTTACCACCCCGGAATCAACTCTTGACCTACGCTTAGTATATCAACAGCACTACGCGATTGTGCAGTATAGTATCACCAAGAAGTTTGAGTATCAACACTCGGAATTTGAAAGAAAGAGTGGGACTCCAGCGGGGGCGAACTCCCGCTGGAGTCGAAAGACCCGAATCAAGTGAACGGGTTATACGACTTGCTAACCTTCAACTAAAGTTTCAAAGTTCGAAGATATCTTCGATGCCGTCATTGTCGTCATCGTCGTCTTCGTGGTCTTCGATACCATCGTTGTCGTGGTCGAATTGACCTGTTAGCGAGTTACCGTCGTTAGATTCGAACCAGTCAGATAGTCCGTCGTTATCGTCGTCCGTATCTGTGCTGTCCCAGATTCCATCGTTGTCGTGGTCATATCGGTATGCGCCTGTAACGCCACCGATTTCATCCACGTCTAGGATGTCATCATTGTCATCGTCGGTATCTACAGCGTCATCCATACCATCGTTGTCGTGGTCGCGAGTGTAATCCTCGCCATTTGGACCGACGTCGTTGCGGTTGTCGATACCGTCATTGTCGATATCTAGGTCAACTGCATCGTTAATTCCGTCGTTGTCGTGGTCGTAGATGTTAGTGTTAGAATCTCCGTCTTCTGTTTCCTCGCGGTCGTCGATTCCGTCGCCATCGTCGTCGTTGTCTTCAGCGTCTTCGATGCCATCGTTGTCGTGATCGTTTGGATTGTTATCTAGGTCGTCAACGATTCCATCATTGTCATCGTCGTTGTCTAGAGAATCTGGTATTCCGTCACCATCGTTGTCGTTTTCGCCGTTCTGCTCTTGGTTGTCAAGTTGCTGACCCTGTTGTTGGTCGTTTTGTTGGCCTTGTTGACCTTGTTGACCGTTTTGGGTTTGACCTTGTTGCTGCTGGTTTTGACCATTTTGGCTGTTTTGGCCTCCTTGGTCTTGTTGGGACTGGTCGCCTTGTTGGCCACCTTGTTGGCCACCTTGTTGTTGCTGACCTTGTCCGTTATCCTGCTGCTGTCCTTGCTGTCCTTGCTGTCCTTGCTGGCCCTGGCCTTGTTGGCCTGACTGGCCTTGTTGACCAGATTGACCTTGTTGACCAGATTGTTGACCTTGCTGTGAGCCTTGACCTTGTTGGCCTTGTTGACCTTGTTGGCCTTGTTGACCTTGTCCTTGACCTTGTCCCTGACCTTGTCCTTGACCTTGTCCCTGACCTTGTCCTTGACCTTGTCCCTGACCTTGTCCT
>MDTE01160408.1_pt1 | contig 27697 bp, 22 predicted proteins | sample 811231 | NCBI WGS metagenome assembly MDTE01 (sample SAMN05326651, study PRJNA326480) | marine metagenome | isolation source: seawater | place: Indian Ocean: Red Sea | collected 2010 | reverse complement strand
GCACTATTGGTAGCGATCACTACAACTCCGAAAACATCTATAAATACATCCATTGAATCGTTGATGCAGTCAAGTTTTGGATCAGGGTGACGATCTAGAATTTGAAAATTATGATCCTGGAGTGTATTGGGCATAACAGAAGCTTCTCTGGCGGTGGTTGCTGGTGCCGCTGGTGCTGTCGTTGCCACCGCTGGTGCCGTTGTTGCTACAGCTGGTGCTGCAGTTGCTGCCACTGGTACTGTCGTTACTACTGATGGTGCTGTTGTTGATGCCGCTACTGTAGTAGATTGAGCTTGTTGAAGTTCTTTTATCTGATTTTTAAGATCTGCAATTTCTGCATCATTATCATTCGAACAGCCGATGATACTCAGCATGCATACCGCTAGAACAACAGTTAGTACTTTCATATCAAATAAATCTACCTCGTCTGAATGGAAAGGGAAAATTCCAGTAATTTACAATAAAGAAGTTAGTATCACTATTTGGCTATGTGCTCATGTTGGTTATAACCTTAGCAATAGAGCCCGTGAAGCAATAATTTGTTCGAACGATAGAAAAAACAAATTTGCTTATCGATGATATTTACACGTATGAACATAAAAACAGAGGCGATGATGACTGATCTAAGCGAATTAATTGAAAATATACAGGAGTCACATGCTGCTTTGCGTGATGCAATAGAAACAGCAAAACCATATTGGGAGGAAAATTGCCTTCCACCAGAAGCTGATGAAATTAATCCGCGTGCAACGGGAGATTCATGGTCGCCACAACAGGCTAGCAATCATGTGTGTAGTGCTCTTTCCTATTTTTCAAGTTTGGTAGCAAAACCTTTAGGATTAAATTTTCTACACACTCCTCCAAATGTCAATGATGCACAGGTAGCTCTAGAATCATTAGATAAAATTGTAGCTTCTAACAAATTAGTTTTGGATGCAGTTAATGATCAGAATCTTTCTTATGCTACAGATATATCTGATATGTCAGTGATTTTTGCACTTAGTCACGGGTACAAGATTGATAAAACAATAGAAGGTGCTCTACGACTCATGTCATTACATTCATTTGATCATGCAAAGCAAATTAAAACCGCAAAACTGTGAATTACTAATAGCTATCTTGCAACCTTGGTAAATATTCCTTACTAAATTCTTTGATTGTTTCCTAAATTGACTCAGCCTAGTTTAGAAGTACAGCTATTAGCTATACTAAAAAAGATCACTAGGGTTTTTAGTAAGGCTCTATCAATCCTAGTGGTTACTTTTTCAGGGAGATATTATGAGAAAAGATTATGACCTTATTATCCGTAATGCATCCATCTATGACGGAACTGGTAGTGATAGCTTCAAAAGTGACTTAGGCATTTCTGGGGGTCGCATTACTAAATTGGGAACGATCTCTTCAACTGCATCTGCAAACGAAATCATCAATGCTGAAGGCTTTACAATATCACCAGGGTTTATCGATGTGCATTCACATGATGATTGGTTGGTATTTAGCGAACCCACAATGGATGGAAAAATAATGCAAGGAGTCACTACTGTAGTCAATGGAAATTGTGGTTGGGGTATTCACCCACAAAGTGCTGCAAGAACACCACCTGATGACAGTCCTATCCCCGTATGGAATTCTTATGAAGATTATTTTAAGGTACTCGTAGAAAGACCACCATCAGTAAATGTGGCAATGCTAGCTGGTTTTGGACCACTGCGTGCTGGAGCGATAGGCAGTGCTTCAGAAGAACGCCCCGCATCAGATTTTGAGCTTGCACAAATGTGTACTTGGATGCGTGAAGCTATGGAAGCTGGATGTGTGGGAATGTCTACAGGTCTTGTATACGAGCCAGACCGCTATGCAAGTCTTGAAGAAATTGCAACAGTCGCATGTGAACTGAAACCATTTAATGGGCTCTATGCATCTCATGTACGAGATGAAGGAGAAACCTTACTGGAAGCACATGCAGAAGCTATTGAAATTGGGCAAAGAGCTGGTATACGTGTGCAGATATCTCACCACAAAGCACAAGGACAACAATGGTGGGGGAAAGTACGTGATTCACTTAAGCAAATAGAACGCGCTCAGGCATCTGGTATAGATGTCACTGCTGACCAGTATCCATATATAGCAAGTAGCACTCGATTAGCGGCAATGAAACAGAATGGTCAATTCGATTCTGGAGTAGAAATACCAAAAGTACTCTTGGCTGCAGTACCAGATCATGCGGAATGGGAAGGACGATCGCTCGAAGACCTTGCACTGGAATGGGATATCCCTATCGACCAAACAGTCGATCGTATCCTTCATCAAGCAGGTGATGGGGTTTTTGCAGTACGATTTGCAATAAATGAGGAAGATGTCCGTACAGTTCTCAAGCACCCCAGCACAATGATTGGCTCAGACGGTTTAGGATATGGATCAAAACCCCATCCCAGACATTTCGGGGCTTTCCCACGAGTGCTGGGGCACTATGCACGAAATGAAGAAGTCCTTTCAATGAAAGATGCAATCCACAAAATGACTGGAATGCCAGCAGCCAAATTTAACTTGATCGATCGCGGGATAATTCGTGAAGACGCATTTGCGGATTTAGTTATTTTTGATCCACTGACAATCATTGATCGTGCTACTTATGAAAATCCACGCCAGAACCCGACAGGAATACCTTGGGTCATCGTTAATGGATCGATCACTGTTCGAGACAGTATTCATACAGGAGCTTTATCAGGCCATGGTATAAGAAGAGGGCAATAGTATGTCCTTGCGCATTATATCTATTGAGGCACTTCCTCTCGATGTTCCTTTAATTGCACCGTTTACCATAGCAACAGCACGTTTAGATTATGTGAATAATGTTGCGATACGTGTTCAACTCGAAAGTGGTGCTGAAGGATGGGGAGAAATACCTTCACTCCACCCCGTGACAACTGAAACACAGTCAATTGCACTAAATTTAGTTTCTCAAATAGCTCCTGCATTTATCGGGAAGAATGCTTCTGAATGGCGCTCTTTTGCACCGCAATTATTAACTGCTATCCCAAAATATGCTGCAACCAGAGCTGGGATTGAAATGGCAATAATAGATGCACTTACCAAAGATTGGGGAATCCCACTTAATAAATTCTTTGGGGGCATTTCAAATGAGGTTGTTACCGATATTACAATACCCATTTGTACTCCTGACGAAGCACATTCATTAGCATCTGAATACAAAAAACAAAGATTCAATGTTATTAAAACAAAGATCGGTATCGACATCAGAGAAGATATCCTGCGCCTTACAGCAATACGGGAAGCACATCCGCATTGTGATTTGGTACTTGATGCCAATGAAGGTTACTCCGCAAAACAGGCATTATCTTTTCTGGCTGCGCTTCGTTCCGAGGGTATTGAACCAAATGTCCTTGAACAACCAGTAGCACGAGATGATTGGGAAGGCTTAGGACAAGTCACGCGAAAGAGTAATATCGCAGTTGCAGCAGATGAATCATGTCGTTCACCTCAGGATGCTCTTCGTATCTCGAATGAAAACTTGGCAACGGTAATCAATATTAAACTCGTTAAATCCGGCGTTGTAGGTGCACTTGAAATAGCTGGAATTGCGCAATCATCAGGAATCGATCTAATGATCGGTGGCATGGTAGAAACACGCATTGCAATGGGTTTTGCAGCACATTTTGCAGCTGGATTAGGAACATTCAAATGGATCGATCTAGACACGCCGCTGTTATTAGCCGAAGACCCGGTTCTAGGTGGGTATACGAGCATCGGACCAAAATATTCACTTGATACCATTGAGGCTGGACATGGCGGCAGAATCAATATACAAAACTTATAGAATGATTACTTGAACAGCAGTATTACAGTAATACTAAACGTACTATACGAAAGTATCGGAGGGGTTATGTCAGATGTCTCAGAACAGGTAATTCGGCATTTATTTAAATATGACCGCACTCTACCGCTAAATCCAACTGAAGAAGCAGAACAGGTCATTGACTTCACTACTGGAGAGGTTCGTAATGATATGTTGAGAGAGCGAGTCACATTCGGATCTACTCATGATGAAAGAGTAACAGCCACTATTATTGCACCAATAACAAATCAACAACTCCCTGCTGTGATTATCCAACATGGATCTACTCCACTGGGACGTCATGGCAATATTTCTCCGGTAACTGCTTCATCCAATAATCCGACAGGGCTGGAATGGGCACTTGATGGTTTACTGACAATTAGTATTGATGCCTATGGTTTTGGTTCTCGAGAAAAAACTGACAATAGAGGAAGGTTGACCCCCGATAGGCCAGACTTAATGTTTCGAACTCGAGATCAACGTATTCAGTCCATTCAAGACCTCATGCGCACCGTCGACTATTTAGAATCAAGAACTGATGTGGAGTCTTCAGCTATTGGATATCATGGAATATCAATGGGCACACGAATTGGGGTACCATTTATAGCACTTGATAAGCGCATCCGTGCCGCATCATTATTTGTAGGTGGATCAGGTCCGTATTCACGTTTCATCACCCACAATACTGAATTTGATGATTTGAGTACTGATGAACAATTAATTAGTGATCTCACCGATCCTTTAGCATTCGCTTCATGGACTTCGCATATCCCCAAATTCATTGTCAATGGTGACAATGACTTAACAGTAGGAGGCATAGAGCCTGCTGAAAAATTACATGCTGCACTATCAGATCCAAAAGAAATACATTGGTACCAAGGGGGACATGGTGACTATCATCACCTTCTTCCAGAGGCCTTGACGTTCTTTCATAATAATTTACAAAAAAATAAATAACGTTTGTTACATGGTGCATAACCTCAGTCAATCGTACAGTGGATCTTAAGGCACAATATTTTTTTCAACTACGTGCAAGTAAAAAAATCTTAAGACATTCCACATGAACAACGAACTTCTTTCATTAGGTATTCCTCCTAGACTAGTTGCTGCGCTAGAAAAAGCAGGTATCCGAGAACCTTTTGAAATACAGCAAAAAACCATCCCCGACGCTTTAGAAGGTCATGATATTTGCGGGAGAGCACCAACAGGATCTGGAAAGACCATTGCATTTGGCATCCCTTTAATAGCACGTATTAATAAAGGAAAACCTAAACGACCTTCAGCATTAATACTTGCCCCAACGCGTGAGTTAGCTGAGCAAATTTCTGTTGAATTACGACCTTTCGCACGTATTGAGAGTTTTAATATCCTTCCGATATATGGTGGCGTAAGTATTCATCGACAGGTTCAACAACTGCGTCGAGGGGTAGATATCATTGTTGCAACTCCAGGACGTTTAATTGATTTACTCGATCGCAATACACTTAAGTTAGATCAGATAGAATTTGTGGTTATAGATGAAGCAGATCGAATGGCAGATATGGGATTTTTACCTCAAATAAAAGAGATCCTTGCGTATGTAAAACCTGACCGTCAGACATTGTTATTCTCTGCAACTCTTGATGGTGATGTCAAAATCTTAACTCAACAATATCAAAATAATCCTGTTCGACATGAAGTGGGATCAAGTCAACCTGATATCCATTCAATGACTCATAAATTTTGGTCAATTAATAGATCAGACCGAATTCCAATGACAGCACAAGTTATTGAAAAATTCGGGAGAACTATCGTTTTTACACGATCAAAATATGGAGCGGATAGAACAGCACAACAATTACTTAAAGCAGGTGTTAATGTTGCTGCTATCCACGGTGATCTCAGCCAGCATAAACGGAAAAATGCCCTTGCTTCATTTAGTAACGGGAAAGTACAGGCATTAATCGCAACTGATGTCGCAGCGAGAGGAATACACGTTGACAGCGTAGAATGTGTCATTCACTATGACCCCCCTGCAAATGCAAAAGACTATACGCATAGATCCGGAAGGACTGCAAGAGCAGGTTCAAAAGGTACTGTCATAAGCTATGTTGATCGAGCTCAAAATAAATTAGTTACAAGATTGCAGAAAACACTTCGCCTTTCAATGCCTATTATTCCTCCAGACATTCAATTTAAATCCATTACACCCAAAGACATAAACAGCTCAAATTACACCGGTAAGAAAAAAAACTTTAGAAAAAATAATGACGACAACAATGATTCATCATCGCGAGGCCATAGCTCAAATTACACCGGTAAGAAAAAAAACTTTAAAAAAAATAATGACGATAACAATGACTCATCATCGCAAGGCCATAGCTCGAATCAAAAGAAAAAATCTAATAAACGATCCACCCAAAATTTTGGAAAAGCCAAAAATCAACCCAAATCATTTAGATCAAGAAAAAAATCAGCGAAAAATCGTAAAAAAAGATCAAAACAGCCTCCTGTTACAGTTTATTCTTAGTGATTTTATAAAGTTTTACAGATGGAATTTTCCACTCCAACATATATACTTCATCCAATTAAAAAACACTGAAACTTATTAGCAAAATTTAGGAGTGAAAATGCAAGAATTAACAGAACGCCTTAATGCAATGTGTGATGAATTACCATTTCAAACAGGATGGTATTTAAAAGATTTGAAAAATCAGCAGGACGCTAATCATTTAGGCGATACGATCGTTCCATCCGCAAGCACACGGAAAATAGCAATTCTGATGACTGCTATGAAATGGATACATGATGGGAAGCTTTCTTTAGATCAACCTATTCTTATTGATGAAAGCAACCAATATGTTGAGAATGCTTCTGGATGTCTTCAATACTTCAGACCAGGGTTTACAGTACAACTTTATGATGTATTGACCATGATGATTATTGTTAGTGACAATACTTCAACAGGCATCGTTGCCGATATTTTAGGTCTAGAGGCAATAAATAAATTCTCTGAATCTATTGGAATGATTGGGACAACACACCGACACAAAGTCCCACCTCTTCATTGGCCTGCAGATCATGCACTGGATTTTACAAACACTACCACGCCGAATGATGTTGGCTTACTTCTTGATCTTATCTTGCAAGGTTCAAACGATATCACAGTAGCAAACAAGTTAGGCACTACTCCAGAATTATGTCAAGTTGCGATCGATATTTTGTTAAACCAAAAATTAAACAATAAACTGCCTGCCCTTCTACCGCGTGGTACAAAAGTTGCACATAAAACCGGTACAGGATCACGCAATTATAATGATGCGGGTATCATTTATTCAGGAGATCAACCATTATTCATCATGGCTGTGTATACGGAAAATGTTCCCCATACCTTAGACGACGGAAGAGCTGGGCATGCTGTAGGAGCTGATATTGTTGCACGTTTATCACGAGAAGCCTACGAATACCTTGTTTAATTTTATGTATTAAATTTTTAGTGCGAAATTGTATATGAATGTCTAGACGCGGCGCGAGCTGCATCTAGACTATGATGCATTGGAATAAGTTTATGCTCAGCCCATAATGGCAATTGATCAGAATAATGCTGATTTTCTGGAATACCTGAAATTCCTCCAGGAATGATCCATTGCCCGTCATCTGGCTTTGAAAAATCGACTCCCTGCCGATATACAGATAACGAACTTACTGGAAACGAGACGGATGCTACTGTTTCAGGGGCAGTGCTCGAAACTTGTACCGTATCGCCATCACCACCCATTTCTGCAAATGGAGGATCCAAGAGTAAATCAGTATCAACAAAACCTGATAAAGTGTGCACCGCTACCGTTCTGTGATGAAGGCCCCAACGCCAGTTATCAATTTTTTCTCCAGCTATTTCTATTGCTTGATGCCACGCAGCATGTAATGCACCTGTAATTAATGTATTCATCTCTCTGCCATCAGGAGTTTTGACGTAAGTCTGTGAAGTCATAGTTATTCCCAGTCCATAAAACCAACGAGCAATTATTGCCTTAACTGATGCATTAGCAGGTAGATGAATCCAATTCCACGTTTCTTCACCAAGTAATGGGCGGTAGACAGCTTCTATCATCTTTTCACGAAAACAACTATACAAAAATCCTTGCGGACTATCTTTAGCAAGGTTGCCATCCCAATCAGTTAATAAAGTTTGTGCATCTTTAGAAAATCCTTCTAGATCATTCAAAACACCAATTTGCTCTGACCAACGTTTAGCTGGAACAGATGTTGTATCAGATTGAATTGTTATTACTTCATCAGATGACCATTGCTTATCTTGGGAAAGGATTTCTGATAGCCGTTCAGCACGTGATGCAGGTGAAAATTCATGAGACAGAAATGGATCAACTTTCTCCCAAGGACTCTGATTAGAGGTAGCAATGAAACCTTCTGGTGGGTTAGTTTCTTTAGGTAATTCATCTCTGGGAACATCATCAATCCATATTCCACCATCATGGGCGCCTATTGCTGGAATCACTCTACCTGAAGGATCGCTTCGGACTGGAATCCTGCCACGGTATAAGTAAGAAATATCACCTGCAGTATCAGCAGATACCAAATTGTTAACTGGTTCATCCCATAATTCTTGACTTTGATTCAGTTCACTTACACTAGTTGCCACTAACATAGGACGCAAACATTCCCATTGACGATTAACTTGATCGGTTGCTGTATAACGCATTGCAATCGCAGCACCTAATCGGGGTTGTCCATGTATAATATTTCCCCTCGATGTACTCACTAATTCAAATTCATAATCAGAGGCATTTTTTACCTTAATGGTTATTCTATCTATTTGTGCAGGAGTCCAATTGTTGCCAGTTCGATAAAGAAGTTCTTTACCGCTTTGTTTAAACTCTTCTACCCACAAATCGGTGTAATCTGCCGATCCATGTGTAATATTCCAAGCCACAGAACCATTAAAGCCAAAATGTGGATACCCAGGAACGCCTGGAAATGCTGCGCCAGCTACATTAAATTCAGGACAAATTACATGGCACTGCCAGTACACATTCGGGACATCCAATGGTCGATGTGAATCATTACAAATAATTGGTTTACCACTGACCATACGTGATCCATGTACGGCCCATGAATTTGATCCACCTTCTTCAATGGATAAAGTTCCTAATCCTTCCAATGCACTTTCAAATTCAGTGCGGCCGAGGGATAATGCTTCTTTCCCTATTCCGCCTGGAGGAAGGATAACAGTGCGACCAGCAGGCTCACCATCTAGTAATGCCATTTTTTCAGCACCTAATCGGTTTAATAATTCAAGTCGACCAATTTTTGGTAGCTGCTTACCCATAATGACATGACGAACCTTAAACACCAGTATAGAATGCCAGACTTCCCATTTTTCCCAAGCAGTATCTGTTAGTAAATACTCAGGGGGCAGTGAATGATTTTGAGCATAATTATTCACTCCATCAGCATAGGATTGAAACATATCCAAGGTCTCAGAGGTTAATGCTTCAGCATCATTTTGCGAGGCAGTATCAAGACCAAATCGTCGAAATAGTTTGTCAGCTTCAAGACCACTAACGCCAACTATCTCAGCCCATCGCCCAGTACCTCGACGCCTGTACCATTCCATCTGCCATAATCTATCTTCTGCTGAAGCATACCCCATAGCAAACCAAGCATCATTTTCAGATGACGCATCAATATGAGGAATCCCATATTCGTCACGATGAATTTGGATAACCTTAATCATCTCTATACTGTACCGTACGGTAACAATGGATGCCCAGCAGTATTATCAAAAAGAAAATTAAAATGTTAAAGATGAACGAAACTTCCACCTGACATCACAAAATTGATTTCCCGCAAAGCTGCGAGATTGTTTGTCGGATCTCCATTTAATGCTATTAAATCAGCCCTAAAACCAACTTTAATTTTTCCTCTATCCTTTAAGGAAAGAAGATGAGCGCTAGTGCTTGTGGCAAGGCGAAGAGTTTCGATAGCACTTAAACCTGACATATCACGCATCGTTTCCAGTGCATGACTCAAATATTCATGGGGAGTTCCTGGTATCCCACAGTCAGTAGACATGACTATTTTTGCTCCTCCATCGACTAATTGCCGCGTAAGCTCGGAGCGTTTTTCATACAATTCTGTTCCCTTTTGTAAAGCCAACGATCCTGTAAGTGTTGGAGATACAATAGTCTGACTTGAAATTATGTCTGAAATCACTTCGGGAATTGGTTCACTACCGCTTTCTGTCTGAAAAGTACAGTGCTCAATCATATCAACACCACCAGCTAGAGCATGACGAATACCTTCAGCGCCATGTGCATGAGCTGTCACAGAGGTACCAAGACGATGAGATTCCTCTACAATTGCCTTCATTTCATCAATAGAATATTGAGCACGAGCTGTATTAGAGCCTGGTGTCATATTACCACCAGATGCCATCACTTTTATCCAGTCAACACCTGCTTTTATTCTTTCACGAACCGCAATTCTTACTCCAAGCTCACCATCAGCTTCTCCGTTCCAAAAATTACCATGGCCAGCTGTAGTAGTAATAGGAGCACCAGCAACAAATAATTCGGGTCCTGTAACTATTCCTTCATTGATTGAATTTCTTAAAGAAACAGCAAGTTCAGTTGGTGCGCCTAAGTCACGTATCGTTGTTATACCAGCACGCAACATTTTTTGCGCATTTTCAATCATCCTTAGCGACATACTTGTAGAAGAATCATTATTTTGTACTTCTTCCCAGTCTTCACCAGCATTTAGGCATAAATGAGCGTGTGCTTCAATTAGACCAGGAATAATAACAAGTTCAGATGCATTTACCTCAATTGCATCATCAGTGGGATTTTCGGTAAAAATGCCATCACTGACATGGAGAATTTTCTCTTTCGGTGGTTCGCTGTCACCTACCCATACTTTTGCACCATAAATAGACAGATTTTTCATTTCACTCAGCATAAAACTCCTAGAGATATCGAATTTAAATCCCAGATTTTGACAATACCAACTTAAATTTTTCTACAAACAATTTGATTTCATTACCTCCTATCTCAGTTGACAGTGCTCCAACAAGGTTTGGTGCAATAAGAATACCTTCATTCATAAGACCTAAGAAAACTTTCCGCCGAATATTAGTATCAGAAGAAGCAATATCTCGATAATTATTAATAGGAACATCATTAAAATGGATACCAAATAAAGAACCAATTCCTGTAACTTGAACAGGAATTTCTAATTCTGCACAAACATCACGAATCCCCTGACGAAGAATTTCTGTATTCGATGCGAGTGATTCATAGATATCATCTGTAAGGTGATCCAAAGTTACTGAACCTGCCAACATAGTGACAGGATTCGCATTAAATGTTCCTGCATGTGATACATGTGGACCAATAGATGGTTCCATGCCCATCTCTAATCCCCCTGTAGGATCATATAAATCCATAATATCCTTTCGCCCACCAAAAGCACCTATGGGAAATCCACCACCGATAATTTTTCCTAATGAAGTCATATCAGGAGTAACACCAAAGAATTTTTGACTACCGCCATCAGTAACTCTGTAACTAATAACTTCATCGAAGATTAACACTATAGAATGCTGCCAAGTAAAATTTCTAAGCATCTCAAGGAATTCATAGGTCGCAGGCACCATGCCAACGGATCCCAAAACTGGTTCTATTATTACTGCAGCGAGTTGATTCTTATGTTCCTCTAAAATCTTACGAGCACCTTCAACATCATTGAAAGGGAATACGATGACTTGATCTAATACTTCGTCGGGAAGGCCTTCGGTGCTAGGTAATGCGACAGGATTATCAGACTCCCCAGCATGTTCGACTTTGACTTTGACACTCACTGAAACAGCATCATGTGTACCGTGATAACCACCTTCAGCTTTGGCAAATAAAGTACGCCCTGTAAATGCTCGAGCCGCACGAATTGTATTCATCGTTGCTTCTGTACCTGAATTAGTAAATCTAACACGATCAAAACTTGGCACGCGTTCACACAATATTTTTGCCAACCGAATTTGATGACTATTTGGTGCATTATATGCAACACCATTTTTCAACTGACTGCTCACCGCATCCATTACAGGAGAAAACGCATGTCCGAGAATCATCGTGGTCATAGTATTAATAAAATCAACTCGTTGCATATCATCTACATCAGTCACGATGGGACCACGTGCAGACTTAATATATATAGGATATGGATCCCAAAAAATAGAATTTCTGCTATCACCACCGGGTAAGTACTGTTTTGCAGACTCCCAAATTTCTCTACTTCTTGGAGTTAGTTCTACATATTTTTCAATTACACTATTAAGGTGTTTCATTTGGAAATCCCAACACATAAAATAATGAAATACATTTTAATGCCACATCCTCACTTAGTATTATTCTCATTTTCTAACAATTTCAAAGGTACATTTTCTAAAACGCCTGTAGACCAAAGCGACGAAATCTCTTCTTCAGATTTGTCTAAAAATTCCTTCAAAATATAGTTCGTATGCTGACCAAGTTGAGGTGCGGCACGATGGATTTCACCAGGGGTTCTACTAAATTTCCAGGAAATACCTGGGACAATATGTTGTCCTACAGATTTATGGTGGACTAATTTGAAAAAATCACGATCATTTAAATGAGGGTCTTCTACAAATCTTTGACTGTTCGAACACGTACCTGCAGCTACTCCCACGGACTGCAAAAGTATCATCGCTTCATCTGGGGTATATCCAGCAGTCCATGAAGAAATCAACTGATCAATTTCATCATGTCTACGAGAACGACCTTCAAAAGTAGAAAGATCATCATCTAAAAATAGATTGTCTGGGCTAATAATCTTTGCTAATGCTTGCCATTCACTTAATGAACCACAAGCCAGTGCTATCCAAGCGTCTTCACCAATACAACGATATACTCCTGATGGAGCCATAAATTCGTCTCTATTCCCTATACGAATTGGTTCATTGCCAGTTAATTCATATTCAATGATTTCATCTCCTAACCAACAAATCGCTGCTTCACGCTGTGACAAATCGATATAGGAACCTCTACCTGTATTACGATGATGGTGTAATGCAGTCATGATATAGCCCATGGTATGGATACCGGCAATGGGATCCCCGTGATTAATTCCACTTTTCATAGGTGGTTCTCCAGCATAACCAGTTCGTGCGACAATTCCTCCTAATTGTTCTATAGCGACTCCATACCCAACATAATTACCTTCTGGCCCACCGTTACCACTTGGTGGCATAGAAACAAAAATAATATCGTCTTTAATACTTTTGAGTACCTGGTACCCATAACCCATGCGCTCGAAAACTCCGCCGCCGAAATTTTCTATTATAACATCTGCTTTTGCGACTAGTTCATGCATAATTTTGCGACCTTCTGGTTCGACAATATTAAGACATATACCAAATTTACCTCTGTTTAATTTATTAAAATAACCTGCACGATTCCATGAATCTTCATCAAATCTATCATTGGCAAACACTCCCACACCGTCAACGGCAGGAACTTGGCCACGCACAGAATCTAAGTGGCTGTTGACTTCAATTTTGATAACCATCGCACCTAGATCTGTCATGAGCTTAATTGCATAAGGTCCTGCCCAAACCATTGAAAGATCCAAAATAACAATATCCTTAAGTGGGCCTGTTCGATTAAGATCTTCTACAAAATCACCATGATTTTCTATGATATTTGGGAACACTCCCCTACGAGGGCCAGTTAACATAATTGACTCAAAATTGTTCTCGTATACTTTAGAGGGCAAAGTTTGATCACCAGTATTATCAGTAGATGGTAAGTCTTTATTTTGTAGAATTTGTGATGCGATTTCATCATTATGCTCACCAATCAAAGGTGCGCGAACTGAATGCCAAAGTTGATCATTAAATCTTGCCGCAATAGTGGGATAACGAGCTGAACCAACTACAGGATGTTCTATTTGTTCAAAGAAATCCCGAAAGGCCAACTGTTCAGATTTTAAGAAATCAGAAGGAGTTGCTACGAAACCAAATGGCATCCCTAAAGATTGTGCACGGTGGTACAGTTCTTCTTTTTTTTGTTGAACTGTAGCGGCAATTAGCAGAGCATCAATTTCATCTCGAAGTAAGGATGTCGCACCAGGTTGAAAAAATTTCTCATCAGCTAGTGCCTCACTATCAATTACTTGTGTAATTTGACGCCATCTTCTTTCTGGGCCAGAAACGACACCAACATATCCATCACTAGCAGGATAAACTCCCCATGCCGCTCGAAGGCCACCAGCGAAACGTGGATGTATCTCGCCTTTATATATCCAGTACATATCGCCATACTCAAGCAAAGAACCTACACATTCTAAAATCGAAACATCGACATGTTGTCCTAATCCAGATTCATTACGTTCCCACAAAGCAACTAATACGGCATTAAAGGCATTATGTCCTGTGCCATATTGCCCTAAATACCCACCATTTTTAAGAGGTTCCCTCTCAGGATCACCAGTCATCATCATCAGTCCACTCAGTGCATAAGTAGTAATTTCCCAAGCAACGAAATTGGAATATCGTCCATCTTGACCAAAATCGGTAACTGATAAATAAATCAGATCAGGATGATCAATGGATATTTTTTCGTAGGAAAACCCCCACCTTTCCATAGTACCTGGACGATAACTCTCAACCAAAACATCCGCCCAATCTAATAAGCTATTGAAATACTCTCGACCTTCATCAGTTTCGAGATCAAGAACAAGAGAGCGTTTTCCTTGATTCACATATAGATGGATGGCACCTGTCTCAGGGTTTTTAGATTGATCTGGGAAAGGCCCCCAATGACGAATAGGATCTCCGCCTGGTCTCTCGATCTTAATTACATCTGCACCAAACCCAGCAAGTAAACGTGTACAGAAGGGCCCAGCAATATAATTACTCAAATCAAGAACTTTAACACCAGACAGTGGAGCATTCACGTATACCTCAAATCACTTTTTGCGGTTCTGTAAACATTCTTACGACATGTAAAAGATTTTAACTATCTAGATATTTTTTGCTAGCCCTAATTGGATTTAAAAATGTATACCACAAGATTATTCTCGGATTATGTCTAGAAGTGATATATTCATTCTGTATTTGATGAATCAAGAATATTATTTTTCTTTACCCCAACCACCACCGCCAGGGGTTTCAATACGCACACGATCTCCTATATCAACACTAATTTCTGCTCTAGATCCAAGGTCGATCTCTTGACCATTTTTTCGGATAAGTGTATTTTTCCCTAGGCTACCTGCTGATCCACCAGACAAACCCCATGGTGCAAATAGTCGTCTCTCTGTAATCAATGAAACAGTGGCTTTATCGTAAAATAAATATTCACGAACTATCCCCTCACCACCTCTGTTTAATCCATTACCCCCAGTCCCTGTTCGTAATGCATAACGTTCAACAGAAAAAGGATAAGCCAACGGTAAAGCTTCAATTGGAGTATTCATAGTATTTGTCATATGTGTATGAACTCCAGATCTACCTGAACGTAAAGGACCAGCACCTGCACCACCAGCTATAGTTTCGTAATACGCATACGGTTGATCACGATTTTTATCAAAACCACCAATAGTAATATTATTCATTGTGCCACTCGAGGCAGCAGGAATTCGATCTGGCAAAGCCAATGCCAACGCACCCATTGCTGTATCTGTAATACGTTGACTAGTTTCGACATTTCCTGCTGAAACTGCACGAGGTGTCCCCGCAGAAACAACGCTGCGTTCAGGTAGCGTAAAATGGATTGGACGATAGCAACCTTCATTATTAGGAGCTTCATCACCAGCTAGACATCTAATAGTGTAGTAGCATGCTGAACGGGTTACAGCAGCAACAGCATTAAGCGAAGATTCTTCTGTTTCTGAATCTGTTCCAGAAAAATCAAACATAACCTCATCTCCAGATATAGATAACACTAACTGAATTTTGAGACCGTTCTCACCCACTTCTAATTTATCTTGAAAGGCATAATCTCCATCTGGAATTTCAGAAATAATTTCCCGTATGACTCTATCTCCATGTTGTAACAATGCATCGAATCGAGCTAAAAGTGATGGTGTCCCAAAACGATCGGCAACTGATATCAGACGCTGAACACCCACCTCTGTTGCTGCAATTTGCGCACGCAGATCTCCTTTTCTTTCTTCAGGAGCCCTAGAATTTCGAATGATTAACGCAAAAACTGAATCATTCCTTTTCCCTGCTTCAACTAAACGGATAGGAGGTATCACTAAACCTTCTTGGAGCAGTTCTTTTGCTACTGGCATTGACCCAGGAGCCATCCCACCAATATCAGCATGATGCGCGCGAGTTGCTACAAATCCTATGATTTGATCACTGACGAAAACTGGACTAATCGTGGTGATATCTGGCAAATGAGTTCCACCCAAAAATGGGTCGTTTAATACTAAAACATCTCCTTCGTAAAATGGTGCAAGTTCCATAATTTGTCGAACCGCAGCAGGCATTGCACCTAAATGAACTGGCATATGGGCAGCTTGAGCAACCATCTGCCCTTCTGCGTCAAAAACTCCACAAGAAAAATCACGCCTTTCTTTGATATTTGGTGAATACGCAGTCCTACCCAATGCTTCACCCATTTCTTCAGCAATAGAACTTAAAAGTGCATCTGTAATAGCTAAATCGGCAGCACCAATAATTATTGATGATTCTTCTACAAAATGATTAGACACTATTCCCTCTCCAAAATTAAATTGCCAAAATCATCAACAGTCGCTACCCAGCCTGGAGCCACCAAACTGGTAGTATCCAGCTGATTAATCAACGCAGGACCTTTAATTTTTTGGCCGACAAATAAGGATGACCTATGATACATAGCTGTCTCAATTTCTTCACCAGAAAACCAAACAGACTCCGAAGATAGAGGTTTTTGTGAATACAAACTGTTATCGCGATATTCAGTTACATCACTATCCTTACCTTGGACAATCGCTGTAGCAACTACGTTCACAATCTCGATGGCAGCATTCACATCACTATGCGCGAATCTTTGTTGATGTAGTTCATGAAATTTACTTTCCACATCACTAATTTTTTCCAAACTGACATTAATAGAAAGTTCATACGACTGTCCGACGTATCGCATATCAAAAGCATAAATTAAGTCAGCATTGGCCAATCCAGGTTCTCGGGTCACTTCATCGCCTACCTGTATCAGTGAATCATGCAATTTAGTATGATCAGAGGATTCAAAAATTTGAAGAACAGAACGCTTACGAGTCGCCGTTAAATCACTATAGACAGCTCCTTGTGCAGCTAATACTCCTGGAGCTAAAGGAATTAATATTCGAGGCAATCTAAGAGCTTCTGCAAGTTCACACGCATGTAAAGGACCAGCTCCACCAAATGCAACAAGTGAAAACTCTCGAGGATCATAGCCTCTCTGAATAGATACAACTCTGACAGCTGCTTCCATATTTGCCAAAGCAACTGCAATAACTGACTCTGCTAATTGTTCTATTGAACCCATATTTTTTTGCAAATCATTTCCTGCTTTTTCAGCACGATTTCGATCTAACAACATCGCCCCATCTAGCAAACCTGTCTCACCCAAGCGTCCTAGTACAACTTGAGCATCAGTGACTGTGAACGAGTTGCCCGATCCATAACTGGCTGGTCCAGGAATTGCTCCTGCAGATTCTGGACCAACTCTTAGTGCACCTCCTTTATCAATCCTCGCAATTGAACCTCCACCCGCACCCACAGTATGCACATCCACAACAGGTGTCCGTGCAGAAAGTCCGTCTATAGTTAAATCTGAACGCGTGGGGATTTCACCATCACAAAGTGAAACATCTGTCGATGTACCTCCCATATCAAAAGTAATAATTTTTTCAAATCCTGATTTTTTTGCAATTTGAAAAGCTCCAGCCACACCCGCTGCAGGACCTGAAAGTAAAGTTGCTACTGGCAGTTTTGACGCACGTTCACCATCGGCTGATCCACCATCAGATTGGACAATTCTCAAGGGGCCGGCATTTAGATCTTCAAGTCCAAGAGATAATTTTTCGATATATCGAGACATTACTGGACCAATATATGAATTGAGAACAGTGGTTTGAGTACGTTCCACTTCTCGATATTCTGGAGAAATTTGATTAGATGTAGAAAGATACATGTCAGAATGTTGGCGAAATAATTGTGCGATTTGTTCTTCTAATATGGGGTTGATGTATGAATACAATAAAGAAATAGCAATTGACTCAGCATCTTTTTCCTTGGCAAATTTAATTAATCGCAAAGTGTCCTCAACATCAAGAGGATCAACAATTTCACCATTAATATCTAATCGTGCTGATGTTTCCAGTCGTAATTCATCAGATACTAACGGTTCACGCGTGACTGGTTCTAGTTCATAAATATTTGACCGTGTCTGCCTGCCTATAATTAATAAATCCCTTGTACCAATCGTAGAAATAAGGGCGGTTTTCACTCCTCGGTGCTCTAATACTGCATTAGTTGCCACCGTTGTACCGTGCATAATTAAATCAGGAGTTACAGCAAGTTCAATTATCCCATCAAGAACTGATTGTGACGGATCTTCAGAAGATGAAGGGCGTTTATATGTTTTTACAGTTCCATTTTCCCACAACAAAAAATCAGTAAAAGTTCCTCCCACATCAACACCTAAAATTACCGAATGATTTTTTTTCATGGTTCTATGGTACTACCTTATTTTGACATCGACTCATGCACCATATACTGTTTTAACGCTCTTTGGCGAGGTAATCCTATGACAACAAAAAATAAACCAATCAATTTTTTAGAACAACCTGTACTTAAGGACAGTGTTTCTGAACAACATTTCGAAATTATACATAATGATCGTAAAATTCCAGGAGTTTTGTGGTTACCTGAAAATATAAACACCAAAACACCGCTTGTGTTACTGGGGCATGGTGGTAATGGTCATAAAAGAAATTCACGTATGCTCCATTTAGGAACTCGATTTGCACGTGATCGATCATTCGCTGCTGTAGCAATTGATGGCCCAATACACGGAGATCGAGGTGCCCTATCAGATACTCATGATCCTAATTACCAAGCTATGTGGCAAAATAATAACACCGTCCCAAACATGGTATCTGACTGGAAAATTACTTTAGATGCTCTGTTAAATTTAGGGCTTTTTGATGAGAAACGAGTCGGATACTGGGGGATGTCTATGGGGACCATGTTTGGCATACCATTTGTATCATCGGAACCACGTATTCGCGCTGCAGTTCTGGGAAAAGCAGGCTTGACAGGTAACAGTGTCGAACGAAGTAATATCGCTCCCCATTTTCGAAATACAGCACCCAAAATTAATTGTCCGATATATTTTCATGTTCAATGGGATGATGAAAGATTCGATCGTTATAGTTCAGTGTTTCTTTTTGATCTAATAGGTTCGCAAGAAAAAGAGTTACACACATTTCCTGGATTACATATAGATACCTCTCCAGAAGCATTAGCCGCTACAATTGCATTCCTTGGGAGGCATCTAAATGGCTAAGAACGAGCTAAGAAAGTGTGAGAATAAAAATTGCAAGTGCACAAACTGCACTTGCAATCCATGTGAATGTTAACTTCTGTGAATTAGCCTGCATCAGCTACCAAATCGATAGACTGTATACCAGCTATAGCAGCCGCCTCATCATTATCTGAATTATCACCACTGACACCAACTACACCCAAAATATCTGAACTTGCATTGCGAATAAGTACACCTCCAGGAACTGGAATAAGTCGGCCGCCAAATGCACCGTTCACTGCTTCTACAAAATATGGCTGTTCCTGAGCACGATTAAACAAAGCACGAGAGCCCATTCCTAAACCTAAAGCACCATAAGCTTTACCATCTGCAACTTGAAATCTTAAATTTGATGCTCCATCTTCACGAGCAAAAAATATGGGGTATCCTCCATCATCAAGAATTAATACTGCTAAAGGTTGCATCGATTCAGATCTTGCGTGTGCAAAAGCTCCATCAGCAATAGATTGAGCCTGCTCTAATGTTATTGATTTTGTCATTATTGATCCTCCAAAAATTTTTCATGCTTATTGCAATGCACCAGCGCCAGTAATAGGCCAAATTTCCTCAACGAAATTATTTCTAACAGCATACATTTCTCTATGCAAAAGTACAGTTGAATCGCTGTAGTGCGGAACCAAAGTAACACGATCACCATGGTTCAAGTTAACATTATCATCCACGTCAACAATAGTATGTTCAGCATTCAATGAAACAACTTTCATACCCTCATGCGAGACTATGCTAGGTAAACCCGTATGTCTTCCTGTAGTTTTCCATCCTGCATCAAGAATGACACGCCCACTTACTGCTTTTGAAATAACTTGTGCATTAATAAATAGTGCATATCGATGTTCTGGTACCTTCATTAACTCTTGATAAGAAATATCCATCAATGCACCACCACCAGCTTGAAGTTCATTAATTGATCCTAATGAGGCGGCATGCCAGTAGTTACCACTACCACCACCCGAACAAATCTCTGGGGTTAGGCCAACAGCATCCAATTGTGTACGAGCTTCTTTCAAAATATCTGCTGCTGCTTTCGATTCGGCTTCTTTATCTTCGGATTGCATGCCCATGACATGTCCTTCATAACCCATAAGTCCACGTAAACGTACTGAGGGTAAATCTTCGACTAACTGAGCTAAATTGACAGCTTGTTCTGGAGTCACACCACAACGGTTGGCTCCCACATTGATGTCAACAAGAATATCAATTTTGACGCCAGCATTTTCAGCTGCGGCTGATATTTCCTGAATATTAGTAGCATCATCACATGCGACACACACATGAGCTTGTTTAGCTACAGTCATTAATCGAGAAATTTTCTTCGATCCAATTATTTCATTAGCAATCAGAATATCTTTTATTCCACCCTCAACCATTGCCTCAGCTTCTGAAACTTTTGCACAAGTAATACCATGCGCACCCCCAGTCAAAAGTTTATGTGCGAGTTGAGGAGATTTACTTGCTTTTACATGAGGTCGCCACAATACATTATGTTTTTTACATAATGCATACATTCTCTCCACATTGGATTCAAAGGCATCCAAATCTAGCCATAACACTGGAGTATCAACGGTATTGATATTAGCTGTTAAATCTACTGACATGTCACCACCTTCTATTTTTGCTAGTTTAGATCATCATTAATTAATCTCGCCCAAGAGCTCCCCATATTGTAACGAGAAAAGGAACCACATAAGTCAATGGAATTTTCCAATACAACGAAGAGTTCAACTCTCCGTAAATTAGCAAATCCCCTTGATTCAATAATGTCAGAATAGTTCCAACGACAAAAGCTGCAAGAATTGCGCGCAAAAGAATTTTTTTAGAAATAATTCACCCCATTACATTTGTTGATTATATAGATAGAGAAAAATGAGTGGGTTTAAATATTAATTAATAAGAAAACAAATTGTATTCATATTAAGAACATGTATGAGAATCGTAATAATCATGTAAAATTACACTTAAAAATATTGGCACTACAACTTCAAACTTCATAATAAATTAGGAGATACGATGTACGGAACAATCGCACAACTCAAGGTCAAAGAAGGAATGCAAGAACAATTAATTGAAGGTTTCAGAGAATACGAAACACTTAATGTCTCTGGCGCACTATCAAGCATGATTTACCAGATGGACAGTAATTCCAATGAATGGCTTATGGCAGTTTGTTTTGAATCCAAAGAAGCATATCTCGCTAATGCAGAAAGCCCTGATCAGGCTGCAAGATATGAAAAATTCATGGCATGCCTCGATAGTGAGCCTGTTTGGAATGATGGAGAGATAATCTACAATTTCTCTGCCAAATAGTAACAAAAATCAGCTAAAGTTCCGTAGGGAAATTCCCTAGTTTGGATTTTATCTTTTGGTCATTACTTTTTGTCCTGACATCATTTAACAGTGTCCCGATAAATGTGTACCTTACAAAAAATCTATAACTGATTAAGAGTACTACTGTTACGCTTAGACAAATTATGAAGAATTTTAAAGATTCATGAATAGCCCAATTCGTAATCAATCCTTGAGCTAAAATCACTAGTGGCAGATGTATCAAATACATCCAATATGAAGCATCTGAATAGTAACGAATGCTAAATCTTTCTCGTGAAAGTAGTAATTTAAACAAGCCAATCAAACCGATCACCATTGTCCATGTAAATATTAGCTGAATTATAGATATCCAAAACCATGAAACACTTTCTATAAAGGTATAAAAAATTCCAAACGGAAAGATAATCAATCCAATAATGGTAAGGAAACTACAACGTCTCCCTATAGTTCTTACTATAGGAATACCTGTATGAGTTTTTATATCAAATAAGGTGCTACCAAATAGGAAAAAAACAAAATAATAAAGTAATACATACCAGTCCGGAATTAACCTCACCGAAGTATCTGGTCCGAAAGTATGTTCCTGCATAAATAATTGAGGAATTAATGTCACAAAAGGTAAAAGGATGACCATTACTTTACAAATTTGTTCCTTATAACATCTTAATAGAACAATCGGTGATAATAATTTTCTTACGGATAAGTAGGTAGCATTTAACCAAAGCAAATGCCAAAGAAACCATAAATGGGCAAAATCAAAACCTTCATTGTCGGTATTTTGAGATTGATCTTGAGCAAAATCATAATTTGACCAACTCTCTTGAGTAGCTAATTCAGCACCTACAATGAAACAAAGAATTATCAATGGCAGGACAGTCGCAACGCTTACAAGCAAAGGAAGTCCAATTCTTTTTAGACGATGTAGTATAACTCCTGTAAAACCTCTACGATCCCATAACATTGCAGTAAAAAATCCACTCAATAGAAAAAATAATGGCATCCGGAACCCATGTATAAAGAGAATTAGTAAATCAAATAGAGGGTCATCTGGATTCCCACTTGATCTCCAAGGAAGGAACGGGAAAGCTGCATGTAAAACTATTCCTAATAACATTGCAAATGCTCGTAAAGCATCCAGATCATACATTCGAAGATTAGAGGTATGGTTCAATAATTTGACTGGTTGCGTCACCACATATTACCTAAAGGCTGGAATAACTTCATTGGCAAACAAACGCATTGATTCCATCACAGTTTGAGGGGACATTCCACCTCCGTGTAACACTGCACTTAGCGTACTGATGTCGGCAGTCTTCTGATAGCGATCAAGTTTTTCTATTACGCTAGGAGGAGTTCCTGATAATGTACGGTTATCAAACATTTCTTGCAAATCTGGTTCACCATCGTAAGGTAAGGGTTCTGAAACCCCTGAAACAACATGTTCACGGCCGTGTCTTAAATTTGTTGCTTGTCTTGATTGGTACAAAAAATGCTCCATCTGATCGCGTGCTTGATCCTCAGTGGATGCAACTATGACTTGTGCTTGTACACCAAATTCATCAGGAGATTCAGGATAACTTTCACGCGAACGTCTAAAATTTTTCCAGCTCTCATTCAAAATACTGATCGGTCTTCCCGATTGTGTTGTCAAGGCGCGAAGTCCATATCGTGCACTTATATCGAAAGATTCTTGAGTACTAGCAGCCAACCAAATTGGAGGATAAGGCTTTTGACGTGGATTAGGATAAAGTGTGGTTTCAGGAATATCATGGAATTTCCCATGATATTCAAACGTCCCTCCACTTAATGCTTTCGTAATTATCGCTAGTGATTCGTTAGTACGCTCCCGTGCTTCATTTTGATCGAGACCAAAACGTCGAAATTCGAAAGGTTGATAACCACGTGCGACACCAATTTCAAGTCGGCCATCTGTAAGTTGATCAGTCATTGCTATATCTTCAGCAACGCGTAAGGGATCCCAGAAAGGGAGAACTAATACAGCAGTTCCAACACGTATCTTAGATGTCTCTGCAGCAACGCGAGTCGCCATTAGCAATGGATTAGGGATATAACCATAATTAGAAAAATGGTGCTCTGCAAACCATACCGAATCATAACCAAGAAGTTCAGCTTCTTGAGCAAATTCAATCATCCTTTTATATATAACAGTAGGATCTTCAAGTGCCGAAGACCCTGCTAACGCAAAGGCTGCAAATTTCATATATCACTTTCTTGTTTAGAAAGTCATTATAGACATCTAGTGCAAATAGAGCACCTGAAAATTGATGTGAAAGTTTTCAAAATTCGTTATGATGATCTCTGTAAGTTAGGATGTCCTAATGTCTGATGATGAAATCCCTACCCTAGTTACTCAAGATATGGAGAACTTAAAGGGTGTTTGGGGTGAAGAGCGAATTTCCTACCCAATTTCCATCTCTGATATTCGTAAATGGGCGATCGCATCTTATTGGCCAGAAAAGCCTCCTCGTATTTTCTGGGATGAAGAATACGCAATGACTACAAAATGGAAAGGTATCATTGCACCAACTGATTTCAATCCTTTTGCATGGCCGATAGATAGACCACCACAAGCACCAGGACCACCTCGAGCAGAAGGTGGGAATCGTGAACCTGGAACGAGGGGTATGAACGGCGGACAAGTTGAAACATTTGGAGTAGTGATGAGACCAGGTGATGTAATAACGTCAAGAAACAGATTAAAAGGTTGGAACGAAAGAGAAACACGACTTGGGTTAACTCTATTTTCTGAAACTGAAATTGAATGGCGCAACCAAAATAGTGAGCATGTTAAAACAAGAATTTCCACAAGCATACGTTATTAGATAACCAAAAGAGGAGAATACAATGACACTCAATATAACATTCGATCAAATACAAATTGGTGATAAATTACCTGCGTGGTCTAGAAAAACTGACTTTATGAATTGGAATAGATACGCTGCAGTAAATGATGAATTTGTGTACATTCACATGGACGATGAAGTTGGCAAGGCCGCTTTAAATGAACAAGGGGCTTTTGGGATGGGGAATTTACGTTATACCTACATGTTAAATGCTCTCCGAGACTGGGCTGGCGATGAAGCAATTATCAAAGAATGTGGACTTCAATTCCGTGCAATCAACCAAAAAAATGACATCTTAACTGTGACCGGTAAAATAACCAATAAACAAAGCCAAGATGGGGAACTCCTCATTTTCCTTGAGATGAACGTAATCAATCAGGCAGGAGAAAGTACAACTCCCGGACATGCTATAGTTGCTATCCCAGAATAAATTAGTACTTTTCTTGTTTGCGGCGAGCTTCCATCCCTAAATGATTCTCACCCCTAGAATGTGCTAAGTATATTTGTCGTTGGCGTTCTCTAAAATTATTACGTTGCTCATCAGTAATTGTTTCATAACAAAATCCACAGCTCACGCCTTCTTCATATTTTGAAGAGTTGCGATCTTCTGCTGATATCGGTTCTTGACAGGCATAACATAAAGCGTATTCACCTTCTTGAAGTCCATGTTGGAGTGAGACTCTATCATCAAAAACAAAACATTCACCTTGCCAAAGACTTTCTTCTTCAGGAATTTCTTCTAAATACTTCAAAATCCCACCTTGCAAATGATAAATTTCCTGAAACCCAAGTTGCCGCATATATGCAGTAGCCTTTTCACAACGTATCCCACCAGTACAGTACATCGCAATTTTTGTATTCAGATCTGTTTCTTCTTTCAGATCATCAGCCCATTTTGGAAATTGCTGAAAATTATCTGTTCGCGGATCTATCGCTTTTTGGAAATTACCTATTCGAGTTTCATACTGATTACGTGTATCTATAAGGAGAACATCATCACGACTAATCAATGCATTCCAATCTTGTGGTTTTACATACTGCCCAGAGTCTTTTGCAACATTTATTTCTTGTCCCATAGTGACTATCTCTTTTTTTATCTTGACTTTCATACGATTGAAATTCATCTTCTGACTGGTTGAAAATTTTAATTCGATTTGATCAATCTCATCCCAGGTTTTGATATGCGCAACAATGTCTTTAATTGCGCTTAAATTGCCAGCAATTGTCCCATTAATGCCTTCATCAGCAAGCAAAATCGTCCCACGAATTTGCATTTTTTCACATAAAAATTCTAATCTACTTTTTTTACTATCGAGATCGCCCAAGTACGTAAAACGGTATAGCGCAGCAACTGTAAAAAAGGATTGTTCTCTCATACTATTTCCTAGCAATATCTTCCTGATGAAAGCATACGATCAAACTAGTGTTGTATAATACAAAATTCATCATACTACTCACTATTATTATCTTAAGAAGGTTACTTCATCATGGAAGAAAGCTCATTACAATTTTTTTTAGGACTAACTGCACTAGCTTGGGGAATTTTTACAGGCTGGAGAAATTCTAAACAACCAGAAAATATAAACAAAGAGCGATCTGAGCAAAAAAAATCACGCTGGCCAAGGAGACGAAGAAACCGCTGGAGGCCTCTTATTTGGAGTGTGTTTGGAATTTATCTAATAGTAATGTCATTTTTTAGGTAATCTAGCGAGAAAGTTCTTCAAAAATATCCCGTGCGAAACACTCCATAGGATTTGTATAATCACCAGCGCGAGCATCACCACATGTACCTACACTAGTTTTATCGATTTCTGAATTAGCTAAAACTGCTACAGCTACGTCCAAAGAAGGAGCATAATACAAACGTGATGCAGAACCTGATCCTCCACCGGGATGACCATAGGTAATAATAGTTGATCCGTTGCTAAGCGTATGTTTCTGTTTAGAAACATGATATCCATACTCATATTCATCTAGCGTTCCAGCAAAATCAACAAGTTCACCATTGAAAGAATTTAGTAATTGTGAGCGCACTGCATCTGAAATTGCCTGGCCATTTTCGCTATAAAGTTCATAACCCCATCGCGCCATATTTTCGGCAGTTGATACCATCCCAGCACCTGCCCAGGCAAGTCGTGCATCTGCTTGTATAAAATCTAACCCGGCATCTACATATTCAGAGTTCAGTGTTAAATCGCCAAATCCACCACCAGTATTTGAGTATTGTGATTGTAGTGCATGGGGATTAGCAAAACCTGTGGGGGTTGTAATATGGGGTCGAAGCCCAGCTTGTAATGACAATGGATTGAGCAGTTTATTTTGATAGAGTGAATTTAAATCTTCGCCTGTTTGGTTTTCTGCAATCATTCCCAATAACTGTGAATTAGTATTACGGTAAGCAAAGGAACCTGTAGTTTTTGCATGATCTGTTACTAATTTTAGGGTGTCCACTGGACGCCAATTCGGCATTCCCATTACTTCCTTCGAACCTGGAGCCTTGCTTGCTCGTTCTGCTAAACCAGAACGATGTAAAAGTAATTCTTCCACACTCCTGTCAGGAATAATATTCTTATCCAGTGAATCAAACCCTGGAACCCCGGAAAGTAGTTCGGAAGATCTATCGTTCAATTTATAAAGACCTTCTTCAATTTGAGAAAGAATTAATGCAGAAAGAAAAGTTTTTGAAGTACTCATTACTGCAAACGGAGTTTCAACATAAAGCGGTCTATCTATGGTGGCCATTCCCTCTGTCATAGACCAAAGTTTACCATTTTGATACACCGCAACAGACATACCCATTTTATCTTCATAAATAGAGTTAAATTCATTAGTTAGTGCCGTCGAAAAAGCATATCGCAGTTCAGAATTGAATTCGGAATACCCTTTTAATTGGGAAAAGATAGGTGAGGCAATTTGTATTAGAGGTGTGGTAACAGCAGGTGCTTGTGTAGCGACAGCAGGTGCTTGTGTAGCGACAGCAGGTGCTTGCGTAGTGACAGCAGGTGCTTGCGTAGTGACAGCAGGTGCTTGCGTAGTGACAGCAGGTGCTTGCGTAG
>MDTE01011668.1_pt1 | contig 27700 bp, 43 predicted proteins | sample 811231 | NCBI WGS metagenome assembly MDTE01 (sample SAMN05326651, study PRJNA326480) | marine metagenome | isolation source: seawater | place: Indian Ocean: Red Sea | collected 2010 | reverse complement strand
GTTGTAGCAAATCAAATGACAGTTCAATATGAAACTGTATGGTATGCACGTGGACCAGTTAAAGAAGGTACTGCTCCTAAAATGTTTGGTACTCCATCAGGACACTATGATTCAACTCCGAGTCCAATAACCTTAGAAGGTGGCGGAGTAGCAAGTTTATTTGGTATTGGTGGTGTAGCTTCAGGTGGTTTAGATGTGCTTGGTGATATTACAAGTGGAAAAGCAACTGGAAGTTTAGGAGGTTTTCTTGGAACAGTATTAAAAGGTGCTAACGTATTTAAAAATGCAAAAAGTTTATCACGTAGTGGAATACGTCAAGAAGGATTTAATATTTTAAAAGGAGCTTTGGGTCAAGTAAATAATTCAGCTGTAGGCGGAGTTGCTAATACTTTCTTTCCGAAAGGAAGTGGTACAGGAAGTAGTAGTGCAAGTCTTATCAATACAGTTGCAGGTCTCACAGCAGGGGCATCAATTATAAAAACTGTTTCTTCTGGAAGTACATTAGATGCTGTTACCTCGTTAGTTAATAATCCAGGTAAACTAGACCAACTAGCCCTAGCAGGAAGTTTCTTAAAAACACATCTTGAAACAGGTGGAAGTGCAGTTATTGATGAAGTCGGAACAGCTTATGCTAATTTATCCGAGTCCGCTAAAAATTCATTTAGACAATTAGAGTTAGATAATGTACAACAAACATTACAAAATAATTCTAACTTAACATTGGAGGCCTAGTCATGGGTGAAGAAATAACAACAAGTATAGTTACACCAGATCCACAACCTACTAATCTACCACGTCAACCAGTTACTGATTCTACTGCACAAGTAAAACAATTTTTAGATAGATATTTTCAAGCACCTTTAAGTTTTCCTTCTAACCAAGTAGATGCAGTTATTGGATTTTTTGAAAGTAGAGATTTTGATTTGACTAGTGCTCAAACTATCGGTACAGTTTTATTGCAACAAGCAAAACTAGATGACGTTAATGTATTTGAACTTTTAGATACACTTAAAGGTTTAGATACACTTCAATTAAGTGCAGTTGTTACAGAAGTAATCAATTATAATAGATCAAAAATTAGTACCTTAGGATATAAGTTAGACAAATCTGCTAATAAGTTAGAAGTGCGTAATGTATTGGTTTAACAAATGGCGAAGTTTGCACAGGGTAGATTTACATTAAAAAATGCTAACAAATACCTAGGTAGAAAAACACCTTTATATAGATCAAGTTGGGAATTTGCTTTCATGCGTTTTTGCGATGAAAGTCCTTCAGTTGCCAAATGGGCAAGTGAGTCTGTTAAAATTCCTTACAAAGATCCATTAACAGGAAAACTTACTGTATATGTTCCTGACTTTATGATTCAGTATACTGATAAAAATGGTAGAGGTCACGTAGAACTTATAGAAGTTAAGCCAGAAAACCAAATGAAGAAAGAACATATTGGGAGAGATAAATTTAGACAAGCTCAATATGTTAGAAATGTAGCTAAATGGGAAGCCGCAAGACATTGGTGTAAAAGACGTAAAATATATTTTAGAGTAATAAATGAGAATGATATTTTTCATAGAGGTCGAAGAAAATGACGGAGGGCGTAGAAATGCAATCAGATCTTCAAACCATAGTAAGCCTATGGCCTATATTTTTAGGATTTATTACATTAGTAATTGTATTAGCCAAAATGCATTCAAGTATTGAGGTATTACGTGAAAAAGTTAAAACTCTTTTTGAATTATGGAATGAAAAAGACAAATAAATACACGTAGTTATGACAAAGAAATTAGAAGAACTCTTAAACTTACCCGAGTCAAAAGAAATTATTGACGAGGATAAAAAGAAAGCCAAAATAGAAGCTAAAGAGGAACAAAAAGAAACGTTCCGTGAAATAGCTGAATTTGATAAAATTACGGCCGCTTTACCACAAGTAAAAGGTTTAGGAGAACTAGGAGACAAAGAGCTTAACGAAGTAGCTGAAAAATCCATGCAGGCTTATGAAGATTTAATGGATTTAGGTATGAACGTTGAATCACGCTATTCAGGGCGTGTTTTTGAAGTAGCTGGTCAAATGCTTAAAACCAATTTAGATGCTAAAAATGCCAAGCTAGATAAGAAGCTTAAAATGGTAGAATTACAGCTTAAAAAGGAAAAAATGGACAGAGAAGGGTCTGTCGAAGGCGATACTTTAGTGAACGGTGAAGGATATGTTATAACAGACCGTAATAGCCTTATAGAAAAACTAAAGAAGATAGATAAATAACAATATAACGGGAAAACAAAGTCATGAGTAAAACATTTGTTGAACATCTAAATGAAGCAAAAAAGAACTATTCTTTTAAAGTAGGAGTAGCAGGCGATTTGCCAGAAGGCTATGCTGATCACTTAGAAAGCGTATTGCAGAAATTTAAGGTTGAAAATATGAGTGCAGGTAAACGTACTCCTATTACTGAAAGACCTTTAGATTTTCCACAGTTACAAAACACCCATGTTCACTACTATGACGTTGAACTAGGTTACCCAACTACACCACAAGTACTTCAACAGTATATTGCACAATCCTGTGGCATTCATGAATCTCATGTTATTGTAAGAGATCCAAATGCACCACAAGAGCAATATCAAGAAGACGGAGTTATCGGTGAGCAGGAATATAACAAAGTTTATACTGCAAACTTAGGTACTGATTTAGAAAGTGCAGACACAGATGCACAAAAACAAGTTGGTGGTGAAAGAATAATGGGATTATTAAAAGAACTTGAAAAAGCTCGTGGTGAACGTGAGAATAAACAAGTTCCGGATGGTATATCCGATAAAGATCAAAAACACGATATGGGCGAGCCTGGTAAAACTAGTCCTGTAGGGAGCAAATAATGAAACTAGAAGACATTTATAAAAAGATCGATTCTCTTAACGAAGTTGCTTCAATGAACATCTCTATGAGCGGTGAAACTGCTGATGACGTTGGAAAACTTTTGAGATTGATGAAAGACGCAGGCCTAGAAAAAGCTGAGCCTGTTGGAGCAGATCTATTAAACCCTCCATCAATGAGAGGTGACATGGATAAATTTAAAGACATCATTGATAAAGGACAACCCGACACTATGGGACCTCCAAGTCCAATGGATAGTCCATGTGGTGCACCAGACGGTCCAGATGATGGTCCAGATGACGGTCCAGGTGATATGAAAATTATTAAACTTGACGGTCCAGATGGCCCAGAAAAAGATGATGATGACGAAAAAGAATCCGGCTATGCTAACGAACCAGACGAAAAGTATGGTACTACAGATTTAATGACTAAAGATTTAGCAGGTGGATTAAATGGACCTAAAAAATCTTATCCTAAAGTAGCAGGCGGTGACAATCCAATGTCAATTCGTGCAGAATTAACTCGCTTAGAAAATTCTATTAAAGACGAACTAGCGGCTTCTTTAGCAGAAAAAATGAGTGGAGATAAGTAATGGTTAGCGTAACGAGAGTAACAGGTTTAGGCGTAACAGCAGGAACACTTTACGGTCATAATGCAAAGGCAATGTTAGTTACTGTAAAAAATGCAGGTGCAACAGCAATTGACTTACGTGCAGAAGACGATGCAGTAGGTGAAGCGGCTGAAGTAGTACTAGGCGAAATTAGTCCTTTAATGTATTTGGTAACTAATTCAAACGCAGGTACAATTTCAGTTATTACTGACATTAGTGCTAACGCGGCAGACTTACAAGCGAAGATTAGAGCATTAGGAACAGCAGTAGGACCAAACGATATTGACGTATCAGGTACAACTGTAGCTGATGGTACTTCAGTAGTTGTATCATAAACAATAATACAATATTTCCTCCCCATATTGTAAACTCAAATAGGACTTTCGGGTCCTATTTTTGCCAATAAATACTATCATGAGCGTAAAAAGTCTAGATGGTGTTTTAACTAAAAAAGCCCACCAACGTGAAAAGTTTGGTGAGGCAGAGATAGAACATCTTAAAAAATGTATGGATGACGATACAGGGTATCTTCATTTTGCACGAAATTTCTTTTATATTCAACACCCTGTTGAAGGTAAGATGTTATTTAATCCCTTTAAATATCAAGAAGAACTTTTAAGTGCTTACCACCAACATAGATTTAATGTTAATATGTTACCACGACAAAGTGGTAAAACAACTTGTGCTTCTGCATATCTTTTATGGTATGCTATGTTTCATCCTGATCAAACAATATTAATTGCCGCACATAAATTTGCTGGTGCTCAAGAAATTATGCAACGTATTCGTTATGGATATGAATTATGTCCTGACTTTATTCGTGCAGGAGTTACAAACTATAACAAAGGTTCGATGGAATTTGAAAATGGTAGTAGATTAATAAGTGCTACTACTACAGGAAATACTGGTAGAGGTATGTCTATATCTTTACTATATTGTGATGAGTTTGCATTTGTTAATCCTAGTATTGCAGATGAATTTTGGACTTCAATGTCACCTACACTAGCAACAGGTGGTCGTGCAATTATTACTTCAACACCAAACTCAGATGAAGATACGTTTGCAATTATATGGAAAGAATCACAAAATAAATTTGACGAAAACGGAATTGAAAAAGACGTAGGCATTAATGGATTTCATGGATATACTGCTGGATGGGACGAACATCCTGACCGAGATGATGAATGGATGAAAGCAGAAATAGGTCGTATTGGTGAAGAAAGATTTAGACGTGAATATGGTTGTGAGTTTTTAGTTTACGATGAAACATTAATTAACGCAATTAAATTATCTACAATGGAGGGAGTAGATCCTATACTTAATATGGGGCAGACTCGTTGGTATGGAACTCCAACTGGAGATAAAACTTATGTAATTGCTTTAGATCCATCAATGGGTACAGGTGGAGATTTTTCAGCGATACAAGTTATTGAGTTACCTACTTATAAACAAATAGGCGAGTGGAGACATAATACAACTCCAATTCCGACTCAAGTTAGAATTATGAAAGATATTTGCATTTATATTAGAGATAAATGTGGAACTCACGGGCAAAATATATATTGGAGTGTAGAAAATAATGCTGTAGGAGAAGCCGCACTTATTGTTATTAATGACTTTGGTGAAGAAAATATTCCAGGAATGTTTGTAAGCGAGCCTATTAAAAAAGGACATATACGTAAATTTCGTAGAGGGTTTAATACAACACATATGACTAAAGTTAGTGCTTGTGCTAAACTAAAAACTATGATTGAAAATGATAGATTACAAATAAACAGCAAATTATTAATAACTGAGCTTAAAGGGTTTATTGCATCTGGATCTAGTTATAAAGCAAAACCAGGAGAAACTGATGATTTAGTTATGGCGGCTATACTAACAATGCGTATAATTACTGTACTAAAAGCCTGGGATCCTAGAGTATATGATACATTTAACCAAGCTGACGAAGAACCTGAAGATTACGTGCCGCCTATGCCGATCATGGTTACCACGTTTCCAAGATAAATAATAACATGAGCACAATGGATAAAATATCTGAGAATTTATTTGCTAAAATTAGGGGTCGTTTCCCATCAATTACATTGGGCGACGAAACAGGCGTAGTTACAGATGAGCCTAAATTAGCACGATATTTTGACTTTGATTTTAAAGATGGCGAAGAAACATTAGGAAAAGTAAGTATAACACTTAATGATGATGCTGGTGTAGTAGTAACATTTAATAATGATTTTGTTACTAATGAAAACGAAGATGTTAAAAACAAATGGTACGACTTTTTAAAAGAGTTACGAGTATTTGCTAAGAAAAATATGTTAAATTTTGATACACGCGATATTACAAAATCAAATCTCGATAAACGAGATTATGCCCACTTAACTAAAACTAGTTCCGGAGACAACACAATGAGAGAATCAACAATGTACGGAACGAGTAGAACAAGCTATGAAGATGTTGGAACTGCTCGTTTAGTATTAAAACATAATCAGGCGGTTAATACAGAAATTCCTGGTTCAAGAACCCAACACGTTCATAGCATTTATATTGAAAGCGACAATGGTGAAAGATTTATGTATCCATATAGGCACTTAAATGGTGCGAGAGCATTAGCACGTCATGTCTCCGAAGGTGGTAATCTCTATGATGATTTTGGTAAACACATTGTTGGGTTAAGTGAAGAATTAGCAAAGTTACGTCAATTTAAAACATATATGAATCGTTCAGCAGTAATGGCAGAAGGTTTAAAACAATATATTGATGTTGTTAACGAAAGACTAGAATCTGTTAAAAAAGAATGTTTAAAATTACAACGTGAAACATATTATAAAGAAGCGTTTAAAGATTATAAACAAGAAGTTTTAGAAGAAGTTCCAGAAGATGTTACTAATAGTTGGATTGATGAATTAACTGTTAGATCATTTAATGAAGAATTAAAAAGTGTATTTCCTTACATTTATAAACTTATTAACGACTCTAAGAAGGTTGAAGAGATTGATACAGTTGAAGGAATTAGTAAAGTAGTCGAAGATCACGGACCGAATGTTGATGAGTTCTTAACTAAAATTGCAAATAGTGATGATTGGTTTCAATTAATAGATCAAGGTCTAACAGGAAAACACGGTCCTGAGATTGAAAAAGCATTACAAGATATGTACGATGGTGTTGCCGCTGATCATGGATTCCATGGCAAAGACGACCATGAAGAAATTTTTAATCGAATGCAGATGGATATCGAAGATGCATATGGCACTAAAGAAGAATTAGAACCACAAGCATTTGATCCAGTAGCAGAATACGAAAAAGTTGTTGACTATATTGTTGGTGAACAAGAAAATGCATTAACAGATGGGTCAGACGAAGATAAAGCTCAAGCAATTGATAGACTTAATGAATTGATGGGACAACATTTTCCAGCAGGTGTTAATGGTACAAACGCAATTGAAAGTTTAGCTGGAATAATTGATGATCCAAAATTACAAGAAATGTTCCGCAAAGTTGGACAAAAAGATTCCGACATTTGTGTAAGACCACTTGTAATGAAATGGATTAAAGCACACGCACCAGACGTAACATCACAAATTAATACAGGTGATATGGACGGTGGAGCAGAAGTACCTGCAGAGGCGGCACCATTAGATCATCCAAAAACTTATATGGATCCAGAGCTAGTCAAAAAAATTGTCAAACAAAAAGGCGCAGAACGAGATAAAGAAAAAGGCGACAACAAAAAACCATCGGAAAGATTAGAAGAGCTAATCAAAAGTTATTATGATTACACAACTAATAAATTTCCAAAAGGCGAAACAGCAGTATTAACGGCTGTTGGAAAAGAATTTGGTGAGAAAAGTCTACCATATGCAGAAAAAATGATTGAGAAACTATTTTACGGCCAAGATGCAGAAATGGAACGTATAAAAAGTTTAGCAGGCGTATAAATCACTTTTTCGGCAACATAGAACTTGACTTACTAAATAAAAGATAGTAGTATATACGATATGTGCTACTGCTTAAGGCACTAAAGCGATAGGCTTAAAAATATAAGGAGGCTTAAATTATGGCTACATTAGCAGAAATTCGTGCAAAACTTAAAGAACAAGAGAATCGCTCTTCTGGCGGTTCAGGCGGCGGCGACAACGCCATTTACCCATTTTGGAATTTGAAAGAAGGAGAATCGGCAACGATTCGTTTCTTACCAGACGGAGATGAAAATAACACTTTCTTCTGGCAGGAACGTTTGATGATCAAACTACCTTTTGCAGGTGTTAAGAATGAATCCGATTCTAGACCTGTACAAGTTCAAGTACCATGTATGGAAATGTATGGTGAAACTTGCCCTGTATTAAGTGAAGTACGTGGTTGGTTCAAAGATAAAAATTTGGAAGACATGGGACGTAAATATTGGAAGAAACGTTCATATGTGTTTCAAGGCTTTGTAACTGATAACCCTCTTAAAGAGGACAATTCACCAGAAAACCCAATTCGTAGGTTTATCATTGGTCCGCAAATTTTTCAAATCATAAAGGGTGCATTAATGGATCCTGACATGAATGAATTACCAACAGACTATACCGCAGGTGTAGACTTTAGAATTTCTAAAACTTCTAAAGGTGGTTATGCAGACTATTCAACTTCAACATGGGCTCGTAAAGAGCGTCCTTTGAACGAAGACGAGTATAAGGCAATCGAAAATCATGGATTGTTTACTCTTAGCGACTACTTACCTAAGAAACCTAGTGAAGTAGAAGTTGAAGCTATCAAAGAGATGTTTGAAAAATCTGTTGATGGTGAAGCATACGATATGGACAAATTTGGAAATTATTTCCGTCCAGCGGGAATGTCAGCTCGTACAGGTGATCCTGTAAAGGCGACTACTCCAAGTCCAAAAGCAACTCCAACTCCAGAAGCAACTGTAACTGAGAGTGTTGCAACTGAAACAGCAGAAGCACCAAAAACTGACAACAATAAAGCGGAAGACATTTTAGCAATGATCCGCAATCGTCAGAACGACGCTAGTTAAAGTATAAAGGGGGGCTTCGGTCCCCCTTTCAATTTGGATTAAGGAGATATAATGACCAATAAAGTATTCGACGTTTCTAAGTTTCGTAAAAACTTAACTAAATCAATAACCGGTATGAGTCATGGGTTTCATGATCCAACTGATTGGATCAGCACAGGAAACTTTGCACTCAATTATCTTATTAGTGGCGACTTCCATAAAGGCGTACCGCTAGGTAAGGTTACAGTTCTGGCCGGTGAATCAGGTTCAGGTAAATCATTTATAGCGGCAGGTAATTTAGTACGAGCCGCACAAGAACAAGGTATCTATGTTATTCTAATTGATTCAGAAAATGCATTAGATGAAACATGGTTACAGGCATTAAATGTAGACACCGACGATAAAAAATTACTCAAATTAGGTATGAGTATGGTTGATGATGTTGCAAAAACAGTATCAACTTTTATGACAGACTACAGAGAAATGCCAGAAGAAGAACGCCCAAAAATATTATTTGTTATTGATAGTTTAGGTATGTTATTAACACCTACTGATGTTGATCAATTTACAAAAGGTGATATGAAGGGTGATATGGGACGTAAACCAAAGGCATTAACAGCTCTTGTTAGAAATTGTGTTAATATGTTTGGTAGTCATAATGTAGGGCTTGTAGCAACTAATCACACGTATGCATCGCAAGATATGTTTGATCCAGACGATAAGATTAGTGGTGGACAAGGCTTTATATATGCAAGTTCAATAGTTATAGCAATGAAAAAGCTAAAACTAAAAGAGGACGAAGACGGTAAAAAGGTTACTGATGTACGTGGTATTAGAGCCGCTTGTAAGGTAATGAAAACACGTTACGCCAAGCCTTTTGAATCTGTACAAGTTAAAATTCCATATGAAACTGGAATGGATCCATACTCGGGGCTAGTTGACTTATTTGAGAAGAAAGGCCTACTAAAACAACAAGGCAATCGACTTAAATACGTTGATTCTTCAAAACAGGAGCATCTGCATTATCGGAAAGACTGGGACGGTGAGAAGTTAGAGATAATTATGAATGACTTCAAGAACCTTAATGTAGACGAGGCAGTTGAAGATGAAAACACTGAGGAGTAAAAATCTTATGGAAAGTGGTTCACAAATTAGTGAAATCTGGTCATGCTTTAAAGAATATGTTGATAAAAAACATATTGAAACAGTAGCAGAACGTTTTGTTGACTTATGTGCAGACTATGGCACACCAGATGAAGCATTTAGAGATGCACTAGGCGTAGATAACGAACTAGACAAGGCAATAACATATTACTTAGATGAGGATTTTGATGACAACGACGATTGGACTGAAGACGAGGACTTTTAATGGGCTGGTATTCTGATATTGCCAAAGATGTTGGCAAGATACCTGCGGCAATTGGTTATTTTGAACATGAATTAGAAGAAGCAAAAGCTGAGGTAAGAATTAGAGGAAATGTAGAAAAATCTGCGGCGGAAATGCCGGGGATTGTTGAACATCGATTTAATCAACTTCAAGAATTAGAAGCAATATTAGAATATTTAAACATTGAATTGCGTAGGCTAAGAAGTAGATATTTTAGAAAATATTTGGAAAATTATCAAAGAGCATTAAGTAGTCGTGACGTAGAAAAGTATGTTGACGGCGAAGCAGACGTAGTTGACTACGAAAAAATTATAAATGAGTTTGCATTAATGCGTAATAAATGGTTAGGAGTCACAAAAGCACTCGACCAAAAACAATGGCAACTAACTAATATAGTAAAACTTCGTGTTGCAGGAATGGAAGATGCTAGACTGTAGAGAGGAAAATGAATGAAACTAACAGATACACAATTAGGTAAACAAATACAAGATCAATATGGTGGTAATCACCGAGGTACTGATCATAAAGAGGAAAAGGCCGAATCTAATAGATTACCTACACCTCAAGAATATGCAGAAATGTATAAAGAAAAATACGAAAGAACAGGACATCCTGCTTTGCCAGGATCTATTCAAAAAATAGAACGATATGATCGTATGCCTAAAGCTACATTTGTTAATAGAGTAATGGGCGACTTCCAAAAAATTAGTACTGAAGAAATTTTTCCAAATAAAAAAGTTGTATTGTTTGGTTTACCAGGTGCATTTACACCAACGTGTTCAACTAAACAATTACCAGCATATGACGAAGCATATGATAGGTTTAAAGGTCTAGGTGTTGACGAAGTTTATTGTGTATCAATGAATGATGGCTTTGTTATGAATGCTTGGGGTGAACAACTTGGTATTAAAAATGTAAAATTACTTGCTGACGGCAATGGTGATTTTACACAATCCTTAGGAATGAGTGTTAATAAAAGACATCTCGGCTTTGGTCCACGTTCGTGGCGTTATTCAATTTATGTTATTAATAGCATTGTTGATAAAGCATTTATTGAACCGGGATTTAATCAAACAGGTGAAGACAATGATCCTTATGAATGTACTGATCCTGAAACAATAATCAATTATATCCAAACAACATTACGTTAATTATTAAATACAGTTGTAATGACAATTGTATTAGTAACCGGTGGATTCGATCCAATTCACTCTGGCCATATAGCATACTTCGAAGAAGCAAAAAAGCTCGGCGATGAACTATGGGTTGGAATTAATTCTGACGCATGGCTAATGCGTAAAAAAGGTAGAGCGTTTATGCCTTTTAACGAACGTGCTACAATAGTAAAAAATCTTAAAATGGTAGATAGAGTTATTGACGTCCCAAATGACGACAAAGTTGATAATTCTGGAGGAGCTATTTTTAAATCATTTGCCGTCGGTGCTAAAAAAATTATTTTTGCTAACGGAGGTGATAGAACTAAAGAAAATATTCCCGAAATGAAACATTGGGGTGATAATCCGAATGTAAAATTTGTATTTGGTGTAGGAGGTGATAAACAAAATTCTAGTAGTTGGATATTAGAAGAATGGAAAAGTCCTAAAACAGTACGCAATTGGGGATGGTATAGAGTATTAGATGACAAGCCTGGTTACAAAGTTAAAGAACTAGTAATAGAACCTGGCAAAAGTTTAAGTATGCAACGACATGAATATAGGTCCGAACATTGGTACGTATTAAAAGGCAAGTGTTTAATTAGAACAGAATGGGAAGATAGAGTAGACGAACATAGTATTGATGAAAATAATACATATACAATTGGTAGAGCTGTATGGCATAGAGGAATTAATGAAACATCAAAACCGTGTCATATACTAGAAGTGCAGTACGGTGAAAAATGTATAGAGGAAGATATAGAACGTAAATGAAAACAAAAAAAGAATTAGCCTGGGAACGTAAATTACAACAAGATATTGATCATTCGCACTTAACTGATGAAGAATGGTATATGGTAGGAGTGTGTAAACCATATACTATGACAAGCGGTAAAAGACTTTTACATACATTTAATACTGTTAAAGAACTAGATAAAAATAATATTAAAGGTGATATAGTAGAATGTGGAGTATGGCGTGGCGGACAAATAATTAGTGCCTGGTTAGCAAATAAAACAACAAATAGAAATTTTTGGTTGTTTGATACATTTGAAGGAATGACTCCTCCAACAACTAATGATTATAAAATTAATCCAGATGGATCAAAAGGATTTGCTCATGACAGTGGTAAAGCAAAAGCAGGTTATGATCAATGGTGTAGAGCAGAATTACAAGAAGTTGTAAACAATTTAAATCCATATATTCCACAAAAGCAAACACATTACGTTGTTGGAGATATATGTGAAACACTTAAAAATCCAAAAAATATTCCTGATCAAATTGCATTACTTCGTTTAGATACCGACTGGTATGACAGTACAATGGCCGAATTAACACATTTATGGCCTAAAGTAGTGTCAGGCGGTATATGTGTACTAGATGATTATAACAGTTGGCAAGGTAGTAAAAAAGCCTTTCATGACACCTTTGGAGATACAATAAAGATACATACTATTGACCAGGTGGCAGTCTGGTTTCAGAAGGAGTAATATGGGTACAAGAGGCATGAGACAATTAAAAAATCCTAATCAGCTACAACTTTCGGAGTTGGCAACAAATAAAGTCTTTATAGGATATGATGTTAGAAGTGATATTCCTTGGCAGGTTTGTGAGCATAGTATTAAACGATTTAATAATAACATTGAAGTCCAACCATTAGCACAAAAGGATTTACGAGAACGTAAGTTATATTGGAGAGATGAAGATAAACTTGCTTCAACGGAATTTACATTTACAAGATTTTTAGTGCCTGCATTAATGAATTATAACGGTTGGGCATTATTTTGTGATGATGATATTATATTTTTAGAAGATGTACAAAACTTATTCGATTTAGCTGACAACAAATATGCAGTTATGTGTGTACAACACGATCATAATCCATCACCGGGTATGAAAATGGATGGTCGAGTACAAACACAATATCCAAGAAAAAACTGGAGTTCGGTAGTATTATGGAACTGTGGACATCCAAGTAATCAAAAAATTACAGTTGATTTAATTAACAATCCTGACACAACAGGAAAATATTTACATAGATTTTCTTGGCTTAAAGATGAAGAAATAGGTAAGATTTCAAACGAATGGAATTGGTTAGTTGGTTGGTATAAAGAACCACAAGACGGTACACCTAAGGCATTACATTATACAGAAGGTGGACCTTGGTTTAAAAATTATCGTGACTGTGAGTATAATCAAGTTTGGAAAGATGTACTTGCAGAAACAATGCAAGGGAAATAAAAATGGAATGGGACCCCAGACATTTGAAACCCGAATTAAAAAATTTAGTTAATAACATTTTAGCCGCAGTTGCACAAGGCAAAGCTAAAGATGCCGTTAATGCTGTAACTGAAGCATTTGAAGATGTTAAATCTCCTGAATTAATTTGTGTTGATAGTGGAATTAAAAAAGTAGAGAAAAAAGAAAAAGCACCATTTGGATTAGTAGATTCATTTGTAATGGCAATGGCTTTAGGTTCCAATGGAAAATATATTAGAGCAGATGATTTAGACTGGAACGATAAAACTCCTTTATTAGTTAGAGGTTTAGGCAAAACTAAAATTATTAAAAGATGTATTGAAGAAGGTAGAGATTTTTACTTTATGGATACAGGGTATATAGGAAATAATCCTAGTCCTTTAAATCCTAATGGTAAAAAGATGTATCATAGAATAGTTAAAAATGCATTACAAAATCTTCATATGCCGGCAAGAGATAGAATTGAAGATAAAGGAAAAGATCCTCGTGATGATGATCAAACTGCACAAAGAAAATTAGACGCTAACTTATTAATAAAAGCTCCCGAACATTATAGTGGTGAAAGATGGAAACGTCTTGGTATACAATTTAAAGACGTTACAAATGGTAGAAAAATACTTGTTGTTCCTCCTAGTGAAAAAGTTATGAAATTCTTTGAATTAGATTTAGACGTATGGATTGAAAATACTATTCTAGAAATTAAAAAGCACACACAACGTCCAGTAGAACTTAGAAGAAAACCAAGTAGAGAAGCTAGAGTTTCTACACAAACAATGGAACAAGCATTAGATGAAGATGTACATTGTATGGTTACATTTAATAGTATTGCGGCTTTAGAAGCAATGATTTATGGTAAACCTGCGTTAGTATTAGGTCCTAATTGTGCCCAAGATCTTTGTGAGAAAAAGATTGAACGAATTGAATTTATAAAACATCCTGGACGAAAACAACTTACATGGCTTTGTCGTTATTTGGCTAATAATCAATTTACGTATGACGAAATGCTTAATGGATACGCTTGGAGTAAAATAAAATGAGAGTAGTTGGATATACAAAAGTTATTCCTCCTGGAACTAGAACTAAACCATTAAAGCATAATCATAAAGAACAAATTATTCGTAATTTTGTTGCAGGTGTTAGACAATGTGGAGATAACGGTTTAGTATATGATGGCTTTAATTTATTAGATTGTGATGTTGCAATTATGCAAGGCTTTATACATGATGGAAGTGCCCATGTACCTCATATACAATTAAGAAGATCTATTTCTGAAAATACTGCCAATAAAGCATTTATAACAGCAGATAGTAATTTATTTTTATATAAAGCAGTAACGAACGAACCACATCATTATTTACGATATAGTATTAACGGTGTATTCAATGATACTGGCAATTATTGTAATACTAATTCAGACGATACACAATGGAAAAAAATACAAAGAGATTTACGAGTTACTTTACAACCTTGGTCATTAAATCAAAGAGAATGCATACTATTATGTTTGCAACGTAATGGCGGTTGGTCAATGAAAGGTAAAGATGTTGTACAATGGGCTAATTTAAAAATAGCAGAAATTAGAACATTTAGTAATAGACCAATTATAGTTAGACCACATCCTGGTGATAAGAAAGCACCAGAGTATACAAAAAATATTCACGGGCCTGATGTACGTATAAGTTTTGAACCACGTATAGAACATGATTTAGCAAAAAGTATGGTCACAATAGTTTATAATAGTAGCCCGGCAGTGGCCAGCGTAATAGAAGGAGTACCAGTAATCGTGGAAGATCCAGTATCTAGTCAAGTATCTGAAGTATGTCACCGCAAGTTAGCTGACATAAATGATTTACAACCATTTAATAGAGACCAATGGATTAAAAATATTGCACAATGCCATTGGAGTTTTGCAGATTTAACATCAGGAGAAGCATGGAACCATATGCGAAAGTTTTTATAAAATGGCTATGTCCCCGGCAGAATTTGACCGAGAGCTGGCAAATAGGATATGGTGGATGATAAAGGGCAAAGCAATACCTGACCACTATACAGATGAAGATTGTAAAGCAATAGTAAAACGTTATTGGCACAGAGCAATGGAACAAGGAAATGGATAAATGAAAATATTAAAAATTATAATGTGGCCATTTATAATGGTAAAGAATATATTAGATGGTAATTACTGGGCAGAAAAAATTGGTAATAAAACTGGTGCATATGATAAAGCACATAACAGTAAACTTGCACAATGGTCGCGTAGCCTTACAGGATGGAAATGGTGGGCATGGCAAATAGGTGGCGGTTTAGTATTTGTTGTTGTAATAGAGATGTTATTAAATTTTATAGGCCTTAGTATGTTGCCTTGGAGATGGTAATGAAAATTATTGAGAATTGGTTAGAACCAGAGTTAATAGAGTATCTACATGAACAATTTTTGTATAATACTCCGCATTATTATACTGAACGCTCAAGTACTGATACATTATTTTATTCTCATGATTTTAATAGTCGCGATCTTTTACTTGGACATTTAGAACTTAAACTTAGAACAAATTATCTTACACCAGCTCATGAAATTAATAGAATATTTTTTAATGTACAGCATCCTGGGATGAATGGATCTTTTCATGTAGATTCTAACCAAGATGATAGTGTAACTGCTATTTTAAATCTTAGCCCTGAGGATGAAGGCGGAGATTTTGTTTATTTAGAAAATGATATAGAAAAAAGAATAAAATATAAACGCAATAATTTAATATTACTTAATAGTACTATGCCACATTACGGCGAAGCATTTAAAAAGGATCCAAGACTTACATTGGTGTTTCATACTTATGTCAGACATTAAATTTGTAACTACATTTCATAATCCAGGAATGGTGGAATACGGGCAACGCTTTATTGATAGCTTTGCAGAGCGTGTTGATAAAAATATACATTTAGTTGTATATGCAGAAGACTGTTGGCCTGATAATCCGGATCCTTTACAAATTATTATTAAAGATCAAAAAGAAGTACCAAAGCTAATAGCATTTAAAGAACGTTGGAAAGACGTTCCTAAAGCAAATGGAAAATGTCCTTGGCCTGAAAGACGACCTCGTGATCATCATAAAGAATTTAAATGGCACGCCGTAAGGTTTGCTAATAAAACGTATACAGTATTTCAAGAAGCACTAGATCCAACTATTAATTGGTTAGTATGGATAGACGCAGATACATTTGTGCATAGTGATTGGAGTTATGAGCAAATTAAAAATTTACTACCTAGAGATAAATGGATAACTTATGTAGGTAGAGGTATAGGATCACAAACTTGGCCTGAGTGCGGATTTTATGGATTAAATGTTAAAGACAGAATGTGTAAACAATTTTTAACAGAATTTGAAAGATATTATGAAGATGCTGACAATGGTATCTTTACACTAGATGAATGGCATGATTCATTTGTTTTCGGTCATATACTAAATCAAATGAAAGCAAAATATCCTAATGTATTAGATTATAGTGCTAACATTTATAATAATACAGCAAAGACTGGGGGTGGCGGTCATCCTCTAATTAATTCTGTTTTAGGAACATGGCTCGATCATATGAAAGGTGTTCGTAAGTCAGAAGGTAGTAGTAGAAAAAAAGATCTTCTAGTACCTAGAAATGAGAAGTACTGGAATGAAGTTTAGTTTATGGACAAACTATGGTGCAAAAAATAGTAAACCTGTTTTTGATAGTTTTGCTAGTGGTGTTCGTATTGCCGGCCACTCTGTTACTTACAATGAGTTTAGTGGTGACGTGGGTGTTATTTGGTCTATTTTGTGGAACGGCAGAATGGCTGACAACAGGAAAGTCTGGGACTATTACCGTTCGCAAGATAAACCGGTTATAGTACTAGAAGTTGGTGGCATTAAACGAGGCACTACTTGGAAAGTTGGAATTAACGGAATTAATAATGAAGCAAACTTTGGTCCTAAAGGTAATGGTCCTGAACGTGCAAAATTATTAAATCTAGAATTACAACCTTGGCGTACTAATGGACGCGACATTATTATTTGCGGACAACACGACAAAAGTCATCAATGGCGTCATATGCCACCAATGGCTGAATGGATTTTTCAAACAATTAGTGCAATACGAGAACATACATCAAGAAGACCTATTATCGTTCGACCCCATCCTAGATGTACAGTAACTACCGAACTTAATAAATTTGAAAATGTAACAATAGAATTTCCTCGCCAAATTCCAAACACATATGATGACTTTGATTTTGATTTCCATAATGCATGGGCAGTAGTGAATTGGTCAAGTAATCCTGCTACCCAGGCCGTAATTGGAGGAGTTCCAGTTTTTGTTGGGCCTAGTAGTTTAGCTTGGGATGTTGGAAACGATTCATTAAAAGATATTAATAATCCAGTTATGCCTGACCGGCAACAATGGTTAAATGATCTAGCATATACTGAGTGGACAACGGAAGAAATTTCTCAAGGAATTCCGCTTAAACGATTGACATTTGACATAGAATAAAGTATAATAGTTTTATGATTGAGAAATCGTTAACTATTGAAGATTGTTTAGAATTGGTTGCTGGTATTAGTCAATTAAAATATCATAACGACCCTGACCTTTCCAAACTCCAAAATTTTAAATTACACGAAGACAATCATAAAATAATGTTTAGTATTGCTAAACAAGTTATGAAAGGTACTGCTTTAACCCAAAGACAATACAATTTAGTTAAAAAGTTATTAATCGAATATTATGAACCCCAATTTAAAGCTCACGAAATTGAGCTTAAAGATTGTCTTGGGAAGTTAAGAACTCCTTTAAGAAAAATTAACGACGAGCATTGGATTAAACTTTTGGATTATAAGGAAATGAAAATGCTTGTTATTCGTTTTCCTTTTAATAAAAAGGTTATAAAGTATATTGAAGAATTAAAAAATAGTGTTGATAAAGAATACTTTTATGAAGCTCATAAACATTTCTTCCCATACGAAGAAAAGTATGTTTGGAAACTTGTTACTATAGCTAATAAGTTTGAAAGGAAATTTAACATTGAAAAACAAGTATTAGACATTTATAATAAATTACTTGAATTCAATAATAATAAAACTGATTATATTCCGGGCATATACAACTATAAAATACGTAATATGCCGCAACGTGGTATTGATTATTGTATTAATACTTTAGGAGAACCTTGTAAGGAAAACTTCTACAAGTATTATGATAGACGTCTTATGTTTGGCTTTGAACATATGGATCCAGATAATTTAATAGAAAGCCAAGGATATCTTTCAATCTTATCACGTAAGATTATAAACAGACGAACTACTACAGTTCTTATTAATAGTAAGTCTTGGACAATAGATCAAATACTAACTAGTATTCACGAACTAGATAGATATCCATTATTAATTGTTTTAGATAAACATCATGCTATGGATGAGATATCACAGTTGCATCGTCGTTTTAGAAATTATATTGCACCAACAGAAATGTCTGTTATGTTTAGATTAGATTCTAATCCAAAAGGAAACTTATTTAACCATTTCGTCAGAGATGAGAGATTAAATAATATAGTTGACAAGCAAACTAAAATAGTGTATATTAGTACTAATAAGGTTCCTAAACCTTTAATAAAAACAAATTGGCGACCTATTGCTACATTTACTTTAGGCAGTAAAAGGAACTATACTAAAGTAGACGGCTTTATATCAGGTACTGATTTGTATATGCAGTATGATGAAGATGCATCACCTTATTTGACACATTCGAATCATTTTGCGGATAACAAAATAGAAAAAATATAAATGGTAAGTTGCAGAATAGTAATTCAAGACGAAGTTAATGTAAAGGTCGAAAATCTACCGGTAGAATACCGACGTAAGATTGCAAACAAGTTAAAGTTTGCTGTCCCGTATGCTCGATACTTACCTAAATATAAATTAGGTCGATGGGACGGTAAGATTAACTTTTTTGGAATTGGAGGAACTGGGTATGTTAACCATCTCGATATTATTGTTAATACTCTTGTAGATTCAGGAGTTGAAATTGCAGAAATAAAAGATCATAGAGTAAAGCATGATCTTTCATTTAAACAAATTACTAAAAATTATTGGAGTCATAAAACATGGCCTAAAGGACATATTGCTGAAGGCGAAAAAATTATATTACGTGACTACCAAGTTGAAGTTGTTAATAACTTTTTAAAAAATCCACAAGCATTACAAGAAGTTGCCACAGGTGCAGGCAAAACAATTATTACTGCAACATTATCACATCTTTGTGAGAAGTATGGGCGTACACTTGTTATTGTTCCTAATAAAAATTTAGTTACACAAACAGAAGAAGACTATGTTAACTGTGGATTAGACGTTGGTGTATACTTTGGCGATAGAAAAGAATTAGGTAAAACACATACTATTTGTACTTGGCAAAGTTTGAATATACTTGATAAGAAAAGTAAAAACTATGAAGATACATTAACACTTGCAGAATTTTTAGATGGAGTAGAAACATTAATTGTTGATGAAGTACACCAAGCTAAAGCTGAAGTATTAAAAAAATTACTAACACAGAATTTAAAACACGCACCTATTAGATGGGGACTAACTGGAACTGTACCTAAAGAAGATTTTGAATTTCAGGCTATACTTGCTAGTTTAGGTCCAGTAATAGGAAAAATAAGTGCTAAAGAATTACAAGATAAAGGAGTGCTATCTAATTGTCATGTTAATGTTGTACAATTAATTGATACACCGATACATACCAATTATCAAGAAGAATTAAAATATCTTGTTACAAATAAAGATAGAGTAAAATATATAGGCAAAATGATTAAAACAATTAGGGATTCAGGTAATACACTAGTCCTTATTGATAGAATTTCTTCAGGCGAAAAATTACAAGAACAAATACCAGATTCAGTTTTTATTAAAGGCGATGTAAAATTAGCAGATAGAAAAGAACAATATGACGAAGTTAAAGAAGCAACTAATAAAGTACTTATTGCTACCTATGGCGTTGCTAGTGTTGGCATTAACATACCAAGAATATTTAATTTAATACTAATAGAACCAGGCAAATCATTTGTGAGAGTAATTCAATCTATAGGCAGAGGTGTACGTAAGGCAGAAGATAAAGACTTTGTACAAATATGGGATATTACTTCTACGTGTAAGTTTGCAAAGCGACATTTAACACAACGTAAGAAGTTTTACAAGGAAGCACAATATCCCTTTACTATTGAAAAAATAGACTGGAATTAATTATGAAGGAATTCTTAATAAAGGTGAAAGTCGGAGATGAAATTGAGGTAGGAAGGTTTAGAAACGTTTCAACAAAAATCAAAGCTATTGAATTTGATGAATACGGACAACCTGTTGTAGTAACTGATAAAGGAAAGAAAAAACTTTTAAGTTGTAGGCTATCAAAATTAAATCCTGGCAATAAAACACCAAAAGAAATCCTAGCAGACGCTAGAAGGAAAAAGAAATAAATGAAGATATTAACCCTGGAAAATAAATGTTTTCTCTTGAATAACCTACCAGAAGAACTAACAGATGATGTAAGATTTGCAGTATTAGATAACTCTAATCCAAAAGAACCTGACTTCTTTTTTATACCGCTAATCTTTCTAGAAAGTTTTAGTTCACCAGCAATGGTATTAGAAATAGGTGGCAAAGAAATAACAATGCCTGTAGATTGGAGTTTAGCAGTAGGCGATAGTAACGGAGCAGGTGAAATAGAAATACTACCTTTAACAAGTTTAAATGATAGAGGTTTTGAAGCATTTTTATTTAATCCGTTAACCAGTTATACTTTAAATTGGGGACCTGTTAAGATAACTAATTTTTATAACGATGTGAAATGGTACTTTCCTAAAATGAAAAATGGACAGCTTCTAGCTACTCCGATTACCGAAGGTGAGAATCCATTATGTGCATACTTTGTTAAAGATATTAGTAGACAAAGTGAAATGATTGATTACGGTGCATTAATATAATGTGGGACGGATCTCAGTATAATTATATGTTTTGGAAAAAGAAAAATACAATCGTATTAGACGCATATACTGATAGGAAAGAAATATTCGAAGCCTATCAACCTATGTTAGCAAGGAAATTTATTCCCGACTGGTGGAAAAATTTACCACAGTACAGAGAAACAGATATGCCTGGCTATGATAAAATGCCAGTTGCAACTTTAAGACAATGTCCAGCAATTAATGATATACTTAAAACAGGAATTATAGTCCCGGCTTGGTGTCAAGTTCATGCAAAAATAGATATGGGCGGTAATAAAGAAATCCATATGGTTCCTAACTATACTCAAGTAAGTCAACATGACGAGCGTGACTTTGGTCATCATAAACCTGATATGGTGCATTTAAAAATTACATCTCGTTGGGCGTTTGTAGAAAAAACAGGTGTTAAGTTTGTTTGGGTTAAACCTGATTGGCATCATAAAAACCCATTAGCATATTGGACAGTTCCTGGTATAATAGAATACAAATATCAACACGCCGTTCTACATAATTTAATGGTTCCATATAATACTAAATTACAAATTGATACTGGAACTCCGTGGTTACAATTAATACCTTTATCTGAAAAGCCAATAGAAGTAAAATGTCATTTAGTTTCCACACAAGAATTAGAACAGATAATGAATGCAAATGCACAAATTTCAACAACAGGGGGCTATTTAAAAAAAATAAAAGATATTAGAAAACAGCAGGAGAGACTAGATGAAAACGATTAGTGAAGAATATATATTACAATTATCTAGATTGCATGATCAAAAAGCATCATTTGGTGATGCTAAAGGATTAAAACAGTCAGAGAAATATATTAAAAAATATAATCCAGAGAGTGTAATTGATTACGGGTGTGGTAAAGGTGGAGTAACCTTAGCATTACAAGAAGCATATCCGGATATGAAAGTAGTAGGATATGATCCAGGTAATCCTACTTATGCGGCTAAACCTGAAGGAACATTTGATATGCTTATATCAACAGATGTATTAGAGCATATTGAACCACAGTTTTTAGAAAATGTTTTACGGCATATGAACGAACTATTTACTAAAGTTGCTTTTTTAATTATTGCAACAAGCCCTGCTAAAAAGTTTTTACCAGATGGGCGTAACGCACATCTTATTGTTGAAAACCCAGGATGGTGGAAACCTTTATTAGAAAAGTATGTTGGTGGTAAAATTGTGCATCATGAATTTGTAGAAAAAACTAGAACAGATAAAAAAGGTATTGTTCATCCTAATAACAAATATATTGTAGTACTGGAAAAATAATGGTTACAAAAGCAGATTACACTATCACAGAAAACTTCTTAGATGAAGAAGCATTTAAGTTTATTGAACAACAACTTATGGGTACACAATTTCCTTGGTTCTTTCAACCAGGAGTTGTTGAAGAAAATGATGACGGACTATGGACTTATTTTGCTCATCAGTTCTTTGCAGAAAATAGACCACAATCAAATTATATGCAAATACTTCAACCTTTACTTGATAGTCTTAACCCTAAAGCACTTGTAAGAGCAAAAGCAAACTGTTATATACGTTCTGAAAAATTACATCAACATAACTTCCATATTGATGGTGATTACGATCATAATTTAGCAATATTATCTATTAATACTTGTAACGGATTTACTGTCCTTGAAGATGGAACAAAAATAGAAAGTAAACGGAATCGTTTATTAATAATTAATGGTTCACAAAAACACGCCAGTACTACTTGTACAGATGCTCAAATGCGAGTAAACATAGGAGTTAATTTTTTCTAATGTCTTTTACAAACTTAATGACTATAGCCCTTGATTCTATATTAGATGAAGTTACTTGCAATGGTAAGTGTGCTCCTAATGTAGTTGAACTTGGTAACCAAAGATTAAAAAATAATAAGTCACGTGCTAAAATGTACCTAAAATTAAACACTACTGGTACTGAAGGACTGTCAACAACAAAAGAATTTTATAAAGACATTGGCTTTAGGAGTTATCTAGCGATCGATGTAAACACCGATAATGATGCAGTTGCGTTAGATCTTAATATGGATTTAGAAAAGCATTACGGATTTAAAGACAAATTTGATTTAGTAACTAACAACGGTACTGGTGAACACGTTTTTAATCAGTATATGGTATTTAGAAATGTTCATAACTTATGCCAAGTTAAAGGTTTTATGATTCATGTATTGCCTTTTTATAGATGGGTTGATCACGGATTTTATAATTTTCAACCTAATTTATTTCCGTGTTTAGCATTACAAAACAATTATAAATTAAATGGTTTATGGATAGGATCAAGCGATGGTCAAAGAATAGAAAAACTATCTGGAAAATTATCTCGTGATAAAGGATATAGAAATGACTATAATTTAGATAGTTGGGAACGTGATCCAATGATAGTTGCTATTATGCAAAAGAAAGAAGATAACGAATTTACTTCTCCACAACAACATTTATATAATAACGATAATATTACTAGTGAGGAAATATCTGAAAGATACAAATGAACCTGTCAGTATTACAAAACTTTAAACCTGAACATTTTAAAATGGATCCGTTCCCACATATCCATATACCACAGGTATTACCATGGGGGTTATATAAAGAATTAGAAGAAACTTATCCCGAAGAACTTATGCTTAAAGGTGAAACTAAAGGCTTTGGCGATATGCGTTATCAACAAAAAGATTTTGATTACTCAGCTATTACTCCTTTATGGAAAGCATTTGCAGATTATAATACTAGTAAGTGGTTTAAAGATGAAGCCGTACAAGCATTACAAGAAGGAATAAAATATCACTATGGTGATAAGTTATATACAAAATATGCCCGAGCTGATGTAAAACCTAGATATGAAAAAGGCCCTGCTGATGCTATGAAAATGGAAATGCAATTTGTTATTAATGCAATTGATGTTAAACAAATTAGAACACCACACGTTGATCAAGCACGTGAATTATTTGCATTTTTATTTTATTTTAAAAAGTTTGCTGACAAAAAAGAAGACGGTGGATTAAATCTTTATAAGAAAAAAACAACAGGACAATGGCGAAGATCCGGCGGTCGTGTTGCATTACCTGATGATATTGAACCTGTAGCTCATATTCAATATCGCCAAAATACTATGGTAGGTTTCTTAAATACAGTTAACAGTTTGCACGGTGTAACACCTAGAGAAAATCCTACTAATATTAGACGATATGTTAATATTGATTGCCATGTGCAGGAAAAATTATTTAAATTTCAAGATTAGGAGAAATTATGTTTGAAAACGAATGGGTATCTTGGATATTAGGATATAAGTTACAATATTGGTATTGTAAAAATTATGATTTCGTTAATAAAAGATGTAAAAAGTGGGAGTGGAGATGACAGTTAAAGCAGGAAAGATATGGGGACAAACGGAATTAATTCATGCTAATGGTGTGTTAGAATTCCATCGTATCGAATTTAAAAAAGGTTTTAAATGTTCAGAACATGAACACTTATATAAGTTTAATGGATTCTTTGTTGAACGTGGCAAGATGCTTGTTCGCGTTTGGCAAGATGATGATCAAGAAGGTTTAATAGACGAAACTATTCTTGAAGCAGGAGACTTTACTGTAGTTAAACCCGGTAAAGTTCATCAGTTTGAAGGCATAGAAGATGGCGTAGCCTTTGAACTATATTGGGCTGAATTTGATCATAACGATATAGTTCGTAGAACAGTCGGCTCAAAAGTTAACCCTTAACCAGAGGTATAAAATGAAGTTTACAGTATTAGTTTTATTGAGTTTTATGTTTATGGGATGTGTAGGATTATATGCTGATTCAGATATTAATACACGATTGGATCAGGCAAGTAAAACAAAATGGCGTTCTCAATCCTGGCCGTTCATGCAATATCCAGCAGATGAGAAAAAGCTCACAAAGTTTTTAGCTAGTACATCTTTGTATAAAGATTGCGTAGCTAAGAAAGGTCATGTAACACAAATGTACCAGGATGGTATGATTGGTGACTTAACTCTTATTTGTGAAGAGAAAGTTGGAAGATAAATGCCTTTATATCCATATCTATGTCGCAGGTGTTGTTGGACTGAAACACTTGACATAGAAGTTAAGGATAGGGATAAAAAGCAATGGTGTGATTCTTGTCGGGAACATACGCTAGACAGGACGTCATGGCGTATAAAACCCGAAGGATGGTACACAAACGAACATGGTGTAGTAACTATTAGAAAGGAATAGATGTTTGGAATATGTAAAAAAATATGTCGTTGGTTATGTCCAGAGAAACCTCTGGTATTAAAAAACGAAGTAAAAACAAAGAAAAAGAAAAAGTATAAACGTAAAGCTAACCCTTATGGTGGCAAATGGAATGGGAGGTTATAATGTCAAAAGAACTTAACGAAAACGAAACACGCCCTAGAATTTATGAGCGTAATCCTGATACAGGAGTTATTCGTTGGAGATATGTTGGTGAAAGTCCTGACGATTATGGATGGCCAAATTATGGCAACATTCTTACTAAAGAGGAAGAGAAAGAGTTGGATAAAGATTGTAAAGATGGAGGTTGTAAGTTGTGAGAAGCAAAGATGAATATCAAGATTTAGCTGATTGTATTCGTTCTGATCAATTATCTGCTAGACAAGTAGTAGATGAAATGGAGGCTGATCCGGAATTTGCAAAATGGTATAAAAAGAAGTACTTGACAAATAATGAAGAATAAAGTATACTAGTACTATGTATAATAAAGAACTATTCATGGCGCTTGACAAAGATAGTAAAGGCGTATGGGACGAATATACTGATGACGAGCGTACACAAATTATTAAAGAAAAGTTTTGGTTACTAAATCGTTATATGAGTTTAGTCAACGGCACACAGGCAGAAGAAGAATTTGCTGTTACGGCTACAAACGAACTGTATAATATAAATTGGGCTATAGTTAGTAAACATCCTAAATTACTTTGGCAATTGTTATGTTGTACACATAATCCAGAAAGAAAAGAACGAAGTCATGGTTGGATAGCCTTAAAGAAAAAAGGTAGCAAAGATCCAAAAACAAAGTTCTTATTAGAACTATATCCAAATAAAAAACAAGACGAGGTTGAATTACTTGCTAGAATATCTACAAAAGCGGAACTTAAACAACTCGCCCAAGATTTGGGATACGAGAAAAAAGATGTCAAGTTCTAAACCATATATTTGTAAATACTGTGGAACAGGATACACAAGAGAAAAAACTCTTGCTGTTCATATGTGCGAAAAGAAAAGACGCCATATGCAAAAAGACGAGAAGAGAGTACAATTAGGATACTTAACGTTTAATAGGTTCTATCAATTGTGCCAAAAGTTTGAAGGAAATAAAACTTATGAAGAATTTTGTGATAGCCCTTATTATAATGCTTTTGTTAAGTTTGGGAGTTTTCTCAATAACGTGCGACCTCTTTATCCTGACAAATACATCGATTATGTCGTAACAAGTGGTGTTAAACTTGATCATTGGTGCAGAGACGAATTATATGAAAAGTATGCATTGAATTTAATTCTTAAAGAAAGTGTTGAAACTGCACTTGAAAGAAGTATTAAAACAATGATGGATTGGTCAGAAGAAAAAGAAGCTCCTTGGCAACATTATTTTTCTTATGTTAGTTTAAATCGTGCTTGCCAAGATATTAAAGATGGGAAAGTAAGTCCGTGGCTAATACTTAATACTAAGAGCGGAAAAGAAATGTTAGCAAAATTTAGTGACGAACAATTACAAATTGTATTTCACGTTATGAATCCACAACATTGGGCTATGAGATTTAAAAGACACGTAGCTGATGTAGAGCTAGTTAAGGAAGTAGCAAAAGAAAGTAATTTATGAAAAAAGACGATAAATTTAAAGCACATGGTATTATAATAGAAGATATTCAAGCACAAGTTAGTATTGAAAAAGATGACTCTGTAACTATTAAATTTGTTGGGTTTAAATCTAATGGCTCTGCACAAGAATATGCAAATAGAATTCTTGCTAACATGGGATTTATATTAGAAATGATAGAAGAAAATGCTCCTAATGAACCTAAAGGGCAAATTAAAAAGACGATACACTAATGCCAGATATTGATATAGACTTTGCTAATAGAGATGTTATATTAGAAAAAATAAAACATCGAGTAGCAAGATTAAACAAAGAAAAGAAACATAATACAGGAGTTTACTTTACAGAAATTCCAAGCAATCCTGTAGATAATATGTCAACTGTTGATTATAAGACTGCTGAAAATCGTGGCTATTTCAAATTAGATTTTCTAAATGTAAGTCTGTATAAAGACATAAAAAATGAAGATCATCTAAATACGTTAGTACATAAGGAACCGTTATGGACACTTCTAGAACACGAAGATTTCGTCAAAAAATTATTTCACGTAGG
>MDTE01053229.1_pt1 | contig 27710 bp, 23 predicted proteins | sample 811231 | NCBI WGS metagenome assembly MDTE01 (sample SAMN05326651, study PRJNA326480) | marine metagenome | isolation source: seawater | place: Indian Ocean: Red Sea | collected 2010 | reverse complement strand
TTGATAACAGCCCTCCAGTAGTGCATCTTACTTCATCTGAGTCAATCGAGGAATCTCAATCCGTGCTAGTATATGCTCAGGTGGATGATTATTTTGTTGGTTCGCCAATTTCTCTTACATGGACAATTACTGATCCAAGTGGTAATTCAAGAGGATTATTTGATTATGAATTCTATCATAATTCCACAATTGAGCTAACATTAAATCAATCGGGTTATTGGCAAGTTCATCTTTTAGTTCGGGATTCCGCTAATTTTTTGGTTAGAGAAAATATCTCAATTTTTGTTGAGAACATTAATCCTAGAATCAACCTAAACTTAGATGGGCTCACGGTTAGTCAAGGTGATGAGATAATTCTAACCTCTGATTCTGAATGGGTCCTCAATGCCTCTGGAAGTACTGATACAACTAACGATGTTGACGAGATTGTATTCCAGTGGTTCATTAATGGAGAAAAAATTACCTCTAGTGATGCAGTATTGACTAATTCTGATATTGATATTATTTCAAAGACCAATATTATGCTTGTTGTCTATGATGATGACCAGTTTTCTGATAATATATCATTTAGCATCACTATATCTCAAACTGAAGATGAAAACATATCTTACGTAGCAGTAATCTTCTCGGGTGCATCGATTTTCATTATTTTTACTATAATCGTTTTCAAAATACTTGCTAGGAGGGATTCGAGTAGTCTCGAACTGCCAAAGTGGAAATCAAAGAACTAATTTAGTGGATTTTTTGAGGAATTATTGAATAGTGATGGTGTTTTGGTATGAACATGTTTGATAAAGCGTTGAGTTTGATTGGGCCAGAGCCTAAACCAATATCAAATGAAGAATATCGCTCACGACAAAGCAAATTATTTTCTCAGTTTGGTGAAAATGAATTATTGATTCTATGCTCTTCTCCCGAAACTATTCATTCGAACGATGTTCACCACCCATATCGCTCACAAAGCGACATGATTTACCTCACAGGATGGTACGAACCCGAGTCTGTAATGGTGGCGCAGTTTGTCGATGATTCTTGGACAGTTTCAATTTTTGTCCAACCCAAAGATACTTTAAAGGAAATTTGGGAAGGTCGCAGACCTGGTATAGAAGGTGCAATTAAAGACTGGCCCGTTGATCATGCTTATTCCATTGATGATTTAGAAGAGAGCCTAAATCAATCAATAGTAAATTCATCTAGAATTTATCACCGTACTGGAATTAGAACTGAAATAGACTCGATGGTCTTTGATGCAATACAGCATCGGGGCAGAGCTCGACAAATGGCTGGGACTGGTCCCATTTCAATAGAAGACCCTAGCTCTAGAATTGCGGAACTTAGATTATGCAAATCTCCTGCTGAGATTGAACAAATGAAATATGCAAGTATTGTTTCAAGTATCGCTCACGAAGCTGCAATGAGAAGCTGTAACACCAACAGAACAGAAAATCAAATTCAGGCTATAATTGAAGGTTTCTTTGTATTTTCTGGCACTTCGGGATGGGCTTATCCTTCGATTGTAGGTTGTGGAGAAAATGCTACTATTCTTCATTACAAGGAAAACAATTCACCATGCAAGGATGGAGAAGTTATTCTAATTGATGCTGGTGCGGAATATCGTGGATATGCCTCGGACATTACTAGATCTTGGCCTATAAATGGTAAATTTACTGATGCACAAAAAGAAATTTACCAACTTGTACTCGATTCTCAAGAAGCAGCAATTGCTGAATGTGTTGTTGGAAAACCTTACAATGCACCTCATGACGCTGCCAGGAAAGTATTGGCTGAAGGGTTAATTGAATTAGGTATAATCAACCAGTCATTAGAGGAGGCACTTGACTTTAACACGGGTGAGTTAAGAAATTGGTACATGCATAATACGAGTCATTGGATTGGCTTAGATGTACACGATGTAGGTGTATACAAGCCGAATGGAGAGCCTAGATTACTCGAAGAGGGAATGTGTTTAACTATTGAGCCGGGACTATATTTTGGTTCATGGAGACCTGATGTTAATTGTCCTCCAAAATATTCTAATTTAGGAATTAGAATTGAAGATGATGTCCTAATTACATCAAATGGTCCTGAAGTACTTACTGCAGCGTGTCCTAAAACAATAGATGAAATAGAATCGATAGTAGGAAAATCTTTCTGAGGTGTGACATTGTCTTGGCAGGAGATTCTTGAAAGACAACGGTCTTGGACTAAAGAAAACAGCTCGTCTTACCGCCTAACACAAGAGGAAGCGGTTGAATTATACAAGAACGCTCCATTGCATGAGTTGTCGCGCTCAGCCAATCAACGAAGAATCTCCATGCTAGGTTCAAACAAAGTAACCTTCCTTGTTGATAGAAATATTAACTATACAAATGTATGCACTATTAATTGTCAATTTTGTTCATTCTATCGCCCACCTGGACATGAAGAAACCTACACACAATCTTACCAAGAGATTTCTCAGCGTATTGTTGAACTCGAAGAAATAGGAGGCTCAAGAATATTGATGCAGGGCGGTGTTAATCCAAGTTTGAAATTTGATTGGTATCTAGAATTACTGGAATTCTTGCAGGTAAATCATCCAACTATACACTTGGATTGTTTTAGTCCTATTGAGATTGAAGGAATTGCTGAAATAAGTGGTTTATCTACATTAGAGGTTTTGACTAGACTTTCTCAAGCTGGAATGCATGGATTGCCTGGCGGTGGTGCTGAAATGCTTGTTGATAGTGTAAGGAAAGATATTTCACCGAAGAAAGGTTTACCTGAAAATTGGTTGCGAATAATGAAGGAAGCACAATCTTTGGGCCTTACAACCAGTGCGACCAATGTTTTTGGTTTTGGAGAGACTATAGAAAATCGCGTTGAGCACTTGGCGAAAATTCGAGATCTTCAGGACGAATCAATCAGTTCCTTTGATAATGGTTTTACATCATTTATTGCTTGGCCTGTGCAACTCGAAACAAATACATTTGGAAAGCGAAATAGTGGTTCAAATAAGTATACTCTGGGTGCAGGACCTACTGAATATCTCAGACACGTTGCAGTTTCACGCTTATTTTTGGACTCTGTAGAACATATTCAGGCATCCTGGCCAACCATGGGTGTTGAAATTGCTCAAATGGCCCTACTTGGTGGTGCTGACGATGCTGGCTCCACCATGATGGAGGAAAATGTTGTATCAGCATCTGGGACTTCAAAAATTAGTGCTAGTGAAAGAGAATTACAAAATACCATTATCAGAGCTGGATTTACTCCACAAAAGAGGGATAGCGATTACAATGAATTATTGACAGAGATTCCCGAAGATTTGCTTCGGGAGTTACCATCACCTGTACCAATACAAAATTGATTATTGAAAGAATACAATCCAAATCTCTGCATGGATATTCCTGTTTCCATTACCAGTCCCATCCGATGGAACATATTCTTGTCCATTAAATAGACCTTGATATAGCAGATTGTTAACATTAGAACCTGTCATATCTACCCACGAGGTAATGTCATATCTCCATTGTTTAACATCTTGCCCAGGACACCATCCAGCCCTACCATACGGCCAAGAACCATATTGATTTGCAACAACTCCTTGCTCAACTATTTGTTTACAGCCATCAGTTTCATCTGCTATGGGATGTAATTCTGCAGCAGAAAATCCATTCATTGAATAGTGATGTTCATGGTTGCAAAATTCAGCACAATTCTCATTATCTTGTCCGAATCCATGACCGGTTATTGTTGCAACAATTTCGACCCGAGAAATTCCATTAGGTACAGTGAAATTATATTGTCTATCGTATCTTGATTCATCATTATATGTACCATCGAATTGACCACCTGAAAACGCAAATTCACCACTTGTTGCAACATCAGATTCACCCCAGTTGCTCAAAAGAAAAGAGATTGTCAGACTTCCTCTATTTGCTCCACCATATCTGAATTGCCTAAAATCACTATCTTCTATCATGAATAGATAGGGAGAGATGTCAGTGAGCCATCGACCTTCTCGTCCATATGTAGTAATCCATCTTACAAATTCTGTGCTACAACTATTTACGTTAACAGGGTCACAAATGTACAAATTCGCTTCATAGTCCCATTCATGACAACCACCTTCACTACCATCAGATCTCTGATATCTGTTGCTTCTTTCATCACAAGCGTGCTCATGGTAAACCTCAAGGGTATCGTATGACGATAAATTTGCTGGGAATGTGACATTCCGCTTAGAAGAAAATCCTCCTCCCCAACCACCTTGGTGGTACTCAAAGTCCATCATAGTTACAATTTCGATACCGGCATCCTCAAGTCGAATTTGGGTTGGAAATTCAGCATTCCATTGTTCAGGTTCATGGACCAAATGTAGTGGGTCTGTAACTCCTGATGGGTAAGAAACTAGAGAACCAGTTTCTCGAGCCATCTGGAACCTATCTATACCCATGTAGAGTGGATTATTGATTGAACTTATCATATCTCCAAGCCCACCTCCAATGCTATTGGCCCTCTGGTCGATATAGTGTATACGTTGATTCCAATATGCTTCTTCTGATGGATTTAGGGCATTTTCTACAGCAGTTCTTTGATTGATTACATCACTGTGATAGCTGTTATCAAATGAGCCATAGAAAAGGTGGGTGTTTTCTGGCAAATTCCTAATCAATGCTCCAGGATTTTGTCCCCATATATTAGTGTTGGAAGAACCTGTTGAACTAGTATACTTGAATAAGAAAAGATAAACATCATTTCCCGTCCACATTTCATCGAAGTAAAATGTTGCACCTAAGGTTGGAACGGTAAAATCAGGAACTACTTCCATAGGTCCAGACAGGGTAGAGGATACTTGCCACTGTACAGGAAGTTGCAGTACAGTACATCCTAATTCATCCACGGTCCATTTTTTTGTTGTCATGGGGCACAGGTCAACATTTTCATAAACCCCATCATCATCTAAATCAGCACAACCAACTGAGTTAACAACTAGACCTGTCGGTGTGCCTTGACATTGGTCGTACAAGTCATTTATTCCATCGTTGTCAGAATCTCTTTGAATTGCTGCACAACCATTTTCATCAATATCCAAAGATCCAATTTCGGTTTGAGGGCATAAATCTAGAATATCTCCTGTTAGATTAAAATCATTCACACCATCATTATCATCATCTTCATCTTCATAAAAATCGTGACATCCATCTCTATCAAAATCTGTTGTGTCATTTGAACTCCAATATTGTGCGCCTCGAGAACAACTATCATCCAAGTCAACATAATCGTCTTCGTCATCATTATTATCTTCGTTAAAGTCATTGCATCCATCCTTATCCCAATCAATATTGAGATTAGACGTCCAATCCAATTCTCCCATAGGACATGAATCTTCTATGTCTAATACTTGATCATTATCATCATCTAAATCTTCATCATAGTCGTGACATCCATCAGAATCATAATCAGATTGTAAATCACTTTCCCATCCTAATGTTGAAAAGCAGCCATCCTGGTAGTCAGGTATGCCATCATTATCATCATCCAAATCTTCACTAATATCGCGGCAGCCGTCAGAGTCATAATCAGTATTTTGATTAGAACTCCAAGAATCCTCAACTCCATCATTACAACTATCTAATTCATCAACAATACCATCTTCATCAGAATCAACTTTGTCAATGATAAATACTAGAGATACATTTTTGCTGGTGGATTTAATTTCCCATTGTCCGCAATCAGCGTATAATTCGACAATATTTTCGCTGGTATCTGCTTCAATTATTACAAAACTCCAAGACCCGTCACCGTTCACAGAAATTGGATATCGCTCATAATATTGGTAAGTAAAACTCATGCTACAGGATTCAATACTTGCATGTTCAACAGAGCCTTCAAAAATGATGATATCTGATTCTTCTACTATAATTGCTGATGGGAAAATGATAATCGGATTGTATTCAATTGGCGGGATAACTGTTAGCGTGTGAGTCAAATTACCATTTTGTACGATATAGTCTTGCTCCTTATCTCCTGATTGAAATTGAACGCTAATAGAGTAATCTCCGATAATGTTTGGAGAAAAAGTAAGTTTACCTGAATCTAAATATCTGGACCAAGAATAATCTTCAATGACTCCTCCATTAGGATCGGTTATTTCAGGGAAGCCTATCCAAGAGTCCTCGAAATTGGCATTAACCAATACATTAAATTCGATTTCTTCGCCTAGGAAGCTTGTTTCAGGAGAACTTGACCATTCACTATTCAAAATAAGTGTTGGTTTTTCGATTTCACTATCATTGGAATCATTAGAACTTGGCGAAGTGCAACCTGCAAGAAACATAATGGCAATTAGTAAGATTGCGCTTAATTTTGTTCTCTCCATGTCCAACGCATAGCTATTCAACAAATCAATATATTGATGGATGATTTGTTTCAGTTCGACCCGAGTTGACTTCAGCACTTACTACCGTACTTTTGTTTTGGTGTAAAATGTTCAAAGGCTCTACCCAAATTAAAGAACGTCCCAGTTTTCTCTCAATAACAATAACCAATTCCCAGTGAACTCTAATCAGTGGAGAGAAAATCGTCCCAGGCCACTTTCCGGAGGGCGGTTCCAGTTTCATTGGTTTTTGTTCAAATTTTACAGGCTTTGACTGTTTCATAATACGCATAGGTCTAATAAAAAGTCCACCTTTAACATCATTTGATTGCATTGGAGAATCTTCACCTCCGCCGGTACCATCATCTAAGTTCACTTCCCAGTGATGTGGCAATTCAGTAGTCAGTCCGGGAGGCGGTTGTTGATTTGTTTTCTTGCCAAAACTTAGCATCAAAGATTCTCGGCTGGGTGGTAGAATTCCTACTCTCCAAAGAACATTTATTTCTCCCCATGATTCATCAATGTAATCAAAATCAATTTTGACCTTAAGTTCTTCATTGGAACATGATTCTGAATCTATTGAAATTTTTGGGCTGGGAGGTGAATTCATCAAAAATCTTCTCTGGTTTGCAAGGTCTGAAAAATTAGCAACCACTCTAAGAATTATAGGGGCGAATAGTAAGGGGATTACAAAAACTGCTAAAGCAGGGTAATCTAATAATCCAAATCGAACTCTTCCAGTTCCAAATCCACCTAGGCCAACTAAATCCAATAAGGGTTCAAGAAATAAGTAAGCGAGTGCGACTAATAGAACAATAACTGCGAAGTTCAGAAACTTTCTAATTGCAGCATGTACCGGATTAGGTGTCAAATACCAACCAGTTCTTTGCTTATCAATGATTGAATCGGTGGTAATTGGTTGTAGGATTTTTTTGCTGTATGGTTTATCGGTATCAATAATTTCACCGTCAAATAAAAATCGCCTTTCCACAAGCCACGAATTTTCATTACCAATTGTGAACGGAGCATTTCTTTTTACAATGTGGTTATCTACTTCCGACAACTTAACATCTTCTTCAATCACAGTAGTTTTGGTTGCAATAGGAAGTAGTTCGGGCTTAAATCTATAGGATTCAAAGGGTGGATATCTTATTCTCTCCTCTTCCACTAATTTAGGCATTAAACCACCTATGTAAAAATCAATTTGGCACCTGCTTTCAACGCCAACTTCCTAAAAGCAGGCACTTTTCTTAGCAAGGCCATGCCTAGAGGTACTGGCTTTTCGATATCCCCAACTTCATTTATTAATTGGATAACTTCTGGCTTTGCAAATGAATTGAAGTGTTTATCTAAAACCTCATCAGAACAGTCACTGACTAATAGATTTCTTAGGGCCCTCGCTCTGTTTTGATCCTTATGCATCTTTGAAAAATGCTTGCTGCATATTCCGTGCAAGGTTTTTTTGTCTAATTTATTCTTAGTCAATGCTGCTGACAAATTGTCAATTATACCAGATATTTGCTCAAATGCAGGACCTATTCCACCGCCAGTTGTTGGCTTAGCCATGCCTGCAGAATCGCCGATTAATATCACTCTGTCTTTGAAGGTGTTTTTGACCATACCACTAGGAACAGGGCCACAATATCTCGCAGTTTCTGAAACATTACTGAATCTGTCTTTCCATAACGGATGTTTGAGTAAATTATCGTAACACTGTTCAATACTTCGACCTTCCAATCTTTTTGCTGTAGACCAAAGCCCAATTCTGTGTGAGCCATTACCTGAAGGAATAACCCAGGCGAAGAATCCGGGTGCGATTTCTGATCCGCTAAACATCTCAAGCCATCTATCTCTCCCTTCATATCCGACAACCTCAGCCTGAAAACCTATCATCAATTCCTTAGGTTTACCCATTTTGAAATGTCTTCTAGTCCAGCTATGTGCACCATCACAACCAATCAAAAGAGAGGCAGATATGTTGATAATTTCACCATTTCTACTTATCGTTAAATCAACGTGGTCATCATGAACATTTGCATCTACCGGCTTGGAGTTAAGCCAAATATCCGCTCCTGCTTCTAAAGACTGCTTGACAACGCCTTGATCGAATATCTTTCTACATACTACGTAAGTTCGAACCTTGCCTTCAGTTCCCACTGGAACTAATGTACCACTCGGGCCATGAATCAAAGCGCCGTCAACCTCTTCAAGTATTGAGTGAAATAGACCAACTTCTTTCATAGCATTTGGTGTGACTAAGCCTGCACATTGAAATGGTCTGCCTATCTCTTCATGCTCTTCAAGCAACAAAACACTATGGCCACGTTCTGCAATGTGGGTTGCTACACGGCCGCCAGCAGGGCCCGCCCCGACAATAACAACATCCCAATGTTGCACTCCCATAGTACGAACTAACACAACTTGGACATCAACCTTCGCCTTATTTGGTGTAAAAAAATCGATTTTACCTACTATTTCTTCGCAAACCGATAACCTACTGATTGATTCTTCTTTAGGTAAAGAACTGCAGAAAAATTATTTCCGGATTTTTTGGCAACAAAATCATCGAACGGACCGACCTCTCCTTTCTCAATGAGTTGCTTTGCCTCTTCTCTTTTTATCTCTCTTTTGGAAATTTCTCGCGCAATTTGAATTGAGCAATTAGTTCCTTCTGTAGCAGGTCGATAGAATGATTCTGTCTCCACTATTTCGACTTTGGTTTTAGGACAAATAGCGACAACACCCGGTACAACTTTGAATTTTTTAGCATCTGCAGCAGCTTCTCTAGGGGGGAATTCAAATTTAACTCGGTTGTTGTCTAAAACTAAGAAGGCCTTGAATGGTCGTCCTTTGCGCGAAATAAAGTCATCCAGTAATTCGGATTTACCCTTGGTGAATATATCCTTTGCTTCGTCTTTTGAAATAGGCCTTTTACACATGTCATGAGATAGACCTCTGAATTTGCATTCTTCATCATCACACGCATACATAGTGGAATTTATTCGAATAGAACCTTGTTCACATGCCGGACAAACACATAATTTTTCATCATCACTACTGGATTTTGCTTCTCCACCATTTTTGGATTCTACCTTTCCTTCAATTGTAAGAGTGATTGAATTGGAATAACCTTCGCCATTTCTTCCGAAGAAACCGTGTAATTCTTCTATTTCTTTTTCTTCTAGCAGTCTTTTTGCAGTAATTCTATCAAACCAACGTCCGCTTGTGTCTTTCCAAAATACGAACGAACAACCTTCTCCCTTACCTTTATTCTCTGAGCAGATATATGATAGCACGGTCTCGTTAACAGTTCCACTACATTTTGGGCATTTTCCAATTGATGAGTCATTTTCGTATAGAGTGGAACGATCGTGATCTCGAATTTTTTCGACTAGCGATGTTGTTTTTTCAATAATTCCATCCATGAAATCTTTCTTACTTTTCTTGCCTTTTTGTACTTCAAGTAGAGATGCCTCCATTTCCCCAGTCAACTCAGCAGATGTTATCCAATCAACCGGTATTCTTCTTAGGACATCAATAATTCTAATCCCGTGTGGAGTCGCTGATATCGTGCCAGCTTTCGCTCTTCGAATATAGTCTCTGTCAATTAATTTTTCAATTGTTTCTGCTCTAGTTGCCGGAGTACCTAAGCCCTTATCCTTCATAGCCTCAGCCATTTCATCACTATCTAATTTTTTACCAGCATGTTCCATTAGTCTTAGAAGTCCAGCTTCCTTCAATCTGCCCTTTGGTTTTGATTTTTCTTCTTTAAATTCATGAGAAGTCATCAAACCTTGACACGGTGAATTTTTTAGTTCACCCCAACCTTCAGGCGCATCAGATTTCTTTGGCTGTACTTCACGCCAACCAGGAGAAATAAGGGTTCGAACCTCTTTGTAAAATGATTCATTTTCAATTGTTGCAATACGCTTTTCAACATTCCACATCGCCTCAGTGTACCAGGATGAAATAAAATTACGAACAATTAAGTCATATAATTTCTTGTGGTCATCACTCATTTCCATGTCAGGGATTTTTCCGGTTGGTATAATCGCAAAGTGATCACTTACCTTCTTGTCATTGAAATTACGATTAATATTTTGTAGTCCATTATCAACTAATTTTTTGCTAAACAAATTATATTTTTCCTGTGCCCCTAATTGTCTTATTGTTTTGTTTATTTCTTCCTTCATATTTTCAGGTAAATATTTCGAATCGGTTCTAGGGTAAGTAGTCAGTTTGAACCTATCATACAGGTCTTGGGCTGCCCTCAAGGTACGCCTTGCTGACCACGACCAAAGGTTGTTAGCCGAGCGTTGAAGGCTAGTTAAGTCAAAATTTAGAGGTGTTTTCTCTTTATATTCTCGATTTGTTTGAGTAATTTTTGCTTCATTATTAGATTCTAATAGATTCTTTAACCTCTCGTACTCTTCATTTTCAATAATTCTATGCGACTTAAACTCGGGCCTATCTTCGTCATCTTTGTGCCCGCTTCTTTCCCACCGTGCGTTCCATTCGCATCCATCTACAGAAAAATTAGCATTTAGTTGCCAGTAAGGCACAGGTGTATGTGATAAAATATTTATTTCATGGTCAACAATCATTGCAAGCGTTGCGGTCTGAACTCTTCCCAAGGAAATGGCAGACTTTTCATTTCGTTTTTTAGGTAAAAAAGAGTTAGCAATTCTGGAAGCGTTCATTCCGATGATCCAATCTGATTCTGAACGTGAGTATGCTGCATCCATCAATGAAGAATAATCATCCCCCGACTGTCTGCTATCCCATGCTTTCTGAATTGAATCTTTGGTCATAGACTGTAGCCACATTCTGGATGTTTTCGTCTTAGACTTACTATGTTTTACAATCGTTCGAAAAATAAGTTCTCCTTCTCTTGCTGCATCGCAAGCATTAACAATTTCAACAGTGGATTTATCTTTGATTAATTTGACGATAGCCTGTAATTGTTTTTTATTTCTTCCATTAATTGGTTTGTACTGGAATTCATCGGGTATAAACGGCAAGCGAGTCACAGTTTTTCTCCAATCTTTGAAATCCGGATCGTAATCATCCATGTATTTTAACTGCAATAGATGGCCGACTGCCCAAGTAATTTTTATTTGGTCACTATCCCAGTGAGTATCAGTTTTTTTGGTAATCCCAAGAACACTAGCAATATCATTTGCGACACTTGGTTTCTCAGCGATTACAACGATTGCCATGTTTTCCTCCCGATTGTCGACAATACTTGAACCCTCTCTTAGCATTGATTTGGCACAGATACTTTGTATCTGTTGGAAAAAGAGAAATTTTTTCATTCATTTTTTCAGCTGGCGGACTTCCTATTTTTTCTAAATTTTTCTTCGTCCCACCGTTTTTCAGAATTAGGACCTCCACAGCCAGTACAACCTGGATAACCAGCAGCAAGTAATTCCAGGCATGATTCAATAAGCCATTTCCATCCTTCGTCCAAATCGCATTCGATCCAACAAACTTCGGCATTGGGCTCAAAATTTCCTATTTCAATTATTTTTTCAAATTCAGTGCTTGAAGAATTTTTGTGAAGAATTTCAACACTACTACTTTCTACATATTCAATTTCAGGAAAAATAAGTCTTGAAGGGATATACTCCGATATTTCATCACACAATTTTGTAAAATCTTCATTGAATTTTTTTGGGGTTCGAAATAATATATTCTCTAGTCTAAGAACCCTACGGGCAGATTCACGGACAACTGGCCAAAGGTCGTTATCCATGCGCATATGGTGGCCACTTAGGGGCAAGTCTTGAAGCATACCGTTGTTGTGAGTCACCCATGGGACTTGTTTACAGACTCTTTGCGAGGCCAATTTTAGCCTTACAAGATTCCGAAAAAGTCCACCTTCGGACATTAAAAATTCTGAGAATTATGTGCTCAAACCCAATAACTAGACTTCCTTTGAAATTTTTGTACAAGCCCAAGAAGAAGTTAGAAATTGATCTATTTGGACACGAGTATTCACACCCATTCGGTCTTGCGGCGGGTATGGACAAAAAGGCTGAAGCCTTGGTTGGATGGGAAACTATTGGCTTGGGTTTCATTGAAGTTGGAGGAATCACTCAACATGAACAAGATGGCAATCCAAAACCACGAATGTTCCGCTCATCATCTTCTAGATCACTAATTAATAGAATGGGATTCAATAATCCGGGTTCCGAAAAGATGGCATTGACATTGCAATCCCACTACGAAAAACATGGGAAGCCGAAAGTTCCACTTTGGATAAATTTGGGCAAGTCAAAATCTACTGCCTTAGATCAGTCACACACAGATTACGCCACTTCCTTTGAACGGTTATGGGAATATGGAGACGTTTTTGTCATTAATGTTTCTTCACCAAATACACCTAACCTCAGGGAATTGCAAAATGACGAATCTCTTGCAAAAATAATCGATTCATGTCAAGTAATCAATAGAATGCTTGCTGAAAAACATAATTCTTCACTCAAACCAATTCTTGTTAAAATTGCTCCTGAATTAACTGATGTTCAGCTGGAAACGATTGTTAATACTGCAATGTCCTGCAACTGTGATGGTATTGTTGCAACCAATACAACCACTTCACGCCCGAAATCCAATTCCCAATCTGAGCAGCTGGTTTTCGAACAAAAAGGAGGCTTAAGTGGCAAACCTCTCGCCAATAAATCAACAGATTTCATTAAGAAGATATACTCTCTAACTGATGGCAAATGGCCAATTATTGGTGTAGGTGGAATTATGAATTCAGATGATGCGTGGGAAAAAATCACTGCAGGCGCCTCTTTGATTCAAGCATATAGTGGATTTGTTTTTGAAGGAGCAGGTTTGACAAAGTCTGTAGTTAATGGTTTATCCAAGAAACTGAAGCAAAACGGGCTTTCAAATATTTCTGAAGCTATAGGTCTATCACATAAACGGAACGGTGATTGAATGTTTTCTCGACGCACTAGGTTACTCTTGGTTGGTGCAGTCATCACAGTTGGTTTAGTTGGTGTAATTTTACTAGAAGCTCCAGAACCAACTAGAACGGTGGATGAAGTAATGCTATCCCCGGAAAAATATGTTGATGAAGAAATTTCATTGCGTGGAGAAGTCTTAGATGGCAGTATTGATAATTCCACTATGAGATTCATTCTTCATGGATCTTATCACAATATTACTGTAGAATACCTAGATGCTTCAGTTTCGAATGGTCTAGACGATAACCGTACAGTATATGCTCAAGGGATTCTTAAATTTGCGGATGGTGAGTATTACCTAGATTCAAACTTGATAAAGACATCATGCCCCTCAAAATATGAAGAGTGATTAACACGATATCTACCGTTCTGTTCAAATATAACTTCGTCTACCGGAGTCCGGGATAGGTGGGGAGCTAGGCGTACCCTGTATCACAAATCGTCTTTATGGTGGACCGAAATCCTTGGGGCGGCGAAAGCGGCCTCTAGGTTCCTGTGTGCGGACGTAGATGTCTCGCCCCCACATGACTCGGGTGTCATGAACCGTATCCGGAGGGAAACGGGAAATGAATAACTGGGGAATCAGGTCAGGCCGGGAACGGAGCAGCCCTACTCGGGGCCATGAGTGCTGTGGGGTAGCGGGATGGAGAAAGTGCATAGATTTGGCCTAGAGAAACGAGCGTCCACCCTCGGAACTCCCACTTCCGTGATATTACATGTCTATACTTAATCTGTATTCAATGGGTCATTTTGTCATGTGGTTTGGTGTCTCAAGATATATTTTTACTAATTGGTATCTGTTTTTTTTACTATCTGTGGGTTGGGAAATTCTGGAGTTGTATCTTCCATACGAGTTCGCCATCGAGGAAGTTGAGAATAAAATTTCAGATCTAATAGTAAATACGATAGGATTTTGGTTAGGGCTAAAATTTAGCAAAACTGGAATTGAAAATTAGACATCAAACAATATGTCACAATACCAACCAGGACCAACGAAATTAGGAACTTCCTCCCATTTACTTACTACTTCCACATCTTTTTCTACCTTTTTTACAACCAATTCATGTGTAGTTACAGCCTTGATTTCTATTTCGCGTTCAATAAATTCAGTATTAATCCAGTCAACTTGTGAATTACAGTAGTAATAATTTTCATCTTCAGATAACAAAATTTGTACTTCCGTGAGAAATTCATCATATACTTCAGCGCGAAATAGCACTTCTTCTAGCCATTTTACTAGTAACATTTCATAATGACTATCAACATTTTTCTCTATGCTTACATTCCACTGTGAGCTGTGGCGAATGAATGAATTTAATTTTGTTTTACAATCTTTTGAAAGAAGAATATTTTGCATCCCAGTAGTAGTTTCACAAAATAATTCGTTAATGTTTGGTGAGAACACTCTCAAACCAATATCAGCGGTAGCAGGACGCGTCCATGCGCTCATAAAATCACCTATCGCTTAGAAACTTGAAGATTCCATGCAATTTCTCCAATTCGATTGGTCAAATCTTCACGACTCAACACGAATGAATCGGTTTTTTCAGCACCCAAGATGCATTCACATGCCGCATTGGTTAAGATAGCAGTATTTTTTACGTCCAAATCATTCGATATTGAGATTGCAATTGCGACTACTGCTGCGTCGATTAGACCAATCATTTGTCTTAATTCTGGTAGTGTACATGGTGCATGAACAGTCGCTTCATCATCAGAGTAGATTAAAACTCCACCTTCTCCCGACAGAACGACAAGATGTTTCCAATTGTATGTCTCAATAAGTTTCATTGCGGCTAAATCACTAGAGTTCTCTCCAATTCTTCTTTTCATCAATTCAAAACCACGGGATTGAAAAACTATCCAATCGACACCATGGGTTCTATGAAGTCCGGTTAGCTTAGGATCGGCAATAATAGGGATGTTTTTTGATTTCGCTGATTTGATAATCTTTTCAACACCTTCATCATTTACTACACCTTGTCCATAATCAGAAAGAATAACAGTGAAGGAATCATCTAATTGAAGAACTGCCTGCTCATAAATTGCTGAAATAGCGTCTTCTGAAATAATTTCATCATCTTCGACATCCCACCTAAGAAGCAACTGCTCCCCTTGCACTAAACTCTCGCGGGTTGCTAAAAGTCGTGTTTTGACTGTTGTTTTACGACCTTCAACTATACCAATTCCATCAGTTGATACACCTTCTTCTTCCAAGAATTCAAGTATATTTATTCCGGCTCTATCATCGCCTATTATTCCAAATAACTGACTTTCAAATCCCATTGACTCAAGGCCTCTGGCAACGTGTGCAGCAGCTCCAACATCTTCTTCCCGCGAGGTTTCTCTAATTACTGGAACTGGAGCCCTCGAATTAAGATTATTTGCAAAACCATGAATATAGCAATCTAACATGATGTCTCCAATTAAAACAATCTTCCCTTTGTCTTTCTGCTTTAACTTCGACTTGAGAGAATTTAGATTTTGATGCATCATGAGTTCTTCGTCTGTCATACCCATAACTTTCCCTCATTACAGTGCAGCAATTCTTTTCATTTTAGATTGTCGCGAATTTTTGCTAACAAACTTGCATGCTCCCCATCGGTGATGTCTAGAGATTTCCTAAGTGTGATAAGCATTGCCTCTTCATCACTTGTGATTATTCCATCATCCATCGCAGTAACTAGACTGTCATGATAAGTTTGAACATTAGGGGGTAAAACTGGCTCTAATTTTGCCTCAATAAGTAACCTTTCATGTGTATCATTATCAATGCCAAAGGCAATTCTGAATGTATCTAATAGGGCTATTTCTTCTTCAATGATTGAATCATCAACTAGTGCCTGTCGTAGCATGTCCAGATATATTTCTTCAGGTGGAGGAATATTTTGCTCTTTCCGAGCCTGTTCTGAAAGTCTCATGACTCTTTCAGGGTGCATTCCGAGGAATTCTACAACTTCGGAAATAAGTTGTTGTTCATCTTTAGTGATTTTACCATCTTCCCAAGCCCGAGCAAACATTCTCTTCACTAATTGCTCTCCTGCTTGTGCATCTAGTGATGCCTTACCATCAGGGTTGGATACAGGTGAGATTACTGGATTTTGATTGAATATTAACCTTTCATCAACGTGAGATAACAATTCCAGTAATTTATCACTATTTTTAATTAAATCAGAAATTTTTACTGTTTCATCATCCTTCTTGATTTCTAATTCTAGTATATTTTTTCTCAACTCTTCAGCAGCAGTACGTCCTTCAATGGTTAAACTATACACCTTTCGTCTCTGTTTAGCACCTGGTACATGACGATTAGTAATGGATACTTGTCCACTTGATTCCAGGCGCTTTAATGTTCTTGGAACATGCTTTCTTTGAACATGCACGGCTGCAGAAATACCTGCTTGTGTTAGGGAAACGGGTGCTTCCCACTGATTATTAGGGAGGTTATTGTCGTAAAGGTGAATCAATGTCCTTTGCTCTGTTGTTAACGAGCCAAGAAAACCATCGACCATCCTTTCACCTATACTATCCTATTATTACTAGCACATAGAATTATCATCCGTTGAACTCAAATGCAACACTAATTACGCAGGTATATGGCGCGCCACTCTAGGAAGTTTAAACCGCGCCATCGAACAAAAAGAGAACTTGGTGAGAGTATAACTTCAAATTCCCCCCCAAAAATTGCACATGAGAAACCAATTGCTCATGAATCGGGGTGGATGATTAAACCACCTTTATCTTCGAGACTTTACCAGAAAAGTGGATTGGGAATTTTAGGTTCAGATGATTGCATAATACTCTCCCCTATGGAGGTTTTATTCTGTAACTGGCACAGACACGTTCCATTGCCCGATGACAACTGGTTTCAAAGCGAATTAAAAAAAGACCCTAATTTGCTGGCGAAAGCAGTTATTTTTGATAATTCAAGGTCTGGAGGGGAAATAGTAATACCGTGTGAAAACATATTGGATATTGATTCCCATGAAAGGAGTTTTGCACTAAAATGGAAGAGAAATATGTCTCATTTTAATTCTGATCCTGTTTCACAAATTCGATGGTTTTGGACATTTGATGAATTAAATTGGGAAGAAATTACAGAATGGGCGAAAAATGTTCATTCTAATGGACACAATTCAGATATTTATGTTATCGATGATGAGATGGAAGTAACCATGTATCGTATCACTTTTGTTGAACCTAGTGGCAATCAGAAAGTGTGGAACGATTTGGATGAATCAGAAAAGATTTCGATTAAGGATTCATGGGCTTCAAGATTGAAAACTGAATCTGGAATATATTTGAATTTTGATCAAGATTGGCCTCTTAAATCCATCGGGGTTGAACATCTATCCGGTGTCAACTTAAGATTAGAAGAGTCATTGTGGTTAGAAAATATGATCGAAGGTTGTGAGCATTCTAATGAAATTAAACTTTTCAATGATTTAGTGAATAGAGGATTAATACTTCGCCCTGGATTCAAATTTGGCTCTAAGTGGAGAGCATATGATGATGATGTTTCACTTTCACATGCACCATGGCTTATTCAAACCAAATTGGAGGTCGCAAGAACATGGGAAAATGTATGTCTTTCAGTTAGGCTTGCGGAAGGTGTTCATAAAAAATGGTTATATGCGCTGGAAGACAACACGGTATGGAAATTTATTCAATTGGAAAGGTGGTCGTCTGGTAGAGATTAGAACTCATCAATTCGTCTGCCCCAGGCATCAAATTCAACCGTCGGTTCTGACTCCATTTTTTTAAACTCTTCCAAGTTCGAGGTTGAATTATTTTCGGTTTCTTTCTCACGCATACCAAGTACAACCCAAATAGATGCAAGAATCAAAGCTACACCGATAGTAACTCCAGGAGTAAGTACTTGTTGAAACACATTTGAATCTTGATTTTCAGCCTTTATCTCCAATTCAATGACCCACATTTCACCAATTGAATCATATAGTTCAATTTGACCTTTGATTAACATGTTGTGAGTTAGCAGTCCCTTAGGTTCAATTACAAGAACTAAAACATCGTCTCCGTCTAAGTCTATTTGCTCATCCACTTCACTGATTCTAGAAATTGGTCCATCCAAATGCATGTCAAATTTTTGCAAACCTAATCCTTCGGTTTCAATTGGAATTTCTATCATTGATGTGCTAAATGCATCAGTACTACCATAAAATTTAGTTTCAACAGGTCTTCTGGCTAGTGTTAAAACTTTAATTTCGATATCATATGTGGTATCTGAGCAACTGATCGTACCTGATACAATAACTTCGGAATTAGAAACGCCTGTGCGAGAAAAATTAGCAATCACAGATTGTTCGTTACCTGCAATTAAAGCGTTGGTATCCAAAATCAATGCTCTCCCATCGCTAGAAATTAGAGTGTGGGATAAATTACAATTTTTGTCGCTAGACATCATGAATTCAATGGGTTCATCTGGTAATAGTGAAACGCCATGATTAGGTCCATTAATTGAAAATTTTGTGTTACAGTTTTCAGATGAGAAATTAATTATAGCTGCGCCATTTAGTTCTACGTTTACTTTCCATTGTACCATAATTCCATCATGGTTTCGAATTTTAATACCGGATGAACCAAATGATGAATTATTTGAAAAAAGATCTCCGGATTCACCATCATTAGAACCAGTCTTCAAGGCATTATTTCCATCTGCTTCGATAACTTGCAGGTATGGTCTATCAGGATTAGTGTTCAGTTCGTTACTGTCAAAATCACCACTACTAAGGTCTTGATAAGTGACTAATACTCCTGAGCCAGGTAAAAATGAATCATATCCCATATCATCACGATACTCTATCCATATAGATTCAGATTGTGAAATCATTACTCTTAGGGAATTCCCACCATAAGATTTCGGTTCAAGCGAGAAGATTGGTCCTTGACACGCGCCATCCACAGAATTCATCCAATCCATATCAACATCGACATGGTTTTCTACACCAATTTCCGATATGGTTGATGCACTTGGTAATGCAGGCCATTTACCTCCTCCATTCCAATTTCCATTAGCCATTATATCCCAATCACCAACTCCCTTCCAAGAGAACTGAGTAGCACTTCCATGTGCAGGATAAAGGTCATATGCACCCATTTGATGTAACATTTCATGAATTATTGTACCAAATCCACTATCCCCGGTTGCTAAACTTGCCATTGTATAATGACCTGTCTTCATACCGTCGGGAAGATCTAAAACTTCATCAAAAGTAGTAAAATGACTCCATATTCGATTAGAATTACCACCTTCTTCTTGACCAATTGAGGTATGCAAAATAAGTAATCTATCGACCCATCCATCATTATCCAAGTCATAATTTCTCCAGTCGATATCGTCTTTGTGGTCATCTATCACCTCCTTGGCAAGAATCATTGGCAGGTGAGTTCCATCACTAGTCGAATCCCTCTGGATTCCGAAATCCTTTCCATAATACTCCATGCTATATTCAGGAATAGTGATTTTATCGATTACATCAATTTCTAGATTGGTAGAGTAATTAGTCATCTGGTCAAAATAATTCGACGCTTCAGGTATCAAAATATCCTGAGCCTCGGATTTTCCCCAAGCACTATTGCCAGCTTCGAAATCGACTATGAAAACTGGCCACCTTTCGTTAGATTGAACACCAAGAACAGTGATCTCTTCTTCTTCGATAGTAATAGAATTGTCCCTTATCCAATCGTCTATCTCACTATTATAAGCAAATGAAATAGTGCCTAGTAAAAACAAAACCGCCGCGATAACAGCATTGATTCGCGGGTGCATATTATCGCCTAAAGATGAACATGTTTGAAATGTTGGTATAATTGACTATCCAATGATGTATTTTTTCCCTCTTATCTCTAATTCTTGAATGAGCTTTTCTTTAACATAATCAGAGGCATATATTACCATGTTATCGGATTCAACTTTTTCTGGGAATATAGAGAAGTCGCCATTGGACATAATTATTGGCAGACAAGTATCATATTTTGTCAACTGCTGAAGAGTCTTTTGAAATGACTGATCTTCACTCCACGGGTCAATCAGCGATGCGATTCTTAGATCCGTGTTGTTGATAAAATGTTGCGGATTAGAGTAATTCGATATTTTGTGGGTAGAAAAGTCATCTCTAAGATTACACTTTGAAATGAAAATATTTGGCTCGATTGCGTTCAATTTCGAGTACTTTTTACATCCAAAAACTATCAGGTCAGTGAATGAATTTACGTTAATCAACTGGTATAGGGTTTCCTGTTCATCAACTTTTTCACACAGATTGTTGAATGAGAAATAAGCATGATTGAACGGATAATTTTCAAAAACATCTTTGCTTCCACATTCGCATTGTGCAAATAGAAATTTCCGACCTACTCCGAACTGGTCGAAAATTTTAGGGGTGTTGAGTTTTAGTTTGGATGGTTTCTTTACCGTTTGGGATGTAATAATTTCGATGGATAGATAGCTCGCCAATAGTAGGAACAAGGTGAAGGAAACCTGCCCGTAAAATGAGAGTATGATTAACATAGATATTATGCCATGAACTCTAATTTTCCACCAAACTATATTCCTTTCAGATATAACTCCACTAAAATTTGCCGTTAGCAGAGTCAGAACCCCCATAATTACCAAAATCTCTACCCAAATCACACCTATTGACATAGAAAGCATCGAAACAATATCATATTTAGCTGTAAATCCTAAATCGGTTTGTATTTGGTGGCCTAATTCAAATAACCCGGGCATAATAATTAGAATCGTAACAATTACGTTTGCTAGAAATCCAAGTATAAAGAAAAATAGCCATAAGATTAACCCCTTTGCTTCGTTTTTCATTAATCCCGGTCTGGAAAATTTATAAAATTGAGAAGCAATAATAGGTAAGATGGTAATAAAACCGAGAAGAGCTCCACTAAGCCACCTTACTTCACTCCATTTAGCTGGATTGTAAAGGTTCGAACATGATGTATTGTTACAGGGATCTAAAAGAGTGACTACCTGTTCAAGAATTGAATCTACTTCTAACATCCATATTAGTGAAATTACTAGCCAAGAAACAATTAGTATTGAGAACCTTGATGAAAATTCATCGATATGCGTTTGAACTGAAACTTTTGCATCTTTCTCAAGTTGCAAACTCATGACATATCCTCAAATTAAACTAAGTCGGTGTATTGTTTGGGTGCTCTTGCCTGAACAATTGTTCGGTAAACACCGAAGGCTGACCAGAGGAATATCATAAGACACAGTAATATCGCACCCCATGATTGACCAGAGTCAATCGACCAACCAAATAATAAGGCTAAAGCAGCGGTCAATAGTCCTCTTCTAACTCCTTGAGGGACTGCTAAACTCATGTCAAGGTGAGGCGGGCCACCTCCAAATCTTCGTTCATAAAATTCTCCTTGAATAACGGCACCAATTATGATTATTGCAAGTGTCGTCCAGTAGAATAGGTTACCATTATCGAAGAAATCATCTGCAATTTGTTCTTGGCGGGCTGCTTCAATTGCAGCAGGATCTTCTTCAAGAACGAACAGTGATTGGTAGTCTCCCACACTGATGGTTCTAACTCCAAGTGATTCATCAGAGTCTAAGTAGGTTGAATTTGGAGAGCTGATTGAGAATGATAGAATATTCCAGTGGTCACCTCCATCAAATTGTCCATTACCGTTAACTGCATTACCGACTAATTGGAATGATACATCACCAACATCAGAATCAGGTGCTTGCCAGTACACCTCCCAATTATTTCCAACTTCACTTTGTGAAAGTGCCCCAGGCTCTTCAGCCACAGTACGGCTGCCTTCACCAGGAGTTAGATTTCCTAAGTTGTAGTCCCATAACATGTAGCCTCCATCTGCGTAAGAAGAATGCTGGAGTGAAATAATGAAAGTATATGATTGACTAATGTTGTAAGATCTGGGGACTCCAGAAATTGAGACTACAACATCGGGAGACGGTGCCCCATCGCCGTGACATGAACATCCAGTTTCAACCACCAATCCATTACTATTTTGCCATGGCGGCCCGCCTGGGTTTGCGAGTACAGGAGCGATAAGTAAAACTGTCAATACAAGAATCAACAAGCGGGGGGAATACCTCAACATGACCTCACCAATAACTTCCAACTATTGCATGCCTTTGAACATTGCTTTTTTTACCAACTAAATCTCTTTAATCGAGTTATTTAATTCAGTAATCATTTTCTTTCCATCACCGAATAACATCATAGTTTTATCCATGTAAAATAAGTCGTTATCGACACCTGCATATCCCACAGATAGCGACCTCTTTACAACAACAACGGTTCTAGCAAGATCGACGTCTATAATCGGCATACCCGCAAGAGGTCCTTCCCCAGATCTAGCTGCTGGGTTAGTAGTGTCGTTTGCTCCGATAACCAGTGCCACATCACAGTCTGGGAATTCAGGGTTAATTTCGTCCATCTCAATCAATTGCTCATACGGAACATTAGCCTCTGCCAATAGTACATTCATGTGACCTGGCATTCGACCTGCTACAGGGTGTATTGCATAACTCACTTCAGTATCGAATTTCTCAGCCATCAAGTCAGCAAATTCCTTTACTTGGTGCTGACACTGTGAAACAGCCATTCCATATCCTGGGACAATAATTACTTTCTGTGCGCCATCTAACATCATAGCAACTTCATCAGCATCCGAGCCAACTTTAGTTCTGGTAAGTGATTCTTTTTCACCACCACCGCCGAAAGACTTGAACAGAACATCCATCAATGTTCTATTCATTGCTTTGCACATGATAAATGTAAGAATTAGACCGGAAGCACCTACAAGCGAGCCTGCAACAATAAGCACGGAATTGTTTATGATAAAACCTGTAAATGCTGCTGCAATACCAGATAGTGAATTCAACAGAGAGACTACTACTGGCATATCAGCACCTCCAATAGGTAGAACAAGAATCACTCCTAGAACACAAGAAATAGCAATTAAAGAATAGATATATTGCTTATTTGTTGGATCATCGATGCTCAGGTAAATTAGGGCTAATGCTGAAATTAAAAGAATAATTTTTACCATGTTAAGCCAACTAGGTCCCCATGTAGGAGTCTTGAGCCATTTTCCAAATACACTTATACCGCCTTTCAATTTATACATTGCAAGAATCGATCCAGTAAGAGTCATCCATCCTACTAAAGCAGATAGACCAGCGGCAATCATTGTAACGCTTAGTTCTAAGCCTGTCGGTAGATTTGCGCCTTCAATATATTTCCATAATTCCGAGAGTGCAACCAGGGCAGATGCTGCACCGCCAAAACCGTTGAACAAAGCAACTAGTTCAGGCATACCAGTCATTTCAACCTTCACTGCCATCCAGTAACCAATCAGCGAACCAATTGCTAATCCAGCAATAATCAGAGTCCACTGTGCACCTCCAGCAAGTTGCATGTCTAACACTGTTGTGAGAACAGCAACTAACATACCCATAGCACCCAACTGGTTTCCACGTGGAGCAGTTCTTGGATGACCTAATTTCTTCAATCCGAAGATAAATAATGCCGCTGAAAGCATGTAGCCCAGAGAGGTCCATTCTCCTAGTTCCATATTAGGCACCTCCTCTCTTCTTGCCTGCAATCATGTTCAACATTCTGTTTGTTACCATGAAACCTCCGACGACATTTATCATTGCTAGGACTACAGCAACAAATGCTAAAATTCCAGAGAAAACAGTATCTCCGGCATTGTATGCAACGTTGGCACCAATCAGTGCGCCTACAATACTTATACCGGAAATAGCATTTGCTCCACTCATTAATGGCGTATGGAGCGTAGCAGGGACTTTTGTTATTAGTTCAAATCCTAAAAATATGGACAATACAAACAGTGTCAGGCTTCCAATCAATAATTCAGGCGTCATTCTATCACCCCTGCTAGTCTAGTTTGCTTAGCATGTATTTTCCCATCACTACAAATAAGAACGCCTCCCATACCGCTTACATAGAAATCAGATCCTTCCGGTGCACCAACTAAAATGTCATCATCGTCAGAAATCACAACTTTACCATCGTCGACTAGAGAGGTTATGAATGTGGTTAAATTGTTTGAATAAAGCATACTTGCAGTATTTGCCAGTGTACCTGGTAGATTTGAAGTTCCAACGATGATAACACCGTTATCTGTAGTTATGACTTCACCCTTTACTGTGCTTTCACAATTACCACCTACATCAGCATTCATGTCAACTACAACAGCGCCAGATTTGAATTGGTTCACAGCGGATTCCGGTACTGTAATGGGTGCAGGTCTTCCAAAAATTCGTGCAGTTGTGATAATAATATCAGCATCCTGAGCAACACCGCATACAGTATCGTTGACTTTTTGAATAAATTCGGGAGTTAGAGGTTTAGCATAACCCGATTCGTCTTCAAAGTCATCCATTCCATCGACTTCGATAAACCGTCCACCAACAGATTCAATTTGTTCTGCAGCTGATTTTCTTACGTCAGATGCATACACAACAGCTCCTAATCTCTTGGCCGTTGCAATTGCCTGCAACCCTGCTACGCCACTTCCCATTACCACAACTTTGGCAGGCCTAACTGTTCCAGCAGAGGTCGTCATCATGGGGATCCCTTTAGGTACATTTGCTGCTCCTAACAATACTGCTTTGTAGCCTGCTAAGTTATCTTGACTGGAATTGACGTCCATGGATTGAGCTCTAGATAATCTTCTAGGAATCATGTCCATCGACATTAATGTAATTTTATTTTCCATACATAAATTAACATTGTCGGGATTCCTAAATGGATCAGCTACACAAGTCAGGTTAGTTCCTTCACTGATTCCATCGATACCAGGGAAATTTATGCAAATAATATTTTCACATGCCAGTGTTTCTTTTCTTGAAACTAATTTAGCCCCCGCAGCTTCATATTGAGAATCGAGATAATTGGCTTTAATTCCTGCCCCTTTCTCGATTAAGACCTCAAAACCGGCTTTCATCAGTTTTTTCATACTGCCTGGAACAATTGCCACTCTCGACTCATTATCTGGTTCTTTCGGAACTCCAATTTTCATCTATTAACACCTTCATGAGCCATGCAAAATCGTGGCTTGTTTACTCCCAGCAAAAGGAGGTTTTTAGATAAGACGCTTAATTATCTAATTTTTCCTTCAGGGAATTATTAATTTTTTACCATCTTACTTATTGATAACCGATTACTAGCAGGTTATGTCGAGGAATTATCATGAGTGGTTCGAGAAGAAAAATTGCAGTTATCGGTGCAGGAAATGTTGGGGCAACATGTGCCTTTGTTCTTGCACAAAAAAAATTAGGCGACATAGTGTTACTTGATATTTATGAAGGATTTGCTAAGGGTAAGGCATTAGACATGTCGCAGAATGGGCAGGTGTTGAATTATGATGGGAATTTAACTGGAACATCTGATTATTCGGATATTACTGGTTCAGATGTTGTAGTGGTAACTTCGGGATTTCCCAGACAACCTGGTATGACTAGAGAGGATTTAATCGCCAAGAATGCAGATATTGTAAAGCAGGTCGGTGAGGGAATTAAGCAACATGCTCCAGACTCGATAATAATAATGGTAACAAATCCACTCGATTTGATGACTTACCACATGCAAAAAGTAACGGGTTTCCCACCTAACAGAGTCTGTGGGCAAGCCGGAGTTTTGGACAGTGCTAGAATGACCCATTTTGTTGCTGATGCCGTTGGGTGTTCAGAAGAAGACGTTCATGCAATGGTACTTGGTGGGCATGGTGATACAATGGTTCCACTACCAAGATTCACCACAGTTGGTGGAATCTCCATAACCCATCTATTAGATTCAGATACAATAGAGTCAATTTGCAATAGAACTGCTTCTGGTGGCGGGGAAATAGTAAAATTACTAGAGCGTGGTTCTGCATTTTACGCCCCAGGTTCTGCCGCTGCAGTAATGGCTGAAGCAGTATTGAATGACCGCAAGAGAATGATACCAGCCTCAGCACAATTAACAGGACAGTATGGGCTTGATGATGTGTACATTGGTGTGCCTGTAATTTTGGGTGCCGGTGGTATTGAGAGGATTATTGAGTTGGATTTGACAGAAGTAGAACTTGCAAAATTACAAGAATCTGGCAATTTTTATAAGTCACAATTATCAGAACTTTTGGGTTACTAACTAAGATATTGTTAGAGAATTTAGTTTCCCTCGAGTCGTTATATTTTTATCATCATTGGATGAATTTTTTACTTTCATCAAGTTTTTTATCCCCTTGTTCCTAGTTCTCATCCTAGTTAGTATTTCTTGGCCTGCAAAACAACCTTTTGATTCATGGACGAATCTGTTCAATCCAGATGCATAAGGTGTCAAACCACTTCGTATTTCATAATCATACCAAGGTATGACCATCTCTACTCTCCATTGATTAAACTCGTCAAGTGTCGAGTCTTCAATTAGATCTTTGTTTTTTGGCGAAATGATCAGTGTCAAATCATCATTTAATTTGGCATAAGTAATATTATCTCGGGATGTAAATTTACCATTTTCAATTTCAGAATTTTCGTCAAACATAATCAAATTATTGTTCAGATGGCTAACGTCAGAAATACTTACGTCGCTTTGCAGAATTTTTGGTGTTACATAGTTCAACATCGACTGGTAATTGGGCAAGTATCCTACCACGGCTATGAATTCACCAAAATTTATCAAGGTTACAAAATCAATAATCTTCGCATGATTATTGATTATTGCAGTTTGTATTACGCCTCCTTTTTCTAAATCAGAAACTTTGTTACAACTTAGGCCGTCTATTAGGGATAGGCAATCTTTACCTCTCCAAATAGAGGTGTATGAATCAAGAAATGCCACTTTGGGCATAAAATCACTCAAGAAAAGGATTCGCCACATCCACAGGATGATTTAGCGTTGGGGTTGACAATCTTGAATCCACCGCCCATCAGTCGGTCTTCATAGTCGATTTCAATACCATTAAGAAGATGACTAGACGAATTAGGAACTAGAATTCTGAAACCCTCAACGTTCAATTCTTGGCAATCAATATCCGTAGATTCAACAATTTGCAAATCATACATGTACCCGGAACAACCTCCGGATAGAACTCCTACAAGTAGAGCCATAGACCTGTCGTCACCGAAAGCGTCACCAAGCATTTTCACAGCATTTGTTGATATTGACAAATCAACATTTACTACTTCAGGCTTATGCAATTCTAGAGGTCCAGCTGTCTCACAAGTGCCGCAATCCATGGCAATCCTAGATGGTTCTCACCTATGAACCTGTGCTATTTTTGGACAACTTATTCGACAAATGTGATTTGATAGAAGCACGAACAGCTATTCTCATTAGTACATTCAC
>MDTE01075708.1_pt1 | contig 27715 bp, 19 predicted proteins | sample 811231 | NCBI WGS metagenome assembly MDTE01 (sample SAMN05326651, study PRJNA326480) | marine metagenome | isolation source: seawater | place: Indian Ocean: Red Sea | collected 2010 | reverse complement strand
GTCCTGCAGGCGGCGGCGGCGAACCACGCGAGGTCGCTGTCGCTGTCACGCGGGGGCTTTGGCGAGCTGGGCTCGATCACAGGGCCGATCGAGTCGCGCCGGTACGGCTGAGGCGTCTCGCCTCCTCATTCTTTCTTACCATCATAGCCTGAGACATCCGCCGGATGCAGTTTCTCAAATAGTAAACTCGATGAGAATCTCGTTGCGTAAACGGACATCGACTGTGACCGCGTAACGAACGCCGCCGTTGGTCCAAAGGTTTGGTCGCGAAAAGTTCAAAGGCCGAAGCGCGGGGACACTACCCACGCGAGCCGCGAATCACATTCGCGCACCTCTGCATCAAGCCGGGAAGGTCTCGTCGCGCCAGGTAATCCCAGGTGCACTGCAGTCGCGGTCGGGTCCCTCCGAACGACTGGAAACCACATCAGGGTTGTGGAAAAACGTGACCTACGCGATGAACGCGCTCGTGCGCACGTCCGTGCCCCTCGCCGGCCTCGCGCTGCCCGTCGCGTCCTCGATTGGATCTCAACGTCATACGATGGTCGCTGTGCCTCTCTCGCCGGCCTCGCGCCGCGGATGCACCACGGTGCGTCGCGCCGGCACCGCCGCCGTGCTCCGTCGCGATAACGCGCTTTCCTTTGGACCTCTCTCGCGTCTCCACCGCCGCGTGGCTTCGGTCATCTCGCGCGCCGCGGGTGATGCCGAGGAGAGCATCAGTGAATCCTCGGCGGTGACTGTGGACACGGCGAGTGCTCCCGGGGTGTGGTACGGCAGAGCGCTGCTCGTCTTCGTGGCGGCGGCGTACGGGTCGCTCTCCGTCGCGTTCAAGTACGTGTACAGCCTGCCCGGCCCCCCGTCGGCGGGTACCATCGGCGCGGTCAGGGGCGTCATCGCGGCGCTCTGTTTCATTCCCATTATCATGAACGCTAAAAAAAGCGAGCAGGAGGCGGATTCGATGAACATCAACACGGAGGAGGGCAAGAAGAAGTTCTGGCTCGCCGCTGGTGAGCTGGCGCTCTGGAACCTCCTGGCGCAGGGTTGCTGCAACGTGGCGCTGCTGTTCACCGACGCCACCAGGGTATCCTTTCTTACCCAGGCATCCATCGCGTTCACCCCCGTGCTGTGCGTGATGACCGGCGATAGGGTGGCGGGCATCACCTGGGTCGGTTGCCTCCTCGCGCTCGCGGGTGTCGTCGCCCTCGGCTTCGACGGCGGCGGGTCGGCAGCGGCGGCGGCTCAGTCCATCGGTCTCAACCTAGGTGACATCATCGCGCTCATCGGCGCGGCCGCGTACTCCCTCTACATCTTCCGCATCGGCGCGTTCGCCAAGATGAAGCTCCCGGGTGACCTGACGCAGGCGTGGAAGACGGTCATCCTCGCCGCGCTCTACTGCGTGTGGGCGGCGGCGGATGCGATCAAGTACGCCACGGCGGCTCCCGGAACCGTCGCCGCGCCGTGGGCGGGCTGGACGAACCCCTTGGCGTGGGCGGTGCTCGCCTTCACCGCGATCGTGCCGGGCTACCTCGCGGACGTTTGCCAGGCCAAGGGTCAGGAGAGCGTGAGTGCGAGCGAGTCGCAGGTGCTGCTGGCTGGCGAGCCCCTGTTCGCAGCCGTGTTCGGGTTGGTTCTCCTTGGAGAGAAGTTGGGTTTCATGGGCCTCGTCGGGGGAGCAGGTCTCGTGGCGGGTGCGATCTTGTGTGGTGTAGACGATGGGTCGGGGAAGTCGGATTGAAGTCTTGGACGGAGAGAGGGGCTAGGTATTATCTGTGGATTGCGTTGTGGGCCTTTGGGCGTGTACAAGTAGCGACTTTTAGTGCTGTGGACGTTACAAAGTTGTCTGAAACCACGATGTTAGCTCAGACTCACTTGCGATGGCGTCGACGAGGGCGGCGATTAAGAACCAGGGCACACACATGTGGTCCGCCGCCAACCTGGCGGAGCTGGTGGTGTGGTTCGTGTGGTTGCTGCACAGCGAGTTCATCGCCCGATTTCAAAGGCGGCGACCTGTGGAACGGCGCGTACCCGCGTGGCTGGGCGCGTGCGATGATGACGGGCGTCGACCCGCGGCGATCGTCACCGGTGCCGGCTCGGGCATCGGACGCGCCGTCGCAAACCAGCTCGCGCGCATGGGAGCCGGCGCGCTAGTCATCGCGTGTCGCACACTCGCAGAGGCGCGCGCCGTCACGGATGAAATCCGCGCAGCCGCGCCCGAGGACGTCGTTCTCAAGCCCGTGGGGGTAGACCTCAGGGATCCGGCGCAGATCGTCGCGATGTGCGAGGACATCAGGGTCGACAAGAGCATTCGCGTGAGGTTGGTGGTGCATTGCGCGGGCGTGTTCTGCGCGTCGTGGAGGAGAACGGAGTGGGGCGAGGAGGAGACGGCGGCGGTGAATGCGGTGGCGGGGCCGAGGTTACTACGTGGACTCGGGGTGAAGGGCATTCGATTCGTCGCGGTGGGTTCCTTCACGCACCGCGCGACGTCGTCCGCCAGGATCCGACGATGGATGTCCGCGATGCACACCACCAGCACAAAATCGCCGCTCACCCCTGCCGCGGCGTACTCGTGCTCGAAGACCGCGATGGTGGCGTACGCGTGGGGGGCGCGTCGAAGGTGGGGCGGCGAAGGATTCACCGCGTGCGTTGCCGACCCCGGGCTGGTGGACACGGCCATCAACCGCGAGTGGCCGGCGGCGCTGCGGGGGCTCTACTTGGCCGTCGCGAGGGTCACAGGTCTGTTGACCGCATCGTCGACGGGCGCGGCGGCGGTGTTGCGAGCGTGTTTCGACGAGGAAGCGACGTACGTGTACGGCGCGAGGGGTGCGCACGTTCAACCGTCAGACACGGATGCGGCGGCACGCGAGGAAGTGTTCAACCACCTGGAGGATCTAGCCGGCCCTCAGCCTCCGCCAAGGTGATGGACCGGGGCACATCAGACGATGACGGGCGATGCAGACACTGTCGTCGCAGTCAGATAGTAACCTAAAACTAGAGCTAGCTAGGAATGAAAGTCTCGTTTGAAGTTCCAACACGATGCAGACTCTCGGCAGTTTGGGTCGAATGGCCTGTCAAAGCACGCGCGGGCGAGGGGAGCGAGTGGTATCGTGACCCCGATCTCGTCCAAGAGGTCAACCTGGATAGGGTCGTCATCGGGTCCGATTTTTGTCACCGGCACGGGACCGAGCTGGCCATACGTTGGATCACCCCATGACCAGACATCGCCGCTATCGGTCATCAGCACGGTGTGATTGTTGCCCGCGGCGACCGAGACAACTCTGGGATATTTTTCGTCATCGGAGGGTCTCAGTCGCGGGTCAATCGATTCCCACATCATTCTGGTTCGCATCAGGGACATGCCCTCCCTGTGCAACGTCGGGTCGTCGTCGTCGTTTTGATACAGCATGCGGGGATCACCCGCGCCGTCACCGACGCCCGCGATCCACACGCGCCCCTCTGAGTCGCACGCCACGGAGTGGCGCTCTCCTCCGGCTGCCGATACGAACCTAATATCGGGGGGATCGTTCAAGGGACCGTCGAAGTATCCGTCCACCACGACCGACGCGTCCAAAAGGTGCCAGTCAACCTGCACCCGGCCTGGATGGTATGCGCGCTGCCTCCACATCCTCCCGTCTCCTTCCCTGAATCGACCGAGCTGATCGTGGCTGTCGTCTCCCCAAGACCAGAGGTCTCCCCGCGCGGTGATCGCCAACCCGTGCGCGGCGCCGAACCATACCCCGACGACCTTTCCGTAGTTTGGATCGGACATTGGCGACCCGCCCCTCGTGTCGGATGAAATGTCCGAGCCGTCGCCGTCGTCCTCGTCGTCGGTGTCGCTCATCGCGCCGGGGAACACGAACGGGGAGACCGATCGAGACTGAGGCGTGCTCGGAACCGAAACGGATTCCAGTGTACTCGGAGATTGATGAATCGGCACGAGCGCGACCCTCGTGGGCACGTCGCGGTTCATGTTGTCACCCAGCCCCAACTTACCAAACCTGCCGCATCCCCAGGTGTACATCGAGCCACTCGCGGTGAACGCGGCGGACGTGTCCCCTGACGCGGCCACGCCGACCACCTTGTGACCGAACAGCTCGCTCACCTCCCTCGGTCTGGACCACTGCTCCCGCTCATCCGCGGCGGCTGCTGCGCCGATTGCCGGCGAGTTTGACCTCGGCGAACCCCCTCCCCGCGGACTCTCGCTGCGACGCCTGTCCCTCCTGGCCCTGCCCGGGGTACCCCCGCTACCTCCCGGGGACCCACCGAGCGACAGCCTGGACAGCGCGACGCTGTCACGGATAGATCCGTGACCGAGCTGCCCCTTGGCGTCCCCGCCCCACGTGTACACCCTGCCGCTCTCCGTCGCCGCGATGGCGTGAAGCATCCCAACCGCGACTGAAACCACGCGCTGGCCCCCGAACGCGCCGCGCCTGGGAGGGGTCATCAGTCGCACGAGACCCGGGGTGTCGAACCGTTCCGACGAGGACGTGCGACTCAGCGGTGGTCGACCGGAAGAGGATGCCGGGGAATCCGCGTCCGCGCTGCGGTTATACCACCCTATTTCCATGTCTACGCCGTCCTTGTTCCTCAGCACGGTCAGGGGTGACGACCCAACCCCGGCGGCGACGTTGAAGCACCGTCCCGCCGCCGCGGTGAGCGCGCGTCCAGTGCAGACGGGCCACAGCTCTCCCAATTTCGTCAGTTCGGTCGGGGCCTCCCCGTCGCGCTCTGTCGGCGCGCTCGACTCACCGTCGACGACGGGCCCCCACACATGCACCGCCCCTCGCGCGTCCACGATGATGGTGGTGTCCTGCGCCGCCATCATCGAGGGCAGGCCCGCGAGCTCGGCGTGTTCGGCGAAGCGTAGAAGTGAAAGCCATGTCTCGTTCTCCCGTGGGGATCCCAGCCACGGGTAGCGCGCTGCGACCGCCTCGGCTGCGCCCGCCTCCACCAAGCTTAACCCGTCGTGGTGCATTCGCTCGCGGAACGCACGGCAGCTCGCGCCGAGCGCATGTAAGTCGCGCGAGTCAAGGCGAGACAGGACTCGCAGCGCAACATGCTCGGGGAGGTCCACGAGCGAGCTCATCGGATCGTCGAGCGGCGCTGATGCACACGTCCGGCGAGGTGGACCTCTGACTGCCCCGGTCAAAAAGCCTGAGGTTAACGCCGGCGAGTGTGACACGTGGAGAGGATATTCCTGTTGTTTTCTGTTGCCGGTGCAGCCCAGGAGTCTTGTCCCCTCGGCCGAACCGTTTCGTACTCGTCCAAGGAGTTGTTTGATTCGTGGAGAGCTGGCGCAGTCAGTTATTCCTTTGTCGTTCTGACTCACAACGAAAGACACACGCACGCCTGCACGCGCGAAGCCACCACCAACTCTCCCAACAACTGAACTTCTCACCGACAACTATGGCCCTCTCCCCTCTCGTCCGTGGCTCCAGCGACCTGTTCTTCCGCGATGCGTTCCGCGAGGCAGACGATGTGCGCACCCGTTCCCAAGCCTCTCACACTCCGATGCTTCCCCGATACACTAACAACAACGCTCCCTCACCGCGGTCCTTTCTCGTCAGTTCTTCGCCAACTTCTTCCCCGGAGGTGCCCTCGTCGCTAGTGGCACGGGTCCAGTCGCGCGCCCCAGCGGCTCCGTGGCCAAGATCATCGCCGTCGACGTCATCGTAAGTCACCGTTCCCTTGTCTTCGTCAAGTTTCCACACTCTTCTTGGCTTCTTCCTGCCCCGATACGTCGTTGTTCGTTTCTCCACGTCCGAAGATAGAGTGATTTTTTCCATCTCTCGCGTCCAACCCCTTAATAACCTCTACACTTTCAATAATACCTGTAGGAGAACAAGGACGGTTACACCCTCAAGGCCGACATGCCCGGCACCAAGAAAGAGAACATCAGCCTCGAGGTCGACGGTAACATCATTCGCATCGGCGTCAGGGAGGATGAGGGCGTAACGGAGGAGTCGGAATCACCTGATAAGAAATGGCACCGGTCCGAGAGGAGGGAGTTTCATTCGTTTCAGAGTCGCGCGCTCCGCATGCCCGAGAACACCGACTTCTCCAATATTGAGTCCAAGTACGAGAACGGCACTCTGCAGATCGACGTCAAGAAGCAGCCGACGCCCAAGCACCCGGAGCCCAAGAAGATCTCCATCAAGTGACGCGGCGCATCAGCAATGCTTTGAGTTCCACGCCGCGCGACGCGCCACACGACAAAACGAGAGACGACGCAACGTTTTACGAAAGTTTTTTTGTCAATACCATGGAAATGTCTACGAAATGTTTCGACAGGCGAGCCGTAGAACCCCCGCACGCACGCTCGCCTCTCTCCGCCAACCCCTCTTTGCCGTTTAGATGGCGCCATATGCTCCGCCGTCGGTTTTCCTCACCTTGGGCGTAAACCCGAGCCACGACCTGGGCAGGCAAGGACAGATTTCCTCCCTGACGTAACCCTGCCCCGGCACGCGGAGCGGCGCCTGCTCGTAGAAGATACCGCAAACCATGATGACCAGCACGGCCCAGAGGCCGTCCGAGGTGGTGTGCTTGTTCCAGATGAACCAGTTGACAAGCTCAGAGATGAACTTGTTGCACGTCGCCACCACGGAGACGGACGTGGCGGACAGCGCCTCACGGATCCACATCGTCGCCACAGACATACCCAGGCCCATGACGCAAGACGCCACCAGCAGGATGATCGTCTTGGCGCTCCACTCGTTCTTTTCGTCGCCCATCTGGAGCATCTCCTCGGCAAGCAGCATCTGCGCCAGCGCGAGGGGCATGGACAGGATGTTGATGTTGTACGAACGAGACCAGTTGTTCAGCGGTACCTTCTCGATCGTGGTCTTCGCCACGAGACCCTCGGACACGGCGGCGATGAGGAACAGGCCGCAGAACATGTACGCCTTGAAGGAGGCGTACGCGTCAACCTTGACGTACGCGGCGGCGCCAAACACGATGCCCACCAGCGCCAAGGAGGACTTCCAGTTGGGAAGCGCGCGACCGAGGAAGAGGTACTCGCACGCGCTGAAGAGTACGGGGGTCATTGACTTGACCGTGATAAAAGTCTCCAGCGGCGCGTACTTCATGACCTCCATGCCCGCGTACAGAAGCGCGAAGAAGGTGATGACGAGCGGCGTGTAGATTCCCGCGATCCTCCACGTCAGGGGCTCCACCTCCACCATGCCGGTGTAGTGCGCAAGGAGGAGCATCAACGTCGTGGCGGTGAACTGGCAGAAGAGAATGAAGTTAGGAAGCGGGATGAAGGTCACCACCACCTTGTTCACGACCGACAGCTGCGAGCCGATGGCGCAGTAGACGAGGATGATGCCGAGAACCCGCGTGGACCTCCACAGGTAGGTGGCGGCGTTGTTGCTGTCCTCGTTGGTGTCGCCCATCCCTTCAACCTTGGCCTTACCGTCGCTCATGTTTGCGTACGGTGCCGGTGCCTCGTCCGCGCTCCGAAGATGTCCCGACGGGCCTTGCTGTAAGACGCGTCGTCTTCGAGAGTGGCCGCATGGCGACCCCGAACCGGTGATTTGTAACAAAAAGGTGTTACAAACCGGCGGCCTGGAGAAAAGAGCCGCTGACGATCCACGTGGTTATGGGCCCAATTTTGGTCGGTCGCAAAGGTGTGGTCGGGTCGCCAACGAATTTCTCCGCGGTTGTGACCCTGATATACCGGGCGACCCTCGAGTCGACGCCCTCTCAAAGGCGCGCAGCTACGTGCCGCCACGAACTAGGGGATCTGTAAAGATGGTGCGTCACCCGTCCATGGGCGATCCCCCCATGCCGTCGCGTTTCGGGAGCGTCGCGCCCGTCGCAACGGCCGCGCGCGTCTCGCTTCGGCGACGATCGAGGGGTTTTCCACTCGTTTTAGGGCTTTCGCCAAATGGCCGCGAGTTGCTCCGTTCTCACCTCGCGACTGGCGCTGACGACCATCCCCTCCCCCCACGCGTCTCAGGTGAACATTCCCAAGGCTAAGAAGAGCTTCTGCAAGAAGTGCAAGAAGCATGCGCCCCACAAGGTGACGCAGTACAAGACGGGCAAGGCCTCGCTGTACGCGCAGGGTGAGTCTCTCATCCCCGAGAATATAATACGCACCGACGGGTGCCGGAACCCCGCCTCTGCCTCGAGGCGACCGACGCGAACTCCTCGACTGACTTTTCTTGATCCCATCATCACAGGTAAGAGGCGTTATGACCGCAAGCAGAGCGGTTTCGGTGGTCAGACCAAGCCCGTGTTCCACAAGAAGGTGCGTGTCGTGGCCAGGGAAATCTCTGGTTTTTCCTAGGGTTGGTGGGCTGGGGACGCGCGGGTCTCCCCGTGCTGATGCTGGCTCGCACGCGGCGAATCGAGCTCGATCTCGCCCCCCCGACCCAATCGTAGGCATCGAGTCTGCGTTTCGCCCGATATTTTGTCGCCAGTCCGCGCGGAGAAGACCCTCAGAAGCTGACCAAACCCCCCCCTGCGTGCGCGTATTTCAACAGGCCAAGACCACCAAGAAGATTGTGCTCCGCCTCCAGTGCAACACCTGCAAGGCTGTGTGCATGCACCCCATCAAGCGCTGCAAGCACTTCGAGATCGGTGGTGACAAGAAGGGCAAGGGCGGTCTTTACCAGTAAACGTCGCACTTATTGCGCTTGCGTTCTAGTGGGGGTTTGACTTGAGAGTTTCCGTTTGTCGGGTTGATGATTAGGAAGCTGCTTGTAATACCTTGAGTCTTGGGGTAACTTTTGAGCGTCTGTCGTTTCGTCCGCCTACTTGTTTTACATGCGCTAATTTATACGGCGTCTAGTCTAATCCAGGAATTCCGAGAGGGGCATCTTGATCAGCGCGGTGATGAGAGGTACCGGGCTCGTCTTGGTGGCGACGATGACTCGTATTTCGCCTGCACCCGCCGCCGGGTCCTTTTGCTTACACTTCACCGCGTCGATCCAGGGCAGACCCGGCAGAAGCGCGGGACACTGCATGATGACCTCCTCCAGATCGTACATGTCGGGATTGCTGGGAACCAGTAAGATCGGAACGTCATACACGGGCTTAGTGCCGGTATTGACGACGTGCACACGAATCTTGAACAGCGGCCCGAGGCCCTGCACAGATGCCTGGATGCGCACCGTGACCCCCTCGAACGAGTCGTTCACCGGCGACTGACCGTCCTTCATTACCTTGACGTATGCACGCGCGGTGTTGAGCCTCAGTTTCAGCAGATCCTTCTGGAACGCCTGGTGCATGTCCACCGCCTGCTCCCTCTCCCGCTGCGTCTGCTCCACGTACAGCTTCGTCTTCTTGGGCACGGCGAGGGGAATATCCTGCTCAGGGGGCGGACCGTTCTGCGACACCGCCTCCAGGTTCGCGAGCCGCGGCATAATCTTCACCTGCAGGCATCCCCCTTTGGTGCACAAAATCAGCGTGTTGTCCTCCCGTCCCATCCTGCCGAAGGACAGCCCCCTGACCGGCTCCATCATGTCAAACTTGCTCACCATGTGCTTCTCGTTGTACACCCTCAGCTCGTTGTTCGCCAGCGCCACGAGGAGGCAACGCACCGCCCGTGTCCTCGTCACCTCCATCGACTCAATGCACGTGATCTCCGCGGGAAGGTAAAGCGAGTACGCCTTCTTCCCCTTGGCGTGGTAGCAGTGAATCACCTGGTTCATGCACGCCACGTGGATCTGCTTGGCGGTCCTGACCAAGCCGCACGGCTGCGTCTCTAGCTCGATCACCACCGTGGACAGCTCATCGTTCTTGATTGTGTACACCCGTCCGTCCCTGCACGCGACCACGATCCTGTAGTCCACGTCCAGCAGTCCGGTGGACGCCACAAACACCGGCACCGACGGGAGCTGCGTCGTCGTCTTCACCGCGCTGCCGTTTGCGTTGAGCACGTAGAGTTCCGCCGACTCGGTCCCGAAGAAGAGGCACGACGTCGCGTCCCACTCGTCCATGTTCTTCTTGATGCTTCCCATACACGTGATGGACGTGAAGTGCTGCAGCTGCTCCGGGGCCTGCGCGGTGCAGTACGCGGCCCTCAACTGCTCCACCTCGCCTGCGGCGCCATCCTCCATCGCGAGCAGGTCCAGGGACCTGGAGGTGAGGGAAACGCCCGCGTCCCTCAGGTTGGCCAGTTCATCGAACGCTTCGTTCGCGCCGATCTGTCCGTCTCTCACCATCTTCCACACCTCGATCTCCTGCTCATCGACAGTCAGCGCCGGGAGCGTGAACTTGTAGTAGGGGCGTAGGTTGCGGTAGATGTACACGTGCGTCCCCGCCGCGATTGCCAGGGACGGTCGCTTGGGGGACTTGGGCTCCGCGGGGTAGAAGGTGCACACGGCCACGGGCGGTTCGAGCAGATCGTGCTCGGACGTGAGGCTGGTGCCGTTCCACACCTTCATCTTCTTCATCGCGGTCGCCACCACCAGCCGAAACTCTCCGTCTCCCGCGAGATCCGCGGTGCAGATGCATGAGCTGAAAGCGTCCGCGCCGGCCATCGGATCCTGCCACGCCTCCAACCACGCGGGCGTGTTCTTATCCTTGACCTGACGGGGAGGAGGCGCCTGCTGGGCCGCCTGCTGGGCCGCCTGCTGGGCCGCCTGCTGCTCGCGCATTGCGCGCTCGGCCTCCTGCTGCTGCACCCACTGCTGCTCCGCTATCTGACGCTCGTGCTCCTCGTCCGGGTAGTTCCTGTAGTTTGCGTGCTGGTACTCCGAGGTGGTGGGTGGGGCGCTCACGCCGGGGTACTGACCCTGGTTCGACCCGGCCCGGCCATCGTTACCGTATGCGTAGACCATCCCCGTCCCCTATATCTCTGCCGCTCTTTCAAAACGGGAGTGTGGTTTGGTTGTGTTGCCGCTAATTCGGATTTCCTTCTTGTATGTGTAACAGTTATATTTTTGCTGGGTTCTTCCGGATGTTGCTTGATGGACCAAACAGTTTAGAATCGTGCAAAATAGGGTTAATAACGCGTTCGCTTTCATCAACGAGCCGCTATTTTGCTGCGAGGAGAGGGCAACTTCGCTTCCCTAAACCTTGGCGCGCGCAGCGATCGAGCGTCGATCGAATCATGCTTCGTCGCGTCATCACCGACGCCGCGCGTAGAGCCGCAGGTTCCTCGTCCACGGCCGACTCCGTCGCCGCTCGGTGGGTATCGTCCGCGCTGTGCGCGACGAGCGGCGAGGGAGCATCGTCGATGATCCGCCAGCCGTCGTCGCTGGCGACGTGGGTCAGGCACAAACACGGCCGGTTGAACTCCAAGGGCTCGCGCCCGATCGGTGTGCCGGTCGCACCCACCCCGTATTTCGGCAACATGATCGTCGAACGCCTCCCCATGGTCATGCCGCCTCCCGAGCCGTGGGAGGCCGAGTACCAGCAGTGGTCCGACGAGCGCAGGCGGAAGTTCCTCAAGAAGCTGCCTGAGGGACTGGTCAACCCAAAGGCGGAGTTCGAGGAGCGGGATCAGGGAGAGGACTTCGAACCTGCGCCGAGGGAGACGGAGGCGGACAAGACCGGGAACCAGCGGACCATGCACCGGAGGCTGGACGAGTTCCTATTCCTCGTGGTGCAGGATGCAAAGACGGGGCAGTGGGGTTTCCCCAGGCGGGAGCACGTCGAGGGGGAGACAATGAGGGAGGTGGCGCGTCAGGCGATGGAGGAGGCGGTGGGTGATTCCATAGAGACCTACCTGGTGGGTAACGCACCCCTGGGTCACTTCTACGAGGCCAAGACGGGAGCCGACGGCAAGGAGGGCGGCCAGGGCACCAACTTTTACCATCGAGCACAATGGCTGGATGGAACCCTGAAGCTGGAGTCCAGGTACAAGGACTACAAGTGGTTGACCAAGGTGCGCGCGCGCGTCTCCCGGCGTTTGTTTTCCCGAATCAGTTTCTCGCACGACGGCGCAGTCGACGGGAATGGAGATGACGAGACACAACTCAGTATTACTGGTCTTCTTTCCACCGAAGCTTACCTAATGGCGCTGAGTGACACTTACTCAAGCCTCTGGCCGGATCCATTTCCGTCTCACTGCCCGCCTCTCTCCTGGCCGTTTGCTCGATCGGAATCGTTATCGTTTTCGAGCTCGTCTTACTTACACTCTCGTCCACGTCGCAGGAGGAGCTCGGCGCGCACTTCAACGAGGAGCACCACGAATTCATCAAGGCGATCTGCTGACCAGCGCGACGTCGTTAGCGCGCACGCGTATTAGATCTCGCTAATAGAACTTGGCTTAGTTTGTGAATGGATGTTTTTCATCTCCCAGTCTACAAGTAACGTCTTCTCACGCGGTCGGAGGCGTCCACTGGGTGACTCCCGTCTTTGCGTTATGGTAGTAAGGTCTGCCTGAGGTGTCGTAGTACACCTTCCAGTCAGACGCCGGCGCGGGAGCCTCCTTCTTGGCCTTGGCGGCCTTTTCCTCGTCGTCGCCTTCGTCGGCATCATCGTCGTCCCTGGCGCGCTTCTTATTTCCGCCGTCCTCATCGCCGTCGCCGTCGCCGTCCCCGGAGTCCTTCTTCCCATCCTTCGCCGCCTTGCCCTCGTCGTCGTGATCCGCCTCCTTGTCGGAGTCCTCGTCCACGTCGAGCCCCTCCGCCTTCCGCTTCGCTTTCTCCTTCTCCGCGAGCTTCTTCGCGGCGAACGCCTTGGCCTGTGCCGCGATATCCTTGTAATCCGGCTCCTTTTTGACTGCGTCTAGATCGGATGTCCACGCGGGGCCGAACTTGGCCGCCCAATTCACCGTCCCATTGGGGCACTGCGCCGCCTGGTGCCCCTCCTTGCCGCAGATGTTGCAGGCGTGGATGGAGCTGCCGGCGGGACGGCGGAGTTTGTGATGCTTCTCCATGGTCGCTACGGTCGCCCGGGTGCAGGTGGAGAGTGACCACGCCACCAGGGTTAGCTACCAGGGTTACCGACGGTATAATTTGTCGAAGGCACGCCGGAAACCCACCTCAGAAAATGAAAAGCGTTAAAAGCAACCCACCACACGCCGGCGCTCGCAGCACATCTCGGGCATGGGATGATGGGTGCGCGCGTGTCATCAAACTATCGCATCGTCGTGCATCGCGTCGTCGCGTGGGCGCGAGCGATCGGAACCAACGGCTTCGCTGCACTCAGCCCCTCGGCATCGGTCCTTAACTCACCAGACACCGCGAGCACCTCGGGGCGTTGGATGGAGGAGGAGTTCCTTTGCCCTTGCTACTACACGGATAACTTCTTCGTGAGGTCCCTGGGTCGCCACGTGACGTACGATGGTACCTCGTCGGGCTTCGACGCCGCACATCCGGACCTCGTCGGGGACATGACGGACGACCGGAGGCGCGAAGTACACAAGGAGCTCGAGGAGGAGTTGGAGCGGCGCCGGGGCCACTTCGCCGCCGCGAGGCAGAGGCGGGCGTTCATAGCCGCGAACTACAGACCGTTGCACCCGAATGTTTACACGTTGCGGGATGAGTTCGTGGACCCGCGCTGGATCGAGCTCGCCGAGCTGGCGAGGACCCACAGGAGCAAGGACGCGTTGCTAGAAGCCGCCGCGGGTGTTGTTCGACAGAGGCCGAGGGGAGTGTTCGCCTTCCCCGCGCTGACCCCGAGGTTTTGCGAGCTGATGCGCGAAGAGTTGGATCACTTCGAGCGGAGCGATATGCCGAGGGCCCACCCGAACACCATGAACAAGAACGGTCTGTTGCTGTACGAGCTCGGCATGTACGACGAGCTGCTGACGCCGCTGCTGGAGCGATTCGTATCGCCAGTCGCCGCTGCGCTGTTCGACGGGGGCGAACGAGAGATGGCGAACGGATCCGACTCGCTCGACCACCACAGATCGTTCACGGTGCGGTACGAGCCGGAGGGTGCGGGGAAGGACGTGGATCTGGCGTATCACTTCGACGACGCCGAGATGACGCTCAACGTGAACCTCGGCGGGCATTTCGAGGGTGGCGAGCTCCTTTTCGGGGGTTTGAAATCCGACGGCGACGAGAAGCACTCGGCCAGATACCCGCACTTTCATAGGGAAGGCATCGCGATCCTTCATCGAGGATCGCACTGCCACGAGGCATTGCCGGTTGAGAGTGGTAAACGCACCAATCTCATCATGTGGTGCCGAAGCTCACAGGTTCGGATTCGATATTGTGCCATGTGTGGTCGTGACAAGATAACTACGTCGAAAATTGAATAGAATAGAGACACTAATCTTAACCTAGCCATCGTAATGGCTTCATGGGGTGCGGAGAACGCATCGCCCCCCGATCTCACCGTCGACCCTTCGGGCTTTGATCATGCTCGAGCGCGCCGGCTGGCATGAAAAGCGCCGCGGGAATAGCAGCCACCAGTGCCAGCGCGTGGATGGGTATGGAGAGAGCCGCGGGCATCGAGTACATCGATGACGCGGTCACCGCTCCGAACCTGGCCACCGCGTTCGCCCAACCGTGACCGGTCGCTCGGAAAAGAGTCGGGTAAGCCACCGCGTTGAGGATCCACGACATGGAGCCAATAGGAGCGGCGGGGATCCGCCCGATCAGCATCAGGAACACCAATCCCCACCTGTGACTGTTGAGCGCGGGAACCAGCGGCACGAACAGCATCGGGACGGATATCGCCGCGCACGCCGCCGCAACGCGCCTCGGGTTCGTCTTCATCCTCAGCGCCAGCAGCGCGGAGAAGTTCCCCACCAGGTCCCCGGAGTTGACGATGAGGATAGCCGCGTAATCAAAAACCACCCTGTTTGTCAGCTCCGTCACGCCGTCGTCGGCGTACTGCTTAACCCTGAACACCACCGGCGCGTTCAGCATGAGGCCGTAGAAGTTGAACGTCTGCACGAACGCCAGGCTCCACAGGCACACCGTGCGGAAGAGGTTCACCAGGTTCCCGGCCAGGTTATACCACGCCGACGCCTCCCCGGCTCCCCCGCCCGCCGACGCGACGCCCTTCTCCGCGCCGTCCATCGTCGCGCCCCCGCCCGCCTCCTTCTCCCCCACGATATGGATTCCCTCCGGCAGCGGGTATCCCGTGTTCTCCACGCAGATCCGATCCAGCGCCCGCTTCGCCTCCGAGCCGCGCCCGACATCCGCCAGCCACGTGGGCGACTCGTCCAGGTAGAACGCCATCACGAGGGCGACGGTGGGCGGCAACGCGGCGACGAACGCGAGGAGCCTCCACCCCCACGGCTCCAGGATCACGGCGCCGACGACGGTGATGGCGACGACGCCCGCCGAGAAGGACAAGTTCGCGAGCTGCGTCCTGGTGGTTCGGACGTGATCCGGGCACGCCTCCGCGAGCATGTCCACCGGGACGAACGCGGCACCGACCCCGAGGCCCACCGCGAACCTGCAGATCATGAGCGCGGTGGTGCTGTCCGCCAGAGCGCTCGCGTATCCCCCCACCGCCACGAGCGCCGATGCGATGATCGAACACGGTTTCCTCCCGAACGAATCAGCGAGCGCCCCCATGACGAAGCACCCGAACATCTGCCCCGCGAAGATGGACATCGCCACCTTATCCGTCTCCCAGTTCGTGAGGTTGAACTCGTTCTTGACGTGGGGCAGGATGAGGGACAGCAGCGCCACCTCAGCCGCCTCGCTCGCGATGGTGATGCAGGTGACCAGCAGGAGGAACTGCTGGTAGCCCCCCGACCGCCACCCAACCTTCTCGATGACATCCTCGGGGCTGACCTTCACCTGACCGCCGAACTGCACCCGGGGGTTCCGTTCCCTGTGTCCGGCAACCTTGAAGGGCATCGCCGTTCGATTTTACGTACTTCCCCGGCGGCCGGTCGCGCGCTCTGCCTCTGACGGGAAGGGGGGCCGCGGCGCGTAAACCCGAGAAAACTGCAGGCCGCGGCCAGGCAGCGCTCTTTCGAGAAGAAAACGATGGAAACCCACCACCCAGGTGCTGGTTGAACACAGCGAGGCGCGCTCTTACAGGATCGCGAAAAGGTGTGAGCGTCTCGTCAGGTGGATATGCCCACGCCAAAGGCATCGACTGTCAAGGACGTGGCGATCCACGCCGAGGTCACGTCCGTGCACGTCTGCGCTTTGGTCGCGGTGCAGCTCGCCTACGGCGGGTACCATGTGGTGAGCAAGGTTGCGCTTCAGGAGGGGGTGAACAGGTACGTGTTCTGCGCGTACAGGGACATCATCGCCGTCGCGGCTCTCTTTCTGTTCCAGTTCGTGAGCAGATGCATCTGCGGGATCAAGGGAGAGGGTGGCGACAAGCCGGGAGCGCGATCTGTATCGGGGCGATCTGGCGGACCGTCATCATCGGGGGGAGGGGAACCAGTCGTGGTGGGATCGACGCCGTGGCGCGCGTTGTTCGTGCTCTCCTTCACCGGGATCTTCGTGAACCAGCTCCTGTTCCTCAAGGGCCTCAGTCTTACCTCCCCGGTGGTGGCCGGCGCGCTGCAGCCCTGCATCCCAGTCTTCACCTTCCTCCTCTCGGTAACGCTGGGCACGGAGAGCGTGTCGCCCAGACAGAAAGACGGCGCACTCAAGCTCCTCGGCGTGCTCCTCTGCGTCGTCGGCGCGATGATCACGTCCACGTGGCAGGGGGACGTCGTCTTCGAAGGGTTCGAGAACAACGCGGACGACGGCGGCGGGGTTGGGGGGCGGCGGCGCATCTTCGAGCTTGGGGGTCACGCGGTTGCGCAGGCGGTGGCTGCGACGACACCTAAGGGCGGTCACAGACGCGGGCGACCGCACCCGACGCCGCACCACGTCACTGGCGTGGTGTTTCTCCTGACTGCGTGCGCGTCCATGGCGGTGTTTCTCACCGTGCAGCAGAGGGTGCTCACCAGGTTCCCAAAGCCGAACAAGATGACCCGGTGGACCTACGCCATGGGCGGGGCGCTGCTGCTGGCTGTGGCGGCGGTGATGGAGCCGCCGTGGCACCCCCAGCACGTGGAGCACTGGATTCTCAACAGGGACGAGACCATGGGGGTGCTGTACGGGGGCGTGGTGGCCTCCGCGATGAACTATTCGGTGATGGCGTGGGTCAATAACGCCGTCGGGGCCAGCGTGGTGGCCATCTTCCTGCCCCTGCAACCCGTGGCCGGCGCGCTGCTTTCGTACTCATTCCTCGGCACTGACATCTACGCGGGTACCCTTGTGGGCGGATTATGCGTCGCCGCCGGTCTCGTGTCGGTCACTATGGGGAGAAGGGTCGACGCAAAGCAGTGGGAGGAACAAAAAAAATCGACGCTGCCTACCACGGCGGCCAAGCCAGACAAGCGTTTGAAGCCCTTGGCCCGACGAGGCAGTAGCGGTGGCATCATAGAAATGATGGGTCTCGGAGGAAGCGGGGACAATCTGTCCAAGCGCATTAGCTGACGGACCGATCTAGCAAAATTCATTGGACAAGTGACACTATCTTTCAAACACGTTCTTTTCAAGCAGAGTCGACATAGTCCAACCCGAATGCGATAAACACGCACCCCTGCATTAACAGGAACACGCCGTATTGCCACATGTCATTCACCGCCGAACCGTAAGCCGCGCAGGTCAGGAAGAAGATACCCATGACAAGCTCCTTGCCGTACACGTTTCGTTTCTTCACCCGCTTTGCCACTGCGGTTTTCACAATCTGTCCAACCTTGCTGTGCGCAACCTTGTCCACAAACTTCCCCAGCTTGGCGGTCACCACCCACTCGTGCGCGTTGGACCACTGCAACAGTCCCGCGCACATCGCCGTGGTCTTCACAATCATCATCGCGTTCTCGTACAGGACGTAGGGCACGAAGTAAACCCATCCGCCGGGCGTGAACCACACCGTGCTCAGAGTGATCAGAAGGGGCATGTACACGAGGGCCCAGAACGGGATGGCCACCTCCGGTGCTGTGGCGCAGATGGGTATGAGGCAGCCGTACAGGAAGAATGACACGAGGTGCGTGGCAAACATCCTGGTACCGAAGAAGAATACGTTGAGGTACAGCTTCTTTGCGAGGGGAACATCCTTGGCGTTCCATACGTCCACGATAGCTTGACGCCACAGCTGCATCGGACCGCACGACCACCTGTGCTGCTGCTTGCGGTAGGCGCCGTACTGCGCGGGTATCTCGTTGAGACACGTGACATCGTCCAAGAATACGAACCGCCACCCGCGCAGATACGCCCGAAGGGAGAGGTCCATGTCCTCGACCGTGGTTCGGCAGTTCCAACCGCCCGAGTCCACGATGCACTTGCGCCGCCACACCCCCGCGGTACCGTTGAAGTTGAAGAAGAGACCCGCCGCGTGTCTCGCGTACTGCTCGCACCGGATGTGGTAGTTTAGGGATATCTCCTGCACGCGTGTCAACAGGCTATCGGTTCCATTGGAATACACCCATCGCGCCTGTACGAAACCAACCTTCGGATTGTGAGTGAGATAAGGGACGGTTCTCCTGAGAAAATCTGGCGCCGGATCAAAGTCCGCGTCGAACACGGCGCAGTGGTCGAACTGCTCGATGTCACCCATCGCGTCGTTCATGGCCCCCGCCTTGTACCCTCCGCGGTTGGTCCTGGTTCGGTGCTGCACGTTCACGCCCCGCTCCCGGTGCTCGAAAACCTTGTCCTCGATCCGCCGCCTCGTCTCGGCGCAGGTGCTATCGTCCAGCACCTGCACCATCATTCTGGACTTTGGCCAGTCCAGCTGGCACGCGGCGTCGATGACCGCCTGGCACACCTCCTTCTCGTTGAACATAGGGAGCTGAACGACGACGTTGGGAAAGTCCTTGACGTTCTCGGCCGAGACGGACCCGGGCTCCGGGAGCGGCTCGAACCTCCACTTGGACTTCGGGTCCACGCGGCTCACCCAGCGCCAGTACAGCGCCACGTAGAAGTGGAATATCCTGTCCGCCGCGACGAGCGCAGACATGAGCGCGCAGATCATGACGAAGACCCTGAGGAAGGGTATGACCACGAGCCGGCGAAACTCCAGGGCGAGGAGCGCGAACGAGTTTACGTGCTCCGTCACCCTCCTCCAGCTCTCCTCGTCCTTGAGCGCGGCGCGCGCGCGGTCAAGATGGCCGGAGCGGGCTGCGTAGACGAGCGCGATCGCGCCGGCGACGATCCACGCGACGCCCACGACGAGGCGACCCCACCGTCGACGATTCGGCGGCGCGCTCGGACCGACCGAGGACACAGACGAGGACGGAGGGGGCTGGGCTCGGGGAGTCCGAGGTTGCCGGCGGGGTGACGACGACTCCGCGGGATCCTCCGCGAGGAGGTGCCTGTGCTCGTCCTCGTGATGGCGCGGGCGCAGCCATGGCCACGTGCGATCCGTCATCGTTGACGGCGCGCCCCGGGATACCGCCGGTACGCGAGAGCCCCGGGTACAAACGAAAGACGGTCCGACAGTTCCGAGGAAAGGAGCCTCGTTTGTTCAAAAACAAAACAAAACTACACGCACAAGTACACGAGACAACTCGCCGCGGGTTCAACAAGAGTCAGTTTTCAATTGCTGTATTATCATTTACATGAAGCACTCTTCGCGATTGTGTTTTCACCGCGGTGTAAAAACGTGATGTAAGCTACGTGCGTGATCTTCGTGGTCTGTGGCATGCCATTGCTGCCTTGCAGAACTATCCCAGCCCAGCGATTCCCTGTCCCCAAGTGACACAGAGGTGTTGAGTTTGGCACAAACCACTTAGTTGTCCATGGGGAGGAGGTGGGGGGACAGGTACTTGGACACGGTGAAGCCCTGGAAGCGATCGATGCCGAGAAGGTCGGACAAGGGCTTGTCCGCGATGATCCAGCGCTTGTTCTCGGGGTCCATGAGGTTCTTCTCCTTGAAGTACGACCACATCTTGGAGGTGAGGAGCGCGCGGGAGATCGTCTTGTCGCCGCCGAGGAACTTGGTGAGCGCGGCGGAGCACTTGTAGGGCTTCTGGAGACCACCGGCGGACTTCTTGGCTGCCTTCGCCTTGCGCAGCTCCTCGAGGCCAGCCTCGGACATGGGCACGTAGGCGGCGATCTCCCTCTGGTAGCGCTCCTTGTCCTGCTCGGCCATCTTCTCGTAACCAGCGCGGGTGGTGGCGTCCATGTTCTTCCACTGTTCGCCCAGCATCTTGGCGATCTCCGCGAACTTGAGGTCGGGCTTGGCGGCGTTGATCTTAGGGCGGGCGATCTGCACGAAGCACATGTACGCACCCTTGGGGCCCTTAGGCTTATTGGGGTCAGTGACATCCTTGCCCTTGCCGCGGCCGCGCTTCTTCTTGCCATCCTTGCCAATCTTGTCGGCCTTCTTCCTGCCCTTGGCACCGGCCTCGCCTTCAGCCTTGCGCTTAATTCTGTTGAGAGGAGACGGGGAGGAAACGTCAGCACGTGTCGCTCGAGGGAAAGGTCCCGCGTTTGCTGCCTCGCGGAGAAATTTAATTCACCAACGCTCGCGAGAGAAATCGGAAATTTTGAGACGCGAGAGAGAAAGTTCTTCGGTTCCCGCGGGTCACGCGGGGCCGAAGGTGATTGGGGACGGGTTCGAATTTGCGCGTGGAGGGTACTCACCCAATCTTCTTGCCGGCGTTGGACTTCAGGAACTTCTCGACCTGAAGGTAGGGGAGGAAGGGGCGTGATGGGCGTTAGCGCACGTTTGAAAATTTTGCCGTTCGCGACGAATAATTGGAAACACGCGGGCCGGGCCGGGGTGTTTGAATTGGCGCTCGCTCCGCGCCATTCGCGCGCGCGGAAATGGATGAGTTCGGGGATGGAAAGAAAAGGAACTCGTGGTCCGGCATCTTACCTCCTCGCGGATGAACTGCTTGCGGTCGGACATGGGAACGCCCAGTTCGGCCTCGAGCTGCTTCTGGATGTTCTTCACGGTGGTCTTCTCCAGGTCCGCAGTCTTGAGGATCTGGTGAAGGCGCTTGATGACCTGGCTGTCCTTGGTGCCGGCGCCCTTCTCGACGGGAGCCTTCTTGGGAGCCATTGTTCGATTCCTTCTAGAGGTTAGAGGAGGGAAGGCTTGGGATGTAGACGCGTAAAGCGCGCGCTGGACGATCTATGTGCGTGTCGCGGAGCGGATCGAGCTTTCCTGTCCTTTGCGTCATAGCTAGGTTTTCGCTCTATGCGGACGTGGTGAGGATCACGGGCAAAATTGGCTTCCTATGGGAAGCACTCTCCAACGTTCCCCCAATTGGATTCGCGACACAGCGCAATCAGTGTCAAAGATGACGTGGAAAATTGTCCGGAGCCCATTTCTCCAAATTTTGTGACTGCTCGCCGGGCATTCCACGAGACCGAGCTCGGTTCAAAAGAGATATTTGTCCAAGTCTCTCCTCAATCCCGTTGATTCGATTGCGCCGCTCTTCACACCTTATCGGCTGTGGGTTTGGATAAATCACGGAAAAGCCGCGGCCAGACTACCGCGCTGTCGAAAGTAACGGTCGAATAACTCAAAATCGGAGGGTTTAAAAATGGTCGCGAGAGTCGGTCGGTTTTTTATTCGTCGAGTCGAAAGGCGCGGCCAGGATGACGACGCACGGGGAAAAACACCTCTCGGCTCATACTTTCACTGCAAAGAATTATCTTCGTCCACTTGTTTTCACCCCCCACACCCCCCCACACCCTTTAGAAGTTCTCGAAGAGCGCCAGCACCGCCGGATCCTCCACGATGCTTCCACGCTGCCACGGCACATCACCCTGCTCCAGCACCTGCTGCAGCCTCGGGTCGTTGATCACGTTCCTGCGCCGGGGCGACAAGTCGGGCACCACCTCGCCGCGCCGCACCGCGCCCACGTCGACGCAGTGAAACCACTGCTGCGCGTAGAGCTCGTCCCAGTTCCCGCCCGCGCCCAAACGCTGAGACTCGACGTTCTGTAACAACCCCTTGACGACGCTCGCGGTGGTGCGATCGACGGAGTTGGCCATGGTCATCTTCTCCGGGTCGTGCGACATGAGCCGTCGGTACAGCTCCTGCCTCGAGCCGCTGTTGCTGCTAAACGGGGTGTCGCCCGTCGTCAGCTCGTAGATGAAGATGCCCATGGCCCACAGATCCGCCTCGAACGAGCACCCACGATGCAGGAGCACCTCCGGGGACATGTACTGCGCCGTCCCGCACACCGTGTTGGTCCGCTTGCCGGGAGCCAGCTTCTTGGCCATTCCAAAATCCGCGAGCTGCACGCTCCCGTGCGCGTGCAGCAGGATGTTCTCGGGCTTCAAGTCGCGGTACACGTAACCCTTGTTGTGCATGTGCTCCAGCGCGGTGGCCACCTGGACGGCGTAAATGACCGCGTCGTTGCGCGACGGTAAGCCGTGGAAGTTCATCGCCTGGAACAGGTCACCGCACGGCGCGTACTCGAGCACCAGGAACAGCGCCCACGGGTCCTGAAATGACGCGAGGAGGCGGTTTATGAACGGGCCGGAGGAGATATCCTCGTGCAGCTTGCGCTCGTCGCTGGCGTGTCTCGCCTCGCCCACGTCCACGAGCTTGGACTTGCGCATAACCTTGAACGCCACGATCCGCCCCGATTCCTTCTCCCTGCCCAGGTACACCGTGCCGCACAAACCCCGGCCAAGCTCGCGGAGGAGCGTGTAATCCGCCGTGGTTTTGTCTCGCCTCGGCGCTGGCAACACCGGAAACGCCTTCTCCCCGAACAGCATGCTCTCGACCCTCTGAATGGGCCTGTGCTCGTCGATGACCATGTCGTCCCTGCCCATGATGGGCGGCGTGGAAGCGCGCTGGTGGGGATCCGCCAGCCTCGAAAGCGTGGAACCCTTGCCGAGAGCCTTGAGGTCCGCAACCGACGCGCTGTGCATGATCGCCTGCGGCATGCCCGGCTTGAACGGGTCGGCGCCTCCGTTCAGCTCCATCGCGTCGCGTCCCCCACCCATGCCGCCGCTAGTGATGTTACCGTTCATGTTCATGTTCGCGACGCTGTACGATCGGTTGAGGGACGAGCCGTTGTTTGCGAGATGCCCGCTCGCCGCGTTGCGAGGGTGGCAGGGCGCGGGTGACTCGGGCACGTGGGGGTGCCCGGGCGATGCGCTCCTGCTGCTCCCCGGCGACATGTGCAGCCCCGTGGAGTTGTTCGGCGACGGCGTCGACGGCTGCGAGTACTGCGACTGGAACCGCGACATGTCAGCGATGGACTCCGCCCGCTTGAGCTGCGACGACCCGGTTCCGTGGTCGGCATTTCGCGAGATGACGCCGACGCTCCCGCCTCCTTGGCCCATCACCGTCTGACGCGCCTTGTTCTTCGCCGCGATCGTCGCCGCGATCGTCGGTCGTTGCTGCGACTCCAGCGTGGCGGCGATCACCCCTCGCTGCGCGGGCGTCGCCGGCGCCTCCATCCCGAGCTCGGCTGCTCTCGTCGCGCGCGACACCACCCCGTCCCAAACCGCGTCCTCGCCCCCGACGCCCCCGAGCGGAGCAGCCGAGCGGAGCAGCCGGTGTCGGTCCGCGCGCACGGTGGCCTCGAACACGGCGTCCACGAGCCCGTCGGATCGCACGGCGGTGTGCGCCACGACCGTCTCCACGTCCACCTCGTCGGCGACGAGCGAGAGCGACACGTCCCGGATCAGGCCCGGCCTGTCCGGCGCGCGAATGCTGAGATTCCTCCTGATCACCGTCTGATTACCGTCGGGTTGCTTGGCCTCGACCATCCCCGCGCCGCTCCCGTGCGTCCTCTTCCAGATGGAAGGCTGGACCACCGCGTCCCTAACCGCGAGGGATACCGGCGTGAGCAGCGAGTGCTCGAGCTTGAACGCGGTCGCGTTGTCCACGACCCAGAAGCGGTGCATCTGCAAGTGGCCGACCGCCTGAAGATCGCATCGCACCACCCTCAGGCCCTGCGCGTCCAGGCACGCGCACAGGTCGGCGTAGAGGCCCGTTTGGTGCGAGTAGACCACTGTGGGATTTGGGATGGGACGGGAGAATGGGGCGATGCGGTCAGCGACGTGGTCGGTCGGCGCGGTCAGCGGAAGAAAAACATATAAACAAGATGCGCCGCTCGCTCGCGCGTGTTGCGGCGGGGGTTGGGCCGTGGCAGCTGCGCGCACCTTTGACGAGCGTCCCGTCCTTATCCAGCTTGTTGGACACCTCCACGCCGCGCTTGGGAGCCTCCACCGGCTGCGCGTGACCGTTCTGCATGGTGATCTATCGCCGATACGTCGAAGCTCCCCGTAGTCACCCCCGCCAAGGTGCACCGCCACGATTCCGTCCCACGGTTGGCCCGACGACCCCGGCGACCGCCGCGCGCGCCCCGACGACGCGGAAGCCTCGCTCGCGACGCGACCGAACCCGACCTAGCGGAGGAGCGTGCCGTTACGCACCTCCCAGCGCCTCTATTCGCGCCGCGTGTCCTCTCCGTCGACTCGCGCGGCGCGTCTCCTCTCTGCGCGGAACCAGGGCACTGCCGAGAACGAGCTCGCTGGCGACCAGAACCGCAGGTCTTCGCCCGCACGTCGCGAGACCGCTGATTTGGAGGGTTGAGAACCACTGTGTGATCGCACGGTTCGCCAACCCAGCCGATCTGTGGCACAGACGAGGCTCGATCTGTGGCAGACGAGGCTCGAGGCGAATGAACCGAGATTGACGAGTTACTTTTTGGAGGAGATTTTCACGCACTTTTCCAAAGCAGCCGCTTTTTCGGCCGTCAAAGAGATCTGCTGCTGAGGGTGGGGCGGAAAACGGGGTGAAAGACTCCGAGAGCGAAGACGGACGACACAAGCGGCGAGCGACTGCGTCTGCGCTCATCGGAGATGGCGTCGCGCGTTTTCACGGTCGCGTCGACCCGCGCGTCCGCGCCCGCGACGACCGTCTGCCGCCGCGTCGTTCACGGCGGCGCCGCGACGGGAGGAGGAGCGACGAAGTCCTCGGCGACGATCCGCGGCCGTCGCTCGGTCCGCGCCGCCGCCGAGGAGCCGGGCGCCGCCGCAGCCGCCGTGCGGTACGACGACATCATCGCGGTCCTGCGCGAGGCACCGATCGACGGGCTCGACGCCGCGGTCGACGCGGTCAAGCTGGAGCTCACCACCGGCTTCTACGAGCACGCGGTGCGCAGGATCGACGCGTGCAGGTCGGCGGGTGATGAAGCCGAAGCCGACGCGCTCGACGAGCTGTGCGGCCGCGTGATGATGGCGTCGGATCGAACGTTCGGTGCCATCTTGCCGAGTCTCGGCGACGGATCCGGGGACGGGGAGGAGATCGACGGAGAAGCCTCGGAGGCGCTCGTGACGGCCGGCGACCTCACGCCCGCGCAGCAAGAGCAGCTGCAACGGCGATGGGACGGCATCGCCGCCAGGCTGGCCGCGGAGGGGGAGGCGAACGCGATCGCACAGGTGGAGAAGAACGCGACGAGTAGGAGGGACAGCGTGGTGGCCATCCTGGGCCGGGTGCCCATGGGCCCCAAGGAGCTCAGGAGCCTCAACATGGTCACCGCCGAGCGCAGAATCATCGACGTGCTGCTCACGTTCCCGCGGGGGCCGGAGCGGTCGGACGCGCTCACCGACGCGCTCACGCCACCGCCAACCGAGACGGGCACGGACGACGGTGATGAGGTTGACGACGGCAGGGGGAATAACCTGGAGCTGACGGACGACGACATGCTCGTCGGCGACGAGGAGGAGGTGTTTACGACGCCTGCCAGGCTTCTCGCCGCGGTGGAGCTGGCCATCAAAGAAGTCAACGCGGGGGGTGACGACGTCGCGACTGTGGAGGAGCTACGCTCTCTTCGTGCCGAGGTGGCTCAGCGATGCGACTTTCTCAACTGAAAAGTAGGATTTAGTCGAGCCTTTTGGTGGTGTACACGACTGAAACTTCTCGTTCGTGGAAAGAATTGAAACTACTGTTCAGAAACCTCTGCGGGCGCCGCGCCGGGCTCCTCGGCATCGACTCGGGTGCGCTCAGCCGACTCCTCTTCGACTACGTCGTCTCGTTCGATATCGAGGTCCCTCCCTCGGGCCCGTCGCCGCGCGCCCTTGTGCGAGTGAACGTGCGAAAAAGTCCGCCGGCGTACCCGAGGCCCGGAGACTTTTCCGTCCTTTTGAGACCTGCTCTTCGCATCCAACGCCGCCGCGAGCGCACCCACCGCCGCCACGCACGTCCCGAACGCGATCTTCCTCGCCAGACCTCCTCCGAAGTCAGTGCCGTTTCCGTCTGCAGATCCGCCGGGAGTCACGACCGTCTGGCCCGTCGCGCCGTCCACGCCGCCGGGACCCGATGACGTCCTCGAAATCGCGTCCCCCGCCGGCGCCGACCCGGCGCGCTCCTTCTGAAACTTCCTGAACCCGACGTCCATGTTCTTGACGACGCCCCACATGCCGCACTTAACCGCGAATCGCGCCACGTCCTGGTTCACGTGCTGCTCCTCGAAGTGGCTCAGGATGCACTCCGCGCTCGTCAGCCTCCCGTCCGGGCCAGGCACCGCGCGCATGCGCCACGACGAAAAGTAAGGGTCCACCCTCTTCAGGTTGGGCGACACCGGCGTCTGCGAGTGCACGCACCCCTTGGTGATGGCCCAGTACGTCTCACCGTCTTTCCACGTCCGCCTCGTGAAGACGTAATCGCGGTTGGAGATGACCGGCAGCGCGCGTTCCCAGAACACGCACTCGGCGCCCGTCCTGTCGTCCCTCTCCAGAACCCTGTGGCGGAACAGCAGCCTGTCCCACGAGGCCCTCACGTCGTCGTCGTTGAAAAAGTCGCACATCTCCTCCACCGTGGCGTTCTCGAACACGGTGCGGGAGAGGTACTCCGTGCCGCCGTAAGGGAGCACGTGCCTCCACGCGCGGTAGGAGAACCCGACGCCGCTCTTGTTCATCATCTCCGACCACTCGCCGTTGGCCTCAACCGGGGGTAGCCTCGCGGGCATGCCCTCCATGCGCTCCTTGAACTCCCTGTAGTCCTTCTGCTGCACCTCCCCCTCGACGCGGCTGTCGGAAGATGAGTGGATCGAGAGAGAAGTCAGCGAAGGCAGCGGGGGACGATTCGGCTGAACTCCGCAAACAAAAAAAAAAGAAAAAAAATGAGGGTTCAAGATCTTGAAACGGGTTGGACGCACCTGGAGAAGGCGGTGGGTACGTTGCTCACTGGCTCGTACTTGGCCGCGATGCAAGTGCTCGGCGCGGATCCGACGCCCGGTGTGGTTCTGGGCCTCGACGCCCGCCGTCTACGCGCGGGTATGATTTCCAGGCCCACGGCGAGGAGCATTCCCTTGACCGGCGGGAGCCCAACGAACCACAGCACGAGCTGCCTGACGGTCACCGCCGTCGAGAACGCGAGCCACGCGCGGTTGCCCACCCTGCTGCCCTGTTGCGCCGCGGCGGGTCCGAAGAAGAAGAAGGCGAACAGCGTGAGCAGCGGGAACCAGATGTGCACGCTGTCCAGCACCAGCACCACCTCGGGGGGCAGCCACGCGAGCGCGTCCAGGACGTAGCCGTGCACGCCGGTGGTCTCCATCATTCTCTCTATGCTCCCGCGGAGCGTCGTGATTGAGCTCAACGACGAGGCACCGGTCACGGCCTCCTTGACCATGAGTCTGGCAGCCTCAAAGGGTGCGGTGGCAGCCATCACGAGTGTCGCGCGCGTCGACGAGGCGAGGGCGCGGTCGCGAGCGGTCGCGGGGAGGGTTCGGAGCTTCCGGCGCTCTCAGCCCTGCAAATTGCCAACTGCCGGCGTGTCGGCTCCGGAAGCCTTTGCCGGCGGTATCGCGGGAGCTTCGCCGCGGGGAGGGTTCCGACGCGGTAGACGGGGCGCGAGGGATCGGGATGCGGTTAAGTGACGCGCAAACCACGAGGTACCGCGATTGGCGCAGGCGTCACGCGCGAGATCCTCT
>MDTE01153907.1_pt1 | contig 27718 bp, 35 predicted proteins | sample 811231 | NCBI WGS metagenome assembly MDTE01 (sample SAMN05326651, study PRJNA326480) | marine metagenome | isolation source: seawater | place: Indian Ocean: Red Sea | collected 2010 | reverse complement strand
CTCTTTCAATAAAACCAAATCCTTTGGTTGGATTGAACCATTTTACTTTTCCTTGTAGACTCATATTTATCTTCTTACTTTAGTTATGTTAATTAATTACTTAAATCTAAGTAATGATAGACTTTTTTAAAATTTAGAGGGTTTTGTCAACAAAATAGATGATTTTTAGACTTTTTTTTAATGTTTAATGATCAGTTTTGTCAAATAAATTGAATTTTCGTCTTCTTTGTAGTGTGCAAAGGGCTTACATGGAATAAAATTACATTTTTTAAACAATCTTCTTGCAGGCTCAAAAAATTTCCCAGCACCTGTTTCTATACTAATTCTTTTTATTCCTAATTTTTTAGCCTCATCAATTAAATGATTAATAATTTTTATCCCAAAACCTTTATTTCTAAATTCGTCGTGAATTCTGATTGACTTAAACTCACCATGATCTTTTTTTAAAAATTTTAAAGCACCACAACCAATTAATTTTTCTTTTTCCCACAAACTCCAAAATCTTATTGATCTTTCTTTTAGTCCTTGTATGTCTAAGACATGAGCACTCCCTTCCGGAGAAGCAGCTTTAAGCTCAACAAAATGTTTTAGTAGAAGTTGGTTGACATCTGGATTTTCAAAGTTTCCCTCTATTGATTTAAGCATTTAAGTTAAAGTTGTAATATGGCCCATTTTACGTTTTGCTTTAATTTCTTTTTTTTGATAATCAAAAAAAAATTGATTTTCATTTAGCTTCATATTTTGCCTATATGGTTCTATTTGTTCGCCTATTAAGTTTATCATTTTTGCATTAGATAATTTTTTTAATGGTATTTTATCTAAAGAACAAACAGCTCTTATATGATTTTCAAATTGACTTACATTATAAGCATTAATTGTTAAATGACCAGAATTGTGAACCCTTGGGGCAACTTCGTTCACATATAAGTTTTCATTTCTATCAATGAAAAACTCTACACACAAAGTACCTATAAATTTAAGCTCTTCAGCAATTTGAGAAGCCCATTCTTTTGACTGATTGAATATTTTTTCATTTATGTCTGCAGGAATTTTAGAATATTTAAGAATTTGATCCTGATGTAAATTTTCTATTGGTTCGTATATTTCATAATTATTTATACCAAATCTTGTTATAACTACTGAAATTTCTTTTTTCAATTTAACTAATTTTTCCAATATAAATCCTTTAGAGAAATCAATATTTAGATTATTTACATCATCAATTTTTTTTATTGGATACTGTCCTTTTCCATCATAACCCATTGTTGTGGTTTTCAAAATACCCGGTAAAAAATCCTCTAAAGTTTCAAAATCAGATTTTTTTTCAACTGAAGTATATCTAGTTGTTCTTATGTTAAGTTTATTGATAAAATCTTTTTCTGCTATTCTATGTTGTATTAATCTGTTTACGGAGGGTTTTGGCAATACAGGTTTAAATTTATTCATCTCCTTTAATGTACTATAGGGTATATTTTCAAATTCATATGTAATTACATCAACTTTATTAACAAATTCATTTATTTTTTGTACGTCCTGATATTGACCACAAATGAAGTCATCACTAAAATTTTTTGCTGGAGCATCTTTATCATCACAATATATAATAGTTTTTATATCTAGTTTTTTTGCTGCTACTGAAAGCATACTACCTAATTGACCTCCACCAATTATTCCTAAATTAATTTGTGACATTTTTTATTTTTTTGGACTTTTTTTCACAGATCTTGTCTGTTTTAATCTCCAATTAATTAATTTTTTTTTTATTTTTGTGTCATTATTTGCCAATATTGAGGCGGCTAATAATGCAGCATTTATAGCGCCGTCTTCACCAATAGCTAAAGTCCCTACAGGAATACCTTTAGGCATTTGAGCTATTGATAACAAACTATCTAAACCTTTAAGTTTTTTACTTTCTATAGGCACTCCTAACACTGGGACTGTTGTCATTGCAGATATCATACCTGGTAAATGAGCAGAACCTCCAGCTCCCGCAATTATAACACCAATATCATTTTTGAAAGCTGAATTCGCAAAATCATACATTCTTTTTGGTGTTCGATGGGCCGAAATTATTTTAGTCTCAAATTTAATACCAATTATTTTAAGGATTTTTTCAACTAATTTCATTGTTTTGTAGTCTGATTGACTCCCCATAACAATTGAAACTTTTCGATTTTTGGTATTTTTCATTGCGTTTTAGTAACTTTATTTCAAAATTAAATTAAAATTTCAATAAAATTAATTTCAAAAGAGTTTAAATTAAACGTGCATAGGTGTAGATTCGCAAAATAATGGTTGAAGATAAAAATATTAAAGAAAAATATTTGGAAGAGTTAAATGATATTTGCGATGAATGTAAAGAAAAACATGAGAGTGTGTCTCAAAACTTAATTTTGACAGGATTCAAAATATGTAAATCTTGTCGAGTATCAAAAACTATCTTTCCTCTTTAAACTTGATTTATTGGAAGCGCATCCATTCTGCTCATCACAAAAGAAATAGACAAAAAAGCAATTATCAAAAAAGATAAAAAAATAATTCCAAATGATTTGAAATTAGATTTTAAATTTAGAACATGTTTTGTTGAAATAATAAGAGCTGCAAAAATCCAAAACTGAGTTAAAAAAATTATTGGGACCATTAAATCTGGAGTAATTGCAAAAAATCTTAATAAACCAGGAGAATGAGCAAACCCTACTGCAGTAAGCACTTTTTTAAAAGGAATTTTAGTTTGTTTTTCTGGGAAAAGTTTTACTCCTATAACATAAATAAGTGTTGCCCATATAAACCAGGTTAGTATGGCGGTAAGCCCTGACATTGCAACAGCAGTTTTTATGACAGTATTAGCTGCTACTGCACCAGCAATACCATCTAAAATCATAATGAGACCTGCAAAATAGATAGATGCCTCACCGAAATTTTTATTATCTGTATATAGAGATCTATCTAACTTAATAGATTTAAATATTATATTCAAAAATTCACCAAACATTTATTTCTTTTTATTTTTTTGCTCTTTGTAAGAAACTATTAAGGGTAAGAGTATTAAACCAATAACTAATATAATGCAAATCGCAATTAAAAAACTTTTAGACATTATGACTTTATAGGTTTTGGGGGGAATACCCCCCAAAAAATTTAACCTTTAACTACTTCTCTAGTGTTTGCGTTAAAGGACTCTTTGAAAGGTATATCCACAACAACTGCATCTACAGGCTCACCTGGTTTTTCTGAATATTTTTCAGGTAAGTGAATTTTAAATTTGGATCCAATTTTATTTTTTGGAAATCCGTTTTGATTCAAATTTCCATCAAAAGGAACATAACCCATTGCAATATTTTTTTTCTTTTCAGGGTGATACCAAGGAGATGTAACAAAACCAACAGGATCTCCTCCGCTGGTATTTGATATTAACCAAAAATCTGGTGCATAATCTTCAATAGGCTTTCCACCTAACTCAAATCCTACAAGTTGTAACTTATAGGGTTTTTTTCCATTTTTAAGATCGCTTTTCATTTTTTCCAAAACCTTTTTTCCAACATAATCTGATTTTTTATTCCACTCTCCTTTACCAGAAAGAGAAACTTGGTAACCTAAGTTACATTGAAATGGATTATGTTGTTGATCCATATCTTGTCCCCAAGAAAGAATTCCTGCTTGAATTCTTCTGTGGTGTGCTGGCGCTATAACCATTAAATTGTGTTTTTTTCCAGCTTCAAGAACTGCGTTCCACATATCATCTGCATATAATGTTGCATTTCTTAAATAAATTTCATAACCAGCTTCTCCAGAAAAACCAGACTGTGAAATTACACAACTTCTACCACCAATTTTTGCCTCAGCTAATCCGTAGAAAGGCATATTATCTAAATCAAACTGATCACCGCAAAGGTCATTCATCAAAGCTTTTGATTTTGGCCCCTGAATTTGAACTGGGCAATGATCAGTTTCCTCAATTTTACAATCAAATCTACCATCTGCATTTACTCCTTGAAGATACATTCCAATATCTGAGTCTGACAATGAAAACCAAAATTCATCTTTTGAAATCCTTAATAAAATCGGATCGTTTAAAACACCTCCGTAAGCATTACATAAAATGACATATCTGGCTCGCATAGGAGAAATTTTTGTTGCATCTCTAGTAATAACATAGTCAACAAACTTTTCTGCATCGGGTCCTTTAACTCTGATTTGTCTTTCAACAGCAACATTCCACATTGTTACATGATTTACTATTGCATCATATTCAACCATTGCACCACCATCTTCAGGCTTTACATATCCTCTTGGATGATAAATACGATTATAAACTGTTGCTCTCCAACATCCCGCTTGCATCGATAAATGCCAATAAGGAGATTTCCTTACTCTCGTTGAAATTAACATTTCAACTTTTGTTGGACCACTTTGTCTTAAATTGTACGGAACTTCTCTATCTGATTGGTCAACAGACGTAACATGTTTTAATTTAGTATAATCAAATTCTTTAGACATAATTATTTTCCTTCAACCACTTGTTAGTTTCCTTCAAGCCGCCGAATGTATAAATGTGGAAGAAATCTGTGTACGATTTAACTTTCCCAATTAAATCATTAGGGTCTTTAGGTTTCAATAAATCTAATGCTTTAGTAAAATTAGATTTAAGAAAATTTAAGGAATTTTTTGCACCCACAATATTAGCAAACTTAATTAAGCTTGATATTTTTAGAGGCCCAGTAATTCCAACATGAACTGGTATGCTTTGTTTAGATATAAAATCTATGATAGGCTGAGGATCTAATAACCATTGAGTTACAATATAGTCAGCGTAAGGCTTTTTATCTATCATAGCTTTTTCTAATTCTGAGTCGGATATATCAGGACTCCCCTCAGGGTGTCCAGCAATTCCTATCTTCATTTTCTCAAAATAACCTGTTTCTAAAAGTTGAAACGAGCTATCAAATTTACCAACTGGCTCTCTACCACCACCTATTATTAAAGCCTGTTTAACTCCACCGTCTTTACACATATTGACATAATCTTTTAATTCTTTCTCACTGTGCATAGATCTAGCTGGAAAATGAGGAACTGGATTGAAGCCTTTTTTTACAAGTTCAACTGCCTGTTGAGCAGTTTCTTTATAGTCACCACCAGGAAGCATGGTAATGTAAACATCATTTACTGGTGGTACAGTATCAAGATCTGTTGTAGGTCCAATTTCTAGAGAAAAATTCATTTTTTTATCATTATATTTTTTAAAAAAGCTGTCAAAGAAATTCAACAGGCATATCAAACATTATTGGTTGATTAAATTTGGGCCTGTTGTTAACTATCTTTAGTATGAAGATTATATTAATTATGGGTTTACCTGGGTCAGGTAAAACAACTTTAGCAAACGAACTTGGACCTATGCTGGACGCCAAAAGGTTAAATGCTGATGAGGTAAGAAAAGAGGCAAATGACTGGGATTTTTCAGAGGAAGGACGTAAACGGCAAGCTAAAAGAATGGCAGATTTTGCTGTTGAGTTAAAGAAAACTGGGAATTACGTGGTAGCAGACTTTATATGTCCAACACCAGAAGCAAGAGCATTATTTCCAGCAGACTATATTGTGTGGATGGACACAATCAAGGAAGGTAGATTTGAGGATACTAATAAAATGTTTATCAAGCCTGAAAAGTTTGACTATCATGTCACAACTAAGGATGCTAAAAATTGGGCGTTAAAAATTTTAAAGGAAATTAAATAATGTCTTATAAATGGGACAATAAGAAACCTACTGCACAGATGTTAGGAAGATGGCAACCGTTTCATGAGGGACATTATTCTTTGTTTAAAGAAATAATAAAAAAAACAGGTCAAGTTTGTATTCAAATAAGAGATGTTCAGGGGGTTGATGATAATCCATTTGATTTTGAAACAGTAAAAAAAAATATCGAAGAGAGATTAAGTCCAGAATTTGAGGGTCGTTTTAAGATTATGTTAGTTCCAAATATTACAAATATTTGTTATGGTCGAGGTGTAGGGTATAAGATCGAAGAAGTTAAATTATCAAAAGAAATACAAGAAATATCTGCTACAAAAATCAGAGCAAAAATGAGGGAAGAAGGAAAGCTAAAATAAAATTTTAAATGAGTAATATAAGGGTTATTTATCATAATAAGGAAATAGCAAGAGTTATCATCAATGAACCTAAAACTTATAATTCTTTATCATTTAAAAACCTGAAAGATCTAATCTTTATTTTAAAAAGTTTAGATAAAAATAAAAATGTCAAAGTAATTGTAATTGAGGGAGCTGGTAAAGGCTTTAGTGCAGGACATAATCTTAAGGAGGTAAAAAGTTTAAGTAAAAAAAAGAAGTATCAAAAATTATTTAATCTTTGCTCAGAGTTAATGCTTCAAATTGTAGAGGGAAAAAAACCAGTTATTGCTAAGATACATGGAGCAGCCTTTGCAGCAGGTTGTCAATTAGTTGCAAGCTGTGATCTTGCATATAGTTCTAAAGATGCTTTGTTTGCAACACCTGGTGTTAATATTGGATTATTCTGTAGCACTCCAATGGTAGCTGTAAGCAGGAAGATACACAGAAAACCAATGATGAAAATGCTTTTGACCGGAGAGCCTATTAAGGCGAAATTTGCAAAAGAATTAGGCTTGATCAATGATTTTTTTCCAAAATCTAAACTTAATTTTGAGGTTATGAAAATAGCAAAAAAAATTGCATCAAAATCAAACCTTACAATTAAAATTGGAAAACAAACTTTTTACAAACAATTAGAAATGCCTTTAAATAAAGCTTATGCCTATACTAGTAAGATGATGACAATTAATATGATGTCGATCGATGCAAAAGAGGGAATATCAGCATTTATTGAAAAAAGAAAACCTGTTTGGAAAAATAAATAAAAAAAATTAATGCTAAGCACAAAAGAAATTTTATCAAAGTATAAGAATATTGCTTTAGTGGGTGCAAGCAAAGATTTAAATAAAACCTCCACTGTTGTGATGAAATATCTTCAAGAGTATGGATTTAAAGTTTACCCTGTAAATCCTCTCATTAAGAACGAAAAAATATTAAATGAAACCGTCTACGATAAGATTTCAGATATTAAAGAGTCAGTGGAAATTGTAAATGTTTTTAGACCCTCTAATGAAGCTGTTGAAATAGCAAGAGACGCAATAAAAGTTGGTGCTAAAGTTTTATGGCTACAATTAGATATATCAAATAATGAAGCAAGAAAAATTGTTGAGGCAAATAATATATTTTATATAGAGAACAAATGTACAAAAATAGAATACGAAAAATTTATTAAAAAATGAAAAAAATATTTATTGTATATGGACATTATAATGAAAAATCATTTAATGCTGCAATTAGAGACAAATTTGTTGAAACAGTAAAAGAAAAAGGACATGAGGTTGATGTTGTCGACCTTTATAAAGAAAAATTTGATCCTGTATACTCAGGGGGGGAACCTGACAATCAAACTATAGATCACAGAAAAAGAATAGAAAATTCTGACGCCATAGTGTTAATTGCTCCAATTTGGAATTTTAGAATGCCAGCAATTGTTGAAGGCTGGATAGATAAAGTTTTGGCTCCACCATGGGCATTTAGGTTTAAGAAACTGTTTGGCAATTATGGATATCCTATTGGAAATTTAAAAGGAAAAAAAGCAGTGGTATTTTGTACCTATGGTTCTCCTCAATTTGCTGTAAGAACTTTCTTTCTTAATATGCCAACAAAAAGATTAAGACGAGGAGTATTTAATATATGCGGCATAACGGATGTTATATATAGAAGATACTTTGCTGTACCATTCGCAGGTGATAAAAAAAGAAAAAGATTCTTAATAGATGTTCAAAAGACCGCTAATAATATTTAAGTTTTTCATAATTTTTTTATTTTCTATTTCAATTTCTAAAGCAGAGTTAATTCAGCCTAACAGTAAAATTAAACCTTCAGATGTTGTTAAGATACAATTATTAGGTTTACAGAAAAATAATGATGAATTTGAAGATAGCGGTATTGAACAAACTTGGAACTTTGCCCATCCAAACAATAAGAAAGCCACAGGTCCTTTAGAAAGATTTAAAAGAATGATTAAAGGTAATAATTATCAAATGATGATTAATCATTTAAGCCATACTATAACTCAGGTTAGAAGAGGTGATAGTTGGGTACAATTTGAGGTTATATTATTAGATAAAGAAAAAATTTATCATAAATTCAATTGGCAGGTTGAAAAATATACAAAGGAAGGACCTTTAAAGGATTGTTGGTTGACCACAATAGTGTCTAGCCCAGAACCTCTAGGAAGCTCAATTTGACATCTAGATACAATTTTGTTTAAGAATGAATAAAAATTTAGTAGAAATCGTTTAATGAAAACTAAAACAAAAGTAGTAGTAGTTGGAGGAGGAGTTGTTGGAGTAAGTGCACTCTACCATTTAGCAAAAAAAGGTTGGTCAGATGTTGTTTTAGTTGAAAGAAAAGAACTTACCTCAGGTTCCACATGGCATGCAGCTGGTTTGCTACCACTTTTCAATATGAGTTATTCCGTCGGTCAGCTCCATAAATATGCTGTAAATCTTTACAAGACTCTTGAAAAAGAAACTGGAAAAAATGTTGGCTTTAGCGTTGTTTCAAATATTCGATTGGCAAGCACTAAAGATAGAATGGATGAATATCATCAGTATGCTGGAGTTGCAAAAACAATTGGTGTAGATGTAAAATTTTTAAATCCTCAACAAGTTAAAGAAATTTGGCCTTTATGTCATACAGATGATTTGATAGGAGCTATTCAGCACCCTGAAGACGGATATATTCAACCCGCTGATTTGACTCAAGCACTTGCGACTGGAGCAAGAAATAGAGGTGCTGAGATTTATAGAAATACAACTGTGCTAAGCATGAGACAGACAAAAGAAGGTTGGGTAGTTGAGACAGATAAAGGATCTATCGAATGTGAACATGTAATCTCGTGCTCTGGTAATTTCGCAAGACAAACTGGTGAAATGGTAGGATTAGATATTCCAGTAATACCTGTTGAACATCAATATATAGTCACAGAACCTCATCCGGAAATTCAAAAAAGAAAAAAAGATGGTCTTCCTGAAATGGGTGTCCTAAGAGATAGTGACAGCAGGTGGTATATGAGAGAGGAAGCTGGCGGATTAATTTTAGGTCCATATGAAGATGGTGCTCCTGCTTGTTATGTTGAGGGACCATCTAAAAATTCTGAGTATGAATTATTTCAAGAGGATCTTGATAGACTTGCACCACATATTGAAGGAGCAATACATAGAGTTCCAGCATTTGGTGAGGTTGGTGTTAAAAAAGTTTATAATGGAGCGATTTGTTATACACCAGATGGAAACCCAATTGTTGGACCAGCTTGGGGACTAAAAAATTTTTGGATTAATGAAGGACACAGTTTTGGTATAACAGCTGCTGGTGGAGCTGGTTGGCAATTAGCAGAGTGGATTATTGACGGGGAGCCAACAATAGATATGCTTGGAGTGGAGCCAAGAAGATATGGAAATTATGCAACCAAATCTTATTTAAAAGCTAAAAATGAAGAGGCGTATAGTCATGTTTTTATAGTTCATTATCCAGATGAAGAGAGACCAGCTGCAAGACCTTTAAGGACTGCTCCATGCTATGAGAGAATGAAAAATTTGGGTGCAGTATTTGGTCAAAAATTTGGATGGGAAAGGCCAAACTTTTTTGCAACTGATGGAATGGAACAAAAAGATGATTGGTCATTCAGAAGGTCTAAATGGTTTGATGCCATTAAAAAGGAATGCGAAAATGTAAAAAAGAATGTTGGACTATTAGATATGACTGCATTTGCTAAGTGTAGAATTAAAGGACCAAAAGCTGAAGAATTTTTAGATTATCTAGTTGCTAATAAAATTCCTAAAAAAATTGGAAGAATTAATTTATGTCATGCACTTAACACAAAAGGTGGAGTACATTCAGAATTTACAATAATGAAGGAAGCAGAGGATAGTTATTACTTAGTTTCAGCCGGAGCAAATTTAAGATTAGATCATGATTGGATACAAAAATGGATGCCAACAGATGGATCAGTAATTTTTGAGGATTTAACAAATAGCACTGGTGTTCTTGTAGTGGCAGGCCCTAAGGCAAGAGAATTAATGAAAAAAGTTTCAACAGATGATTTTTCAAATGAAAATTTTAAATGGCTAACTGCAAAAAATGTAAATGTTGGATATGCACCAGTAAATGCTATGAGGGTAAATTTTGTTGGTGAGCTTGGATGGGAATTGCACCATCCGATCGAATACCAGAATCATATTTTTGATAAATTGATGGAGGCTGGTAAAGACCTAGGAATAAAACCTTTTGGGATAAGAGCAATGAATAGTTTAAGAGTAGAAAAATCTTATAAACTTGTAGGTACTGAATTATCAATTGAATATTCGCCATATGAGTCTGGATTAGATAGATTTATACACCCAAACAAGGGAAATTTTATAGGTTTGGAAGCTCTAAATAAATGGAGAGAAAAAGGTTTTAATAATAAACTGGTTACACTAGAAGTTCATAACACAAAAGACTCTGACGTTTTGGGAAATAACCCAATTTATAAAGATGATAAAGTTGTTGGTAGAGCAACAAGTGGTGAATATGGTTTTAGACTTGATAAGTCAATAGCTCTAGCTATGGTGAAACCAGATTTGGCAAATGTTGGAGAAAAACTTAGAGTAGATATATTAGGTAAAATGTACGAAGCTACAATTTTGGATGAAAGTCCGTATGACTCAGAAAATAACTTATTGAGAGCTTAATGAAAATCTTAGTGGCAGTAAAAAGAGTAATTGATTACAATGTTCAGATTAGAGTTAAAGAAGATGGGACTGGTGTGGTTACTGATAATGTTAAGATGTCAACTAATCCACCTGATGACAATGCAATTGAGGAGGCTGTAAAAATAAAAGAGTCTGGAAAAGCAACAGAAGTTATAGCAATATCTGTTGGTGATGAAAAAGCTCAAGAAACAGTTCGTAAAGCATTAGCAGTTGGAGCAGATAGAGGGATTTTAGTAAAAACTGATGGTATAATAGAACCTTTAGCTGTGTCTAAAATTTTACAAAAAATTGTTGAAAAAGAAAAACCTGATTTAGTTTTTATGGGAAAACAAGCTATTGATGATGATTGTAATCAGACCGGCCAAATGTTAGCTGCATTATTGAATTGGCCACAAGCAACTTTCGCCTCAAAAATTGATATCAAAGATAAATTACTAGAGGTGACTAGAGAAGTTGATGAAGGACTTGAAACTATAGAGGTAAATATACCAGCTATTGTTACTTGTGATTTAAGATTAAATGAACCTAGATATGCTTCTTTACCAAATATAATGAAAGCAAAAAAAAAGCCAATTGAGCAGATAAATGCTAGTGATTTAAGTATTGATACAAAACCAAGAATTGAACAAATAAAGGTTGAGGAACCTCCAAAAAGAAAGGCAGGGATTAAGGTCGCAAGCGTGGAAGAATTAGTTCAAAAATTAAAAAATGAAGCTAAAGTAATATAATGTCAGTTTTATTAATTGCAGAACATAATAATAAAGAGGTGAAGCCTTTTACCTTCAATGCAATTTCTGCTGCATCTCAAATAAATGAAGATGTGCACGTTTTAGTCCTTGGCTTAAATTCAGAAAGTGTTGCTAAGTCTATTTCTGAGGCACCAAATGTCAAAAAAGTCATTCATATAGATAATCCTCTTTATGAAAATTATTTAGCAGAAAATTTTACATCTGTAATAATAAAAATTTCAAATAACTATTCACATATTGTTTGCTCAGCAAACACGTTTGGAAAAAATTTAATGCCGAGAGTTGCTGCCTTATTAGATGTTTCACAGGTAAGTGACATTACAAAAGTAATCTCTTCGGATACTTTCCTGAGACCGATTTATGCAGGAAATGCTTTTGCAACAGTTAAGAGCAATGATAAAATTAAATGTATAACGATTAGACCAACTTCATTTGATCCCGCACCGACATCTGGAGGAGCAGCTGAAATTCAAACTGGAGAGCCTGGAGACTCTTCTGATTTGTCAAGATTTATTAAAAAAGAAGAAATTAAATCTGATAGACCTGAACTTGGTACTGCGAGAGTTGTTATTTCAGGTGGAAGAGGAATGCAGAGTGGAGAAAATTTTAAATTGATTACTGCTGTTGCTGACAAGCTCAATGCTGCAATTGGTGCATCCAGAGCTGCAGTCGATGCTGGTTACATTACAAATGATCATCAGGTAGGTCAAACTGGAAAAGTTGTAGTTCCAGATCTTTATATAGCAGTAGGAATTTCTGGTGCAATTCAACATTTAGCTGGAATGAAAGAAAGTAAAGTTATAGTCGCAATAAACAAAGATGGAGAAGCACCTATATTTAGCGTGGCTGATTATGGGTTAGAGGCTGATATTTTTGATGCATTGCCTAAGTTTCTTGAAGAATTGAACAAATTAAACACTATACAAAAATAATATAATCTGTAAAAAAATAATAATATGTCCAGAGAGACGATGGAATATGATGTTGTAATTGTAGGTGGTGGACCATCAGGTCTAGCTACAGCTATAAAGTTAAAACAACTAAATTCTAAACTTAATATTTGTTTATTAGAAAAGGCAGCTGAAATAGGCGCACACATCTTAAGTGGTAATGTATTTGAAACACGAGCATTAGATGAATTGATACCAAGTTGGAGAGAACTTAATTCTCCAATCAAAACAAAAGTTACAAAAGAAAAATTTTTATTTTTAAGTAAATCAAAGTCGTTAAGTTGGCCTACTTGGTTATTACCTGCTGTACAGAAAAATCATAAGAACTATATTATCAGTCTTGCAAATTTGTGCAGATGGCTTGCAGAACAAGCAGAAACACTTGGAGTTGAAATATTCCCGGGTTTTCCCGCAAGTGAAATTTTATACGACAAAAACGGGTCAGTTAAAGGTGTAGCAACACAAGATATGGGAATAGATAAAGATGGTAACAAAAAAGATAGTTTTGAGCCAGGTATTGAACTTTTAGGAAAGGTAACAGTTTTTGCGGAAGGCTGTAGAGGTCATTTAGGTAAGCAGCTAATCCAAAAATTTGAACTTGATAAAGATAAAGACCCACAACAGTATGGGATTGGATTTAAAGAAATTTGGGAGATTGAAGAAAAAAATCATGAGGAAGGATTAGTGATGCATACAGCTGGCTGGCCTTTAGATAAAAGTACTTATGGAGGAAGCTTTATTTATCACGCGGAAAATAAACAACTTTATTTAGGATATGTAATTGGTTTAGATTATAAAAATCCACATCTATCTCCTTTTGATGAATTTCAAAGATTCAAAACTCATCCTGCAATCAAAAAGATAATTGAAGGTGGAAAAAGAATATCCTATGGAGCTAGAGCATTAATAGAAGGAGGCCTTCAAAGTCTTCCAAGAATGTTTATGCCAGGAGCATTACTTATTGGTTGTGATGCAGGAACATTAAATATGCCAAAAATTAAAGGATCCCACACCGCAATGAAGAGCGGAATAATTGCAGCAGAAACAATTAATGATCATATTATGTTAGGTAAAGATTTATCTTCTTATGAGGAAAAATTTAAAAAAAGTTGGTTGTATAAAGAATTATTTGAGGCGAGAAATGTTAAACCAAGTTTTAGCTGGGGATTGATTTTAGGTATAATATTTACAGGAATTGATCAGATTTTGTTTAGAGGCAAATTACCTTTTACTTTAAAACACAAGCATGCCGATCATGAGACTTTAAAACCAGCGAATGAAATGCCTAAAATCGATTACCCTAAACCCGATAATATAATTACATTTGATAAAACAAGCTCAGTTTATTTAACAGGCACAAATCATGCTGATAACCAACCAGTACACTTGAAATTAAAAGATCCAAATCTACCGATAAATTATACATTAGAAAAATATGATGAACCTGCGCAAAGGTATTGTCCTGCAGGTGTTTATGAAATTCAAAAAGAGAAAGATGTTAATAAGTTTGTAATTAACTCTCAAAACTGTATTCACTGTAAAACCTGTGATATTAAGGAACCTTCTCAAAATATTATTTGGATAACACCCGAAGGTGGCGGTGGACCAAAATATGGCAATATGTAATTAAGATAGATCTATTGCAAATTTTTTTAAAGTTTCAATTGGTATAATTTTTAAAGTATTTTCATGGGTCCTTTTTAGAAATATTGGACATCCTTTTCCTGCTTCTATTGCTTTAGCATACCATGATGCACATACACACCAACCGTCTCCATCTTTTAATCCTGGAAAGCCAAATTCTGGATGAGGAGTTATAAGATCATTACCAGCACTTTTGCACCATTCTAAAAATTCTGTTGTGACTTTTGCGCATACGGTATGAACACCCCGATCATTTTCATCTGTATTACAACAACCATCCCTGTACCATCCTGTCAAAGGATCCAAAGAACATTCCTCAAGTTTTTCACCTAAAACATTTTTTTGATTTTTATTCATTTAAATTTTAGTTGGATTGGGTTGATCTTTATAAACTTTTTCTGGATCAAATTTTTTATCTTTTTCAGTGAAAATCATTTCGACTTTTCGGCCATTTTCTATTGGTCCTAAAGGGATTGATCTATAGAAACAAGATCTATATCCTACATGGCAACTAGCACCATTACCTATATCTACTGAAAGCCAAATCGAGTCTTGATCATCATCTATCTTAATTTCAATCACCTTTTGTATAAAGCCACTAGTTTTTCCCTTATGCCAAATAGTTTTTCTTGATCGGCTAAAATAATAAGCTTCTTTAGTCTCGATTGTTTTTTTTAGTGCCTCAACATTCATATAACCATGCATCAAGATTTCTTTTGTATTATAACAAGTTGTGATCACAGGTATGAGACCATCATTATCAAATTTTGGTGATAGTAGGTTTCCTTCTTCTATTTCAAGTACATTTTCTCTTTTTTTGAACATAAATGGTAATTATGTAGCATATATATAGAGATATTAAATATTTTAAAAATGTACATTTATATGTATAAAACACTCAATGAAATTAGATAAAGATATAGATACCAACCAAAAACAGAAAAAAATATCAGATAAAGATGCTGAGGAAGCCTTCAAAACAATACTTTCTTGGATGGGCGAAGATCCAAACAGAGAGGGTTTGCTTGAAACCCCCAAAAGAGTAGTAAAAGCTTTCAAGGAATATTTTAAAGGCTATTCAGAAGATCCTAGTAAAATTTTAGACAAAACTTTTGGCGATGTAGATGGCTACGATGATATGGTTATTCAAAAAAATATTTCAGTTCAAAGCCATTGTGAACATCACATGGCACCGATAATTGGCAAAGCCCATGTTGCTTATATTCCAAAAAATAGAGTTGTTGGCTTAAGCAAATTGGCAAGAGTAGTCGAAGTTTTCTCAAAAAGACTTCAAACTCAAGAGAGGCTCACCATGCAAATTGCGAATACCTTAATGGAGTCTTTGGATGCAAAAGGAGTCGCTGTGACTATAGACTCAACTCACCAATGTATGACTATGAGAGGAATTAAAAAAGAACAAGCAACAACAGTAACTAATTATTATTTGGGTCAATTTAAAGAGGATCTTAGTTATCAAAATAGATATTTAAGATTTATAAGTATATCAAAAGACTAAAGTGCCAGATCAATTTAAAGCTCTTATACTTAATCAAGAAGGTGAGAACTTTAAAAGAGAAATAAAACCTATTGATGAAAAGTTTCTAAAAACCGGTGATGTTACTGTTAAGATTCATTTTTCATGTTTAAATTATAAAGATGCTTTAATTTTAAAAAATGGTGCGAGATTAGTTAAAGAATTTCCTCATATTCCTGGGATAGATTTTTCTGGGGTTGTTGAGGATAGCAAACATCAAAGCTTTAAGTCTGGTGATGAGGTAATTTTAACCGGATGGAGAGTAGGTGAGATTTATTTTGGTGGTTATTCACAATACGCAAAAGTAAACGGAAATTTTTTAGTTAAAAAACCTAAAAATTTAGATTTAAGACAATCAATGATACTCGGTACGGCAGGCCTAACTGCTCTTATGTGCTCATTCACAACAAAAGTAACCCGTGAAGAACTTCTTTTAGGTGAAAAAGTTGAAAATGTTATCGTTAGTGGAGCTTCGGGAGGAGTTGGGAGTATGGCAGTGATGATGTTAAATAAACTTGGTTGTAATGTTACTGCTGTAACTGGAAAAAATAGCAACTCTGATTATTTAAAATCAATCGGAGCTAAAAATGTTATAAATACTAGTGAAATGATGAAAGACTCTAGACCATTAGACAAAGGTTTATGGGATGGCGCTGTAGATACTGTTGGAGGTAAAGTTTTAGAAAATATTCTTGCACAAACTAAAGACTCAGGAATTGTATCAGCTTGTGGAAATGCAGCTGATATAAAACTTAATACAACAGTTATGCCATTTATAATTAGAGGTGTTAAACTATGGGGAATAAATTCTGTTACAGCCTCCATTAAAAGAAGACAATTTTTATGGAATGAAGCTAATAAGTTAATTGATTTTGAAACATTAGAAAAATCAATAAAAGAAATTAGCTTAGAGGAAGTTATTGATATTTTTCCAAAAATGCTAAAAGGAGAAACTTCAGGCCGATACATAATAAATTTAAATAAATAATGGATTGGGACAAGTTAAAAATATTTCACGCAGTAGCTGAGGCAGGAAGCTTTACAAATGCCACTGTAAATTTAAATTTAAGTCAATCAGCAATAAGTAGACAGATACAATCACTAGAACAAGATTTAAAAGTACAACTATTTGAAAGGCATGCTAGAGGACTTACGCTCACAGAAAATGGTGAATATGTATTTAAAACTGCCCATGAAGTAATTACTAAGCTTAAGGAGGTAGAGACATCATTAGGTGATCAAAAACACAAACCCACTGGAAAACTAACTATCACTACGGTAAGAAGTTTTGGAACACACTGGCTTACTCCTAGAATTCAAGAATTTATGGGTTTAAACCCTGAAATTGACATAGAACTGATATTTGACGACAAGGAGCTGGATTTGAGCACCAGACAAGCAGATATAGGAATTTTTATGAGAAGACCTAAACAACTTAATTATATTCAAAAGAAACTAGTAGATATTAAATACCATATCTACGGATCAAATAAATATTTGGAAAAAAATGGAATGCCAAAAACAATAAATGATTTAAATAAGCATAAATTTATATCTTTTGGAAAAGGTGCACCATCACCGGTATATAATCCAGACTGGGCTTTAAAACTTGGAATGCATGATGGAAAAAAAAGAAAGTCTATTATGAAAGTAAATAGTGTAATGGGCTTACTTTTAGCAGTAGAGAGCGGAGTTGGTCTTGCTGCTTTACCTGATTATTTGGTATCTAATTCAAATAATGTAATAAAAGTGTTGCCTAAATCTGAGGGTCCAATAACAGAAGCTCATTTTGTTTATCCTCAATCACTCAAAAATACAGCTCGAGTTCAAGCTTTTCGTAACTTTTTATTTAGCAAAATAGGCGATTGGAAAGCATAAACTGCGACACTATTGCGATTGATAATCATTATCAATGAGAATAATTCTCATTCTCATACTAACAAATGCGGAAGAACGAAGAGATATGAGAAAAACATCAATATTTGCTTTAATCACGTCTATTTTTGTATCAACAATTGTTTATGCAAATGAGATAAATGTTTTTAATGCAAGACACTACAAAGCTGACGCCGAGCTTTATTCTAAATTTACAAATAAGACTGGAATTAAAGTAAATTTAATTAATGGTAAGGCAGGAGCTCTGGAAAAAAGGATAATTAAAGAGGGAGCTGATTCTTCTGCAGATTTGTACATTACAGCAGACGCTGGAAGATGCGGAGCATTCAAAGCAAAAGGAATGACACAAGGTGGATTAACTTCCGCAGCTATTAAAGCGGCAGTGCCATCTAATTTTAGAACTTCACATTGGGTTGGTGTAGCAAAAAGAGCAAGAATAGTTTATTACGCTCCTGAGAGAGTAACTGGTGCTGAACTATCAGGATTGACTTATGAAAGTTTAGCTGATCCAAAATGGAAAGGTAGACTGGTAATTAGAAAATCAAGCAACATTTACAACAAATCTCTTGTAGCATCATTAGTTAAAAATAATGGTAAAGCAGCTACAGCTGAATGGGCAAAAGGGGTTGTTGCTAACATGGCAAGGACACCCAAAGGAAATGATAGAGCACAAATAATGGCAGTGGCAGCTGGAGAAGCTGATATTGCAGTTGCGAATACTTATTATTTAGCTCTGATGTTATCTGGAAACAAAGGAGCTGAACAACAAGCAGCAGCAAAAAAGGTTAAAGCTTTTTTCCCTAATCAAAATGACAGAGGAACACATATGAACATTAGTTGTGCTGCATTAGTTAAAGGCGCACCTAATAAAGCAAATGCTATAAAACTTGTTGAATTTTTATTAACTCCTGAAGCTCAAGAACACTTTACAAATAATACTTTTGAGTTTCCAATGATAGATGGTGTTTCACCTAATCCTTTAGTGGTAAATAATTTGGGGCTAGATTTTAAACAAGACCTTAAAACAAAAGTTTCAAGTTATGGTGCAAAACAAGCAGATGCATTAGAAGTAATGACAGCTGCAGGTTGGAAATAAAAATGGTAAAAGAAAAAAAATTTATTTCTGATATTGATTTAAATAAATCTTCCAAAGCATGTTCCCCATGTATGTTGGAGTGTGAAAAAATTAATAAAAGAATAAATAAAAGAAAAATTTCAGAAATTAAAACTGAAGAAGTTCCGCATATTCTTAAAGTATTTAATTTTTGATTTTCTTTAAAAGTGTCCAGCGCAATTAAAAAATTAGCACTGGACACTTTGTTTTTTTCATGTTTATAAGGCGGATTGTAATATGAAATTTAATAGTTGGTATCTTTCCTCTCTCTTAATATCTTTTTTTGTTCTAATTCCTATAATAACAGTACTTACAAGTTTTTTCGAAAGTACGTCTAATTATTTTGAAATATTAAAAAATACTTTCTTAATAGAATATATTTTAAATTCATTATTGTTACTATTTTCTGTTTTGATTTTAACTTTTTTTTTAGGCACTGGTTCAGCATATCTCGTTTCTTTTTACAAATTTCCAGGGTGTAATTTTTTTAAATGGGGATTAATACTCTCTTTTGCAGTTCCACCTTATATATATGCATATTCGTTGACTGCTTTTTTTGAAAATTATGGAACAGCATTCACTATTTTAAAAAACCTATTTGGGGATGCAAATTATAATAAATTTATTCCTAAATTTGACGGTATGTTTGGTGCAATTATATCAATCTCTTTTTCTCTATATGCATATGTTTATATCTTAGCACGATCATCATTCTTGTATCAGTCTCAAAATTTAATTGATTTAGGTAAAAATCTCAGTTTTTCAAAATTTCAATCTCTTCATAAAATTATATTACCGGCAGCAAGACCTGCAATTATCGCAGGACTATCTTTAGTAGCGATGGAAACTTTAGCAGAATTTGGTGCGGTAGATTTTTTTTCAATAAATACATTAACAACTGGGATTTATAACTCCTGGATAACATTTGATGATTTGGCTTTTGCTAATAGAATATCCTTTTTTTTGTTGTTATTTATATTTTCTTTATTCATTTTAGAGAACTTATCGAGAAAGAGAGCAAAATATCATTTTAACACCAAAGGTGGTTTTAAACAGAAAGAAAAAATTAAACTTGTAGGAAATAAAGCTTTTTTTGCATCCTTATTTTGTTTTCTTATCTTTTTTGTGGGTTTTCTATTTCCTCTAAGTCAGATGTTGTATTGGACAATAAAATTCCCTGAAAATTTGTTGGATTTAGAGATAACAGATCTTGTTCTTAATACTGTTTATTTGGTTATGCTATCTAGTGTTGTTTTGTTAATATTTTCTCTTATATCAAATTACGGAAATAGAGTCTCAAATAATAAAATTCTTAATTTACTTTCTACTTTGTCAATTTCAGGATATGCGATACCTGGAGTAATTTTAGCTATAGCTTTTATAACTTTTATAGCGTGGTTCGATGAAAGTATTGTAAAATTATTAGGTTTCTCTTCAATCAAAAAAATTTTTATTGGCTCAATACTTGGATTAGTTTTAGTTTACTTTATAAGGTTTTATTCTTTAGCATTTAATGGAATCAAGTCAGGGTATGAAAAAATGAATATTTCAGTTGATGAAAGTGCATATCTTCTTGGTTATTCGAAAAGAAAAACTTTCATAAACATTCACGTTCCATTTTTAAGGAACTCCTTATTATTTGTTATTATTTTAATTTCACTAGAAATTATTAGAGAATTACCAATTACATTAATTTTAAGACCATTTAATTTTGAAACTTTTGCCACAACGGCTTACATATCTGCCTCAGAAGATTTATTAGAGGCAGCAGCTGTACCGTCATTGTTTTTGATATTAATTGCTAGTTTATTCATTATAATTACATCAGAATATATTTTAAAAGAAAAATAATGAGTAATAATTTTTTTGACGTAAATAATGTTGATTTTTCAATCGGTAATAAAATCAAAGTTAAAAATGTATCGTTTTCTATAAAAAATAGAGGGGAAACTATATGTTTACTTGGTCCATCAGGAATTGGAAAAACAACAATCTTAAGATCAATAGCAGGGTTGGAAAAAATAAATAAGGGTGAAATTAAACTGAATGGAAAATTATTATCATCAGAAAAAAAAAATGTTGAACCAGAGAATAGAAATATATCTCTTTCATTTCAAGAAAACAGTTTGTTTCCTCACTATAATGTAAAAAAAAATATATTATTAGGAGCTGAAAAAAATAAAGATAATAATACTAAACACATCAATTACGATGAATTAATAAATTTGTTAAATATTTCACAAATATTAAATAAATATCCCCACGAAATTAGTGCAGGAGAGGCACAGAGAGTTTCTCTAGCAAGATCACTTATTACACAGCCTGACTTGTTATTACTTGATGAGCCGTTGTCTAATGTCGATCAAAGTTTTAAGGAAGAAATACAGAGAAACTTGAAAAAAATATTAAAAGATTTAAAAATCACCACCATCATTGTTACTCATGACTCCCATGAGGCGTTTTACTTGGGTTCAAAATGTGGAATAATTTTAAATCAAGAACTAAAACAATTCGATGATCCTTATAACGTTTATCACTTGCCGAATTCAATTGAGGTTGTTAATTTTTTAAATAGAGGCATACTCATCCCTGCTCAAGTTACTAGTCCAAAAAGTTTAGAAAATGAAGATTTAGGTACAATTACTGGTAACTTTATCAAGCCTTTTCCAATAGGCTCAAAAGTTAAACTTTTAATCCAACCTGAGGATTTACATCATGATGATACAAGTAATTTAAAAATGGAAGTTGTGGATAGAAAATTTAGAGGGACAAATTTTATTTATACATTAAAAGCACCAAGTAATGCTTTAATCCCAGTTTTTGTTCACTCACATCACATTCATCAACATGAAATAGATGAAAAATTTGGCATTAAGAGGCCAATTCATATTGATCATATAGTTTGCTTCTAATAAAAAGCATCTTATAAATGAAAACTAATTTTCAAGTCTTTTCAAAAGGAATTATTGATGTAAGTCCGTTTATGATACCAGTGGTACCTTTCGGATTAATCTTTGGAATATTATCTATCGATATTGGATTTAGTCCATTAGCTACAATGGGAATGTCCTTGATAATATTTGGAGGGGCATCACAAATAATTCTTTTACAATTATTTTCAGGAGGGGCTTCTTCATTTATAATAATAAGTTCAGTAGGCGCAGTTAATTCAAGACATCTTTTATATGGTGCAGTAGTTTCCGAACACGTTTCTGATTTGAAGCTAATCTGGAAAATTGTAATCTCATACTTTTTAATTGATCAAGCTTTTGCACTCTCAAATGAATACTTTAAAAAAAATAAAGACAGAAATAAATATTTTCATTTAATTGGTGGTGGTGTTACTTGCTGGATAATTTGGCAATCATCAACATTTTTAGGAATCATTTTAGGGGAGGCCATACCTGAAAAGCTTGGTTTAAGTTTTGCCGTTCCTCTGACTTTTCTGGCATTATTAGTTAACGATTTTCGAAAATTTATAAATATTGTTGTTATTATAACTTCAGGTTTTGTGTCTACTTTAGGATACAATTACATACCATATAAAGCTTATGTAATTGTAGCTGCACTAACTGGTTTAATCGTGGCATTTATTTTAACAAAAAAATTAAAAAATTATGAGTGATTGGTCTTTAATTCTTTATTGTGGATTTGTAACATTTCTTACTAGATTCTCTATGATTGCACTTTTAAAAAAAGAAATGTTTAACGATAGAGTTAGAGAAGTTTTATCATATGTACCTACAGCAATTTTTCCAGCAATTATATTTCCAGCAATTTTTTTAGATAATACTGGATCAATACAAATAGAAGATAATCCAAAAATTCTAGCTGCATTTATAGCAACTTGTATTGGTGTTTTTACTAGAAATATAATTGCGACAATTTTTTCTGGTTTAGCCTCTTATTGGTTTTTAATTTTTGTTGTATAAAAAAATATGCAAAAAATTCTAATAATTTTATTTTGTGTTTTTTCTTTCAACGCTTTTGCAATGGAGAAAAAAACTACTTTTAATAAAGAGTTATTCGATAAAGTACAATCTGATGGTAAAGTTGCTATAGTTAGTTCTTGGATTAAGTATTGTTCTTCTTGTGCTAGTCAGATGAAAGTTTTGAATAAAGCTAAGAACGAATTTGATAATATTGAGTATTTTACATTTGAAGTAACAAATAGGGAAATAGCTGAGTTATTAAATGTGCAATACCAGACTACTCTACTGATTTTTAAAGATAACAAAGAAATTTACAGAAGCGTTGGTGAAACGACTAAAGAGTTAATTTACGAGGCTATTAGATCATCAATTTAGATTGAATTTAAATTTTCTAATCTTAAATTATTTCAATAATACTTGTAGCTAGCTAAATAATATAATAGCCATATAATTATTAAATTTTAAAAAATTTGTCATCAACTGTCATTAAAAATTGGGATAAAAATAATTGGCTCTCATCAAAGAGTTATATTTATAAATTTGTCAATTTCTTAATTAAATCTAATAATTTAAATTCAAATTCAAAAATTTTAGATGTTGGATGTGGTCGTGGTAAAATTACAGGATCTTTAAGATCAAAACTTAAATTAATAAATAAACCAATAGGTATAGACTTAGTAAAACATAAGGATAAAGATAAAAGAATAATTTTTAAAAAGATTAATATTTTAAATTTTATAAAATCAAATAAAAAAAAATTTGATTTAATTTTAATTAAGCAAACTATTCATCTTTTAAGAATTAATGAAATTAAAAATGTAGTAACAGAATTAAAAAAAATTCTAAACCCTAACGGAAAAATAATCATAATCACTTTAGATCCAAATAAAAATGAGCTCCCCTGTTTTGGATTAATGAAAAGAAGATTACAAAAATCTTTGAAAAGAGATAAAATGATTCATAATTATATATCAAAATTATTTCCAAAAAAAAAATTAAAGTATTTCACCTACAAAGTAAAAATTAAAAAAGAAAAATATATAAAAATGATTTCTGAGAGATTTATCTCTATACTTTTAAACTTAAACGATTACCAAATTTTATCAGGAATAAAGGAAATAAACTTAAAATATAAAAATAATTTGAAATTTAACGACAAATTAATTTGTATAATTATTAAAAATAACTAAAGTTAATTTATGAGTCGTTTCTTTCTAAAATTTAACAATTTTTTTTCAAATTTTGAGGCTCTAGGGTCACTTTTTTTTAGGTTCGGAATTGGAATAGCTTTTGTCATTTACGGCCTAGGCAAATTTCCTTTACCACCCGAGGGTCTTATAGAATATTTTGGTTTACCACCAATTTTAGCAAGTGTGGTCGCAATATCTGAATTATTTACAGGGATAATTTTGATAGTCGCAGGTTTTATCAAAAATCCAATAGGTCACACTCTTACTAGATTAGCAGGACTTAACATTGTTATCCTAATGATTTGTATTTTTGTCATAGCTCACAGTGACTGGTTTATTACAAAACAATTGTTTACAAATATTCAAATTTTTCTTTTGATCGGTGGTTTCTACTTTTTATTTAAGGGAAACAATAAGTGATTTAAATAAAATTAGAGGTTCGCTCTTTTAGTTTTTTAACCAAAAGAGCTCCTCTATTTAGCCTTTTTGGCGTTTAAATCCAATTGGATTTCAAGTTTTATGTCTTTTTTGGATATATAATTTGCCAGCTAAGTGTCAGGTGGCATTTGATTCATAATAACCTCCTTAATAATAAAAATAAAATTAAGTTAGGTTGTATTCAATAGAAAAATTTCAAAGAGAATAAAAAAAATTTATTGAATGTAACCTAGTAATTTAATAGTATCCCGACATTATAAATTTATTCTCCTTATCTATAATTTTATTTGCAATAGTAAAAAATAAATATAAATTTCCAATATGAGATATATTACTGGACTTATTCATTTGATTGTAAGCTTGTTTGTTTCTACAATAATCATATATGCAATAAACTTTGCTGCTGGATTTGCTGGAGCGGATTACTCTTTTTCACATGGTGAAATATTCGTAGTTTGGATTTTGATGGCTATTCTAGTAAATAATTGCTTTCATAGATAAAAAATGGGCACCCACATAAAAACAGATGATTTAATATTTAATTTTTTTAAACAAATTTGCGATGAAAGTGACGATAAAAAATGTATAGCTTTAGGTAATAGCTGGATTGAAGCTATGGAGAAGAATTTAAATCGGATGGAAGAATTGTTAGATGATAAAACTATGAGCAAACATAAAAAAGATATTCAAAATAATAGAGAACACTTAAATAGCTTGAGGGGAAAAAGTTCCTCGGAGTGGAGGGACTATGCCACTAAATGCATGGTTGAAATTATGGACAATAAAGTATAATAGATAATTTAGGGGTGTCTTAACAGACTGAGATCAAACCCTATGAACCTGTCCGGTAATTCAGAAAGGGAGAATGCAAAATACTTATTTCATATCTCAGACAACATCGCTCACATTAGTAATTGTTATTAGTTTTATTTTCGCTTATTTAGGTTATTACCATTCAAGAAAGTTTAGAACTACAAGTGATTATTTAACTGCAAATAGAAATATAGGAGTTTTTTCTCTCACAACAAGTTTGACTGCATCAGCATTAGGAGCTTGGATTTTGTTTGGACCTGTCTCTGCGTCAACCTGGGGAGGCTTAGGATCAATAATTGGGTATTCCTTAGGAACAGCGTTTCCAATGTTATTTTTGGTTTATTTTGGAAAAAAAATTAGATCTGAATTTCCAAAGGGCTCATCTTTAATTGAATACCTAAGAAGAAAATTCGGAAAAAGTTTATTTAAATTAGTTTTATTAATGACAATCTTTTATATGTTTATTTTTCTATGTGCAGAAGTAACTGCAGTCGCGGTTTTGATTAACTATGTATCAGGTACAGAACTTTGGGTTACTGCTTTAATAATTTTACTATCTACACTATGTTACACTTTGTATGGTGGGTTAAGAGCTTCAATATTTACTGACAATATTCAGATGATTGTTATTGGAATTATATTAATTATTTCTTTTATATATATAAATTCATCAATCGGATCGCAATTTTCTTTCGAATTTATTAGTCAAAAAAATCCACAACTTCTTAGTATGTCGTATTTATCTAGCTATACAGCTGGTTTGACATTTTTTATAGCTGTTGCAGCAACTAACTTATTTCATCAGGGTAATTGGCAAAGAGTATATGCAGCTAAAAGTTTTAAAATCTTAAAAAGCAGTTTGATTATTTCTTTTGTGATTATTATACCTATTGTTTTTTATATGGGTTTTGCAGGCATGGTTGCATTTTCTATCGATGAAACAGTCAGACCTGATCTTGGTTTTTTCTCTTTATTATTAAAGAATCAATCCATATTAATATCGTTAACTATTATTACACTAGGGTTAGCATTGACTATTTCAACAGTAGACACATTAATAAATGCAATATCTAGTTTAATTATTGTTGATGGTAAAGCTACGTTAAGTTTAAAAAAAACAAATTATTTTAATGTATCCAAATATATAATTATCTTTCTCTCATTAATATCTTTTATTGTTGCTTCCAGAGGATTTGATATTTTATATTTATTTTTACTTGCAGATTTATTTTGTTGTGCATTTGTAATTACCGTTTTTTATAGTTTTTATAATAAAAAAATAAATGAGAAAACTGCCTATACATCAATTATTGTTGGTCTATTTGGTGGTATTTTAATGTTTCCCTCGATGGACTTCTCGAAGAGTTTGTTAGTAGGGGGCATATTGCCACTGGAAATATTTAATCCATTCATTTCACAATCATTGTTATTTTTATCATTTGTTACAGCAACTTTTTTACCAATTATTGTTCTTAAATTTACTAAGATTAAATAATACCTGATTGTATTAAAAAAATTTATTGTTATAAATCAGGATCAATGTCTAACAATCAAATTGTAATCAATAATTTATGTAAAGTTTATGAAAATGGCTTAACAGCATTAAAAGACATTAATTTGAATATCAAAAAAGGTGAAATCTTTGCAATGTTAGGGCCTAATGGCGCTGGAAAAACAACATTAATAAGCATTATTTGTGGAATAGTTAAACCAACCTCAGGAAAGGTAACTGTCGAAAATTTTGATATCATAGATGATTATCGAGAGACTAGATCAAGGATTGGATTAGTCCCACAAGAACTTACTTTGGAACAATTTGAAACTGTTTTTAATAATGTATCATATTCGAGAGGTTTATATGGTAAAAAAGCGGATCCGACTCATATAGAAAAAATTTTAAAAAAATTATCTCTCTGGGATAAAAAAAATTTAATCCTTCGACAATTATCAGGAGGAATGAAAAGGAGAGTTTTGATTGCCAAAGCCTTATCTCATGAGCCAACAATTTTATTTTTAGATGAACCTACAGCTGGTGTTGATGTAGAATTAAGAAAAGAGATGTGGAAAGTTGTTGAGGCATTAAGAGAAACAGGTGTGACAATTATACTGACTACCCACTATATTGAAGAAGCTGAGGCAATTGCCGACAGAGTTGGAGTTATAAATCAAGGTGAAATTATAATTGTTGAAAAAAAAAACGAATTATTAAAAAAGATGGGCAGCAAATCATTAATTATTGAACTTCAACAAGAGGTTAATGAAATTCCAAATTCATTAAAAAAATATAATTTATCTTTTGGAGGCAATAAAATGTCATTGAATTACACTTATAGTTTAACTGAAAAACAGACTGGTATTACAAACTTGTTACAAGATTTAAAAGATGCAGGATTAAAATTAAAAGATTTGAAAACTGAACAAAGTAATTTAGAAAAAATATTTGTTTCATTAGTAAAGGAAAATAATGAAAATTAATATTTATGGTTTTAAGGCAATTTATTTGCATGAAATGGATCGTTTTAGAAGGACATTAGGACAATCTTTGTTATCGCCTGTTATATCTACTTCCTTATATTTTATTGTTTTTGGGTCGGTTATAGGTAATTACGTAGAAAATATTGATGGGATTAGTTATG
>MDTE01117466.1_pt1 | contig 27728 bp, 24 predicted proteins | sample 811231 | NCBI WGS metagenome assembly MDTE01 (sample SAMN05326651, study PRJNA326480) | marine metagenome | isolation source: seawater | place: Indian Ocean: Red Sea | collected 2010 | reverse complement strand
GTTTAATGGTTAAAGGTTTTGGGGGAACTCTAACAAAACTAACAAAAGAGCAAGAAGAATATATCTCCGTAAGTAAAGAAGGCCCCTTTAAGGATGATTCTTATACCTATTAGTTTAAAATATAATAAAATGGCTGAGTGGCAGAGTGGTTATGCAGCGGACTGCAACTCCGTTAACATCGGTTCGATTCCGTTCTCAGCCTCCAGTTAAAAAAAAATGAAATCTATACTTATTACAGGCGGCACAGGTTCTTTTGGGAAAGCGTTCTTATCAAGATTATTGATGGAAGAACAAAATATTAAAAGAATTGTCGTTTATTCAAGAGATGAACTGAAGCAATTTGAAATGGCAAATGATCTGGATGCAAAAGACAAAGATAAAGTTAGATTTTTCCTTGGTGACGTAAGAGATAAAGATCGACTAAAGAGAGCATTAGAGGGTGTTGATGAAGTTATTCATGCAGCTGCTTTAAAACAAGTACCTGCAGCAGAATACAACCCCTTTGAATTTATTAAAACTAATGTTCTTGGAGCTCAAAACTTAATTGAATGCTCACTTGACCAGGGCGTTAGGAATATAGTCGCTCTCTCAACAGATAAAGCAGCAGGGCCAATTAATTTATATGGAGCTACAAAATTATGTTCAGATAAACTTTTTGTAGCAGCAAACACTATTAAAGGTAATAGAAGCTTTAAATCAAGTGTTGTTAGGTATGGAAATGTTATGGGTAGCAGAGGCTCAGTTATACCTTATTTCCAAAAACTTAAGGCAATCAATGCAAAAGAAGTTCCAATTACAGATAAAAGAATGACAAGATTTAATATTTCTTTAGATGAGGGTGTAGATATGGTTAGGTATGCATTGTCAAACCATATTGGTGGAGAAATTTTTGTTCCCAAAATACCTAGTTACAATATTTTAGATTTAAAGAATGCAATTTTACCAGAAACTCCTGAAAAATATATTGGAATAAGGCCCGGAGAAAAATTACATGAGGAAATGATAACAGAATCAGACAGTCCTAATACTTTTGATCTTGGAAAATACTATGCAATAGTTCCAGCTGAAACAAAAACTTATGCACATTACATAAATCTGAAGGATGTTTCTAAGGTAGAGCTGGGCTTTAAGTATAATAGTGCAACAAACGAAAAATTTTTGAGCACCGAAGAGCTTAAAGAGCTTATTGAATAATGTTTATTCCATACGGAAAACAATCAATTTCAAAAGAAGACATTGATGAAGTAACTAAAGTTCTTAAATCTGATTTTCTAACTCAAGGCCCTCTCATTCAAAATTTTGAAAAAAATTTTTGTGAAAAAGTAGATGCAAAATTTGCTACAGCTGTAAATTCAGGAACATCAGCTCTTCACATTGCATGTTTAGCATTAGGTCTTAAAGAAGGAGATTGGCTTTGGACATCACCAATTAGTTTTGTTGCTTCTTCAAATTGTGCCCTTTATTGTGGAGCTAATGTTGATTTTATTGATATAGATAGCCAAAGTTTCAATATTTCTACCGAGCAGCTAGAAAATAAATTAAAACAAGCTGAATTAGAAGGGAAATTGCCTAAAATTGTTGTTCCAGTTCATTTAAGCGGACATCCTTGTGATCTTGAAAAAATATATAAACTTTCTCAAAAATATGGTTTTTATATCTTAGAGGATGCATCACATGCTGTAGGATCAGTTTATAAAGATTCAAAAATAGGAAATTCAAAATATAGTCATATAACTGTGTTTAGTTTTCATCCAGTAAAAATAATTACTACGGGAGAGGGTGGTATTGCAGTTACAAATAATGAAGATTGGCATAAATCTATGCAAATGTTAAAAACGCATGGGATAACAAGAAATCGAGATTATTTTTTTCAGAATGATAAGGGTCCTTGGTATTATGAGCAGCAATACTTAGGCTTCAATTATAGAATAACTGATATAGCATGCGCTTTAGGAATTTCACAATTAAAAAAATTAGAAAAGTTTATTAACAAGCGAAATGAAATTGCAAAAAAATATAATTATTTTTTTGAAAGTACATCTATTGGATACCCTCAAAAGCTTGATGAAGGAAATATTTCTTCATACCACCTTTATGTAATAAAAATAAATAAAGAATTCACTGACAAAAGCAAAAAACAAATTTTCATAGAGCTTAGACAGAAAGGATTAATGGTAAATATGCATTACTCCCCAATTTATAGCCAACCATTTTACAAAAAATTTGAATTTTCAAAGAAAGATTATAAACAAGCGGAAGACTATTCTGAGCATGCAATAAGTCTTCCAATATTTCCATCTCTTAATGAAAAAGAGCTTGATTATATTTTTGATACACTCACTGAAGTAATATGTTAAGTCATGTCTTTCTCGGTACAGCTCAATTTGGTTTAAATTATGGAGCAACTAATAAAGTTGGAAAGCTTAGTAAAACAAATATTTCAAGAATTTTAGATAAGAGTAAAGATTTAGGTGTAATAGGCCTTGATACTTCACCAAATTATGGAGATTCTGAAATTATTTTGGGAGATTTAGGCATAAAAAATTTTGAGATTTGTACCAAATTACCATCAATTTCTGCCACAAATCAAAGTCTTAAAAGAACAATAAAGAATCATATAGAAACGAGTTTAAAAAATTTAAAAATTGATTGTATTGATTATTACCTTTTACATGATGAAAAAAATTTATATCAAGAGAATTCAGATGAAATATTAGAAGAGCTCTTACAACATAAAAAAAATGGACTATTAAAAAAAATTGGAATCTCAATTTATTCATACAGTCAATTAATGAATTATCCTCAAAAAGAAAAACTTGATTTAGTTCAGGGACCTTATAATTTAGCTGACTCAAGATTCTATAGTTCAGGTTTATGTGATTTCTTAGAAAAGAAAAAAATTGAATTTCATGCTCGTAGTATTTTTTTACAAGGAATTTTGCTTGCTGACCATGAAACGCTACCCTACTATTTTAAGAAATACAAAAAGTTTTTTTCTAAGTTGAATGATTTAGAAAAAAAACTTCAGTGTAACAAGCTTGAACTTTGTCTGAATTATGTTCTAAATAGCAAAAAAATTAGTGCATCCATAATCGGAATAGACAGCTATGAACATCTCAATGAGATATTTGAAGCTGCAAATAAAAAAATAGAGTTATTTGAACTAAATTGTAACTCTGATGAAGATTTTATTAACCCTCAAAGGTGGAATTTATGAGGATGTTAGCTGTAGTGCAAGCCAGGTATAGCTCAACTCGATTGCCTGGAAAAGTCCTAAAGAAAATAGGAGATAAAGTTGTGCTCGAGATGATTATGGAGAGGCTCAATCAATCGAGATGCATCGATGAGGTAGTAATTGCAACTTCAAATAAGAATTCAGACAACGTTATAGAAGATTTCTGTAAAAAAAATAACTTTAAAATCTTTAGAGGAAGCCTTGATGATGTGCTTGAAAGATTTTATTTGGTTGCATTGAAATATAAAGCAGAAAATATTTTAAGAATAACGGGTGATTGTCCATTTATTGATCATGAAACAATTGACGAAATTATTATTAATCATTGTAAGAAAGAATATGATTACTTTGGTCTTGGTGGTGATTTTCCAGATGGATTAGATTGTACTTGTTTTTCATTTAAAGCACTAAAAGAGTCATATTTAAAAGCGGAGCTTCCTTCTGAAAGAGAACATATAGGCCAATATATTGAAAATAATGCAGGATTATTTAAAACTGGAGAAATAAACAAATTTCAACAATATAAAAATTTAAGGATTACTTTAGACGAACCAGAAGATCTCGAACTGATGAATAGAATAATTATGGAGTGGCCAGAAAGTCTAAATATTTTAAAAACTGAGAATGTACTTGGATTTCTGGAAAAAAAGTTGGATTTAATAAAAATTAATCAACATATTTCTAGGAATGAGGGTTTGAAAAAATCTCTTAAGTCTGAGGAGCTAAGAAAAAATGAATGAGTATATTATTTGCTTAGGTGGCGGCGCGGAGCAAGTTGAATTGGTAAAAAAAATTGAAGCGATGAATTTTAAATCAATTGTTGTTGATAAAAATTTAAATTGTAAAGCAAAAAAATATTCAAGTATTTTTATAAATGAGTCAACACATTCACCAGATAAAATAATTAATAGACTTGATAACCTAAAATTAAAAAAAATTAAAAGCATAGTGAATAGATCATCTGGCTATCCAGTTTATACATGTGCTGTCTTATCAGAATTTTTAGGTCTAGAAAATTTAGACCCAAAGATTGCGTCTAAAGTTATCACGAAACAAGGTTTTAGAGATGAGTTGAAAAAAATTGACGTAAATAATGTAAAAACTTTTGTGAATTATCTAGACATAAAAAAATATTTATCTGAATCAGATTTAGTCATTAAGCCTTCTTTTGGTGAGGTAGGAAAATCAAGTATTAAAAAAATAAGTGACATAGAAGATTTTGATAATGCTGCTAAAGTTGCTAAAAATGCCTCGCAGAATGGAAATATTATTATCGAACAATTTATAGACGGTTTTGATTATGTATGTATGGGATTTGTGATCAATTCAAATTTCCAGTGTTTAGCTTTCCTAAAGGAAAATAATAATTTCAATAATAAAGGCGAACTTGAAGGAAATGGATTTTCATTTCCTGAAAAAACTGATTTGCACATAAAAGAAGAATCTCTAAGGATTGCAAAAAAGTTATCAAAAAATTTAGGTATAATTTCTTCGCCCTTCAATTTATCCTTAAGACATTGCAGTGACTCTGGGAAATTATTTCCTGTAGAGCTTCATTTAGATTTATCAGGTGACTTTATATATGAAGAATTGTTATCAAAATTTGCTCATTTTTCGCTATTTGAAAATGCTATCAAATGCTCTTTTGGCGACGGAGTTTTGCTTCAAGAAGTTTTTGGAAATGGTATGTTAAAAATTAATACTATCAAGGAAAAAAGAGTCGGCACATATATCAATGAATAAAGTTTTATTTTTAGGTTGTAACTATGATCAGTTACCATATTTAGAAGAGGCAAAAAAAATTGGCTTTCTCGTAATAGGATGTGATATGAATATCAATGCTCCTGGACGGCAGCTTTGTGATCATTTTATAAATGTTGGCTATGATGATGCTGAATCAATATATAAAGAAATATTAGGAATAGGATTTTGCACGCAAGATAAAATTTTTACTGCAGCTGCTCAGTTTGCACATAAAACTGCAGCAGAAATTGCAAATACCATTAAAATAAATTACCCAAAATCCATACATATTCAAAATATTTTGAACAAAACTGAATTTTATAAAGATTTTCAAAATATTGGAGTGAAAATACCGGAAACTCACCTTATCTTCAAAGAAGATGAGCTTTTAAATAAAATAAAAAAAGATAGAAATTATTTTTTGAAATCAGATTTTAGTAAAAATCCAAAATATGTCTATAGAATTGATAAAAGATTTAATTTCTCATCCATTAACTGGAGGAAAGATAGATATTTTAAAAAAAACTACATCTTGCAAAGAGAATTTAATGGAAAAAATTTAAGAGTTAATTTTGCAGATGATCATATATTTGTTTTCGATTTCGATACAGGTAATTTTGACAAAAATTTAACAAATAGTTTAAGGGAAGATATCAAGGAAGATGTTATTAAAATAGTTAATTTTTATGGCATTAAAAATTGGATAGTAAAGTTTGATATAATCATTGATGAAAGCTCAAATGATTACGTTTTTTTAGACATTGGAATTGACCCACCGTCTAGGATGTTAAAAGCAGTTAATGCTAAGGGACATAATTTCGAAAAGCTTTATATCAATAAATATTTATTAAATAAAAAAGTTAGTTGGAATGATTTTTTATAAATGAATAATGTGCCTGAAGTATTTACAATCGTAGCATCTAATCAAGATGTCTCTAAGTCAAGCTATGATTCTTATGAAAAATATAAACCAGTTCTATGGCCTCAGCCAAAAAAAATAGATGAAAAATCAACAAGAGAGGATTCTTTAAATGAAATTCTATCATTGAGAGATCGAAAGAAAGACTGCCTTATTTTTGTAGACGATATCATTTTTAAACAATATCTAACGAATGAGTTAATTCAGGAAGCTAGTAATTACGATATTTGGGGAGGGATAATGACTCAACCTAAAAGTGAAAAAGTTCAGAATTGTGGGTTTAGATTTGTCAACATTGATAACGAGATAAGCTACAGACCTCTTACAGAGAAAGAATTTAAGCAACAAAGTTGTGATTTCTTTACTGGTTGTTTTATGTATATAAAGAAAGATTATTTAAATAACATAAAGAATTTCCCTAAGCAGTGTTATAACAGATGGGAAGAGATCGTATTTATGGAAAATGCAAAAATTTTAGGTGCAAAAGTAGGAATAATTGATTTTAAATTATCACATTATGGAAATTCAACAAAAAAGAATAAAGATCTAAAACTATCCTCGATAAGCTGGCTAATAGAGAGAGACTTATGGAATGATGTTGTAAAGAATTATTTACAACATTTAAAACCAACTTTATCCTTGGATACTATAGTTGAGGATGATCTCAAATCAATAATAGAATCTGAATCTAAAAAAATAATTTATGGTGCTGGCATGAATACATACAAGCTTTTGAGCAAGACAAGGTTCAAAAATATTGAAATTATTTCTGGACTTAAAGAAGAAGTGGGTAAAGAAATGAAAGGATCTAAAATTAAAGAAATATCAGAAGTGAACTTTGAGTCCAAAAAAATTATAGTTACTCCAATCGGGTATGATAAGGAAATTTTAACTTTATTGAAAAAATATTCTGATTTGGAGCCATTATTTTTATCTTTAGAGAATTCTGGCAATCATAGTAAGCTAAGCATAAAAAAAGATTGAAGCACTTCATAATTAATACAAACTTTCATTTAAAATATTTTTTAAAGATAGTAGAAGTAGAAAATCTTAAATGTAGTGAAATTCAATTAATTATTATAAATATAAGGGATAATAAGCTTGAAGATAAAGTTAAGCTACTTGATCAGAAATACACGGTTGTTTATGTACCCTTTATAAAAAGCAAGTTTTATGGTCTTTATAAACTTTTGTTAAATCTATCAATATTGAGAAATTCTAGTGAGGTTTTTCTTGCAAATCCAAGAAGCTTGCTAACAAGGATTCTTTTTATCCTTTTCCCTAACAATGGAAAAATTACATCTTTCGATGATGGTTCAGCAAACCTTTTAAATAATGGATATTTCCAAAAAAAAGAAAATATCTTATCGAGATTAATTGGCTTCTTACTAAAACGAATTGATTATGAAAATATATATAAGCGAATAACTAATCATTATACTTTTTTTAAAAGTAAAGTTTATTTTCCACCAAATGCAGACATAAATAGAATAAATCTTACTTATTTCAAGAGCGGCTCTGAAAACAATTCTTTCAGACATATTTTATTGCTACCATCTTATTATGAAGATGGTGAATGGCTTACAAACGATCAAGAAATATTGTTTATAAAAGAATCAATTAAGAAATTTGATATTCATGAAATATTACCGCATCCATCTAATTCTTTGGAAAGACTCAAAAAAAATAATTTAAATGTTAAGAATATAAGTTCTGATTCACTAGATTATATTTCTGAAAGTTTGGCTAATTCTAATTTAAGAATTTATGGGTTCAGAACAACAACGCTAATTCTTCTTTCTCAATTAAATTTAAGCCCGAATTTGCAATGTTATAATATTCAAGTTGGCGAATTGGATGGTAAGCAATTAATGACTTTTCCAGAGAAAGATATTTGGAGCAATTTTGAAGAAACCATAATATTGAATCTTAAATCTAAGATAGAATAATTTTTACAAACATAAAGATTCATTTGTTCAATCTAGTGCTAGAATGTGGAACTATGTATACCGGTGCTGACTATTTTGCTGATTGCTTATTAGAGAAAGGAATAAAAAAGGTTTTCGTTTATCCTGGCGGTACAATAGCACCACTTTTTAATGCGTGTTTGTCGAGAGGCATTGAGATATATTGTTTAAATTCAGAACAAGGATCAGGATATGCAGCACTTGCAAGTGCAAAAATATCAAAAAAACCTTCAGTTTTGCTTGTTACATCAGGACCTGGCGTTACAAATGCCCTAACGCCACTTGCTGATTGTTTTTATGATTCAATTCCACTGATTCTTGTTACTGGTCAAATTGGAACCCCAGACTTAAAAAAAAGAAAAGGAGTTAGACAAAGAGGATTTCAAGAAGTCCCAACAGTGAGTGTTGTAAGAGACATATGTAAAGAGGCGGCTTGTATTGATAGTAAAGATAAAATTTTGAATATTCATAAATTAATAAATATTTGCGATCAGGGAAGAAAAGGCCCAGTTGTCATAGATTTTCCAATGGATATGCAAAGAGAAGAATGCTCTATTAAACCGTCAGCGTTTTCAAATAACGAGATAAAACAAAATAAAGAATTTAATTTTGAAGAGATTTTTAAAAAATTAAATCAATCAAACAAAAGATTAGTATTATTAGGAAATGGTGCTCATTCTATTGGTCAAAAAAAACTCACATCATTCATTGAAAAGATTGATGCAGAGGTGGTAACAAGTTTTCCTGGATTAGGGAGTTTTGACTGCAATTCTTCAAGAAATTATGGTTATATTGGACATACGGGCAATAAATCTGCTAATACTATTCTCCATAATTGTGATTTTCTTTTTGTTTTGGGCTCTAGACTTGATATAAGACAAACAGGTACAGAAACATCGGATTTTGCTAAAAACGCATACAAAGTTTGGGTTGATATAGATAAAAATGAATTAGACAACCCAAGGGTAGAAATAAACCATTCATTAAATCTAGACGTTTCAGAGTTTATAGATATATTTCTAGATAATTTCGTTCCCGATTTAGAGCCTCAGGATATAGAGTGGCTTAATGAAGCAGATTCAATAAGATTAGAAGGAGTTGAAGATAAGCATGTTAAATCAAAATTAGGACAACTTTCTCCAAAAGACGTATTAAAAATTGTTGATAATTATGTTGGAAGTCAAACTGTAAATGTAGTTACTGGCGTAGGCAATCATCAACATTGGGCAGGAAGACATATTTCTTATGGACCAACACATAAGAAAATTTTTACATCTTCTGGTCATGGAACGATGGGCTATGATCTTCCTGCTGCTATTGGATGCTGTATCGAGGATAGTAAATCAAAAACCCTTTGTATCGTAGGTGATGGATCTCTTCTTATGAATATACAGGAACTGGGTTATGTAAAGAATAATAATCTGAACTTAAAGATTTTAGTTATGAATAATTCTAGACTTGGCATAGTTTCACAATTTCAGATGATTACATGGGGAACAGATCCTACAACAGGAAATTTTAGTTCAAACAACTTTTCGGAAATTGCAAAGGGTTTCGGAATCAAATCACAAAAAATTGAAACCCTAAAAGAATTGGAATCCTCTTTAGATGATTTTTGGAAAAATGATGGACCTTATTTACTTGATGTATCTATAGATAAAAAAGCAGATTTAACACCAATGTTGCTTGGTGGACAAAAAATGGATGAGATGTGGGATGGCGGATACTAAAAATATATTCATAAGTGGTGCTGCTAAAGGAATAGGTTTAGCGTGCCTGGAGAAGCTTTCAGAAAATGATAGTTTCCATATATACTGTACTAATAATTCTACTCCTGCTCCAAAAAATCTTATTGAAAAAAATAATATAAATTTTTTTAAAGCTGATTTATCAAATCCTACTAGCATTCTTCAAGAGCTGGATGGTTTAAAAATTGATATTCTGATAAACAATGCAGGCTCTTACCAAAAGAAAAGTTTCTTAGAATTAAGCAATGATGATTTGAATCATATGTTTTCGGTGAACTTTTTTTCTCCTCTAAAAATTATTCAGAAAGTTTTACCAAATATGATTAAGAATAAATATGGAAAAATAATAAATATTGCTTCTATAGCAGCAATAAGGGGAGGTATTAATCAGCCTCATTACGCAGCATCCAAAGCATCACTAGTTAATTTAACAAAATCCTTAGCACTTTTATATTCAAGGTATGGAATTAACTCAAATTGCATATGTCCAGGCCTTATAAATACAGACATGGTTGAAGAAGAACTCAAAAACTTAGATGAAACATCACTCAAAAATCTAATACCAGCAGGCAGAGTAGGCGAGACAAGCGAAGTTGCATCTCTAGTAGACTTTCTATGCTCTGAATCTGCAAGCTATATAAATGGACAAGTAATAAATATAAATGGCGGGCAAATATAAAAATAAAATTTTAATAATAATTGGCGGAGGTCTTGAGCAAAAAAAAGCTTACCAAATTGCTAAAAAAAACGGTGCCGTAATTATCTCTACTGATATTAATCCACAATGCCCTTGTGCTACTTATGCTGATCATTTTATAAAAGCATCAACAAGAGATTACAAGCAAACCGTATCAAAATTAAAACAATTTTTTTTAACTTCAAAACTTAAACCAGATGGAGTAATGACTATTGCTAATGATGTTCCGCTAACTGTGGCACATGTAGCAAATTTTTTTGGCCTTCCAGGTATAAGTATTGAGGCAGCAAAAATTCTTCAACGTAAAGATTTGATGAAAGAACTATTTGCTGAAAACAACATAAATACAAGTAAATGGATAGTAACTGATGTTGCTTCTGAAATTAAGAATTTTATGCTGGATAAAAAGAAGATAGTAATTAAGCCACTTGATGGGAGAGGAGCATTAGGAGTCTACCTTTTGACAAATGAAGATCAAATTGATTCATTACTCTCTAAATCACTTGCTATTTCAAAAGAGAACAAAGTTATCGTAGAAGAATTCACTGAGGGTATTCAATTATCTTCAGAAAGCATGATATTGAATGGAAAAGTATTTACACCTACTATTGCCCATAGAAATTATTCCCGTATAAAGGAATTTTTACCACACATAATAGAAGATGGCGGAGATATCCCAGCGCCTTTAAATAATCAAATTCTTAGCATTATAGATGAGATAATCTTGAACATTTCAAGATCTCTTGATATTAATAATGGAATAATTAAAGGCGATTTAATACTTGCAAATACAGGTGAAGTTTTTGTAGTTGAAGTTGCTGGACGTCTCTCAGGAGGGTTGTTTGCATCACATCAAATTCCACTAACAACAGGAGTTGATCTTGTAGAAGCTGAGATCAATAGATCGATTGGAATTGAGATTAGCCCCTCAGAACTTATTCCTAAATTTAATAAATCATCTTGTATTAGATATATCTTTCCCCAAAGAGGAACCATCAAAGATATAAAGGGATTATCAAAAATATATAAGATTGAGAATGTAGAGCATTTTGAAATGTTTAAAAATATTAATGATGTATGTTATAAAACAAAGAAACATGGAGACAGATTAGGGTATGTTCTTGCGGTTGCAAACAATAATAGGATCGCAAAAGAATCATGTTTAAAAGCTTTATCTGAAATAGAGGTAATATATGGTTGAATTTATAGCAGAAATTTCTAGCAATCATAATCAAGATATTAATAGAGCAAAAAAATTAATTGATTCAGCGTTTTATAGTGGGTTTTCAAGTGTGAAATTTCAATATTTCAAAATAAATAAGCTTTTCTCAAAAGATATATTAAAAAACTCAAAACAACACAGAGACAGAGAAAAATGGGAACTTCCAAAAAGTTTTGTGCCAGAACTTTCAAACTATGCAAGATCAAAATCAATGAAGTTTGGTGTAACACCTTTCGACACAGATTCTCTAGATTTCTTAAAAGACCATGTAGATTTCTTTAAAATTGCTTCTTACGAAATTCTATATTTAGATCTTATTAAGAAAGTTTCCAAATATAATATGCCTACCATTATTTCAACAGGAATGGCAAATATTCAAGAAATTGACAACGCAGTAAATGCTTTCAAATTTGAGGGAAACAATAAACTTTCTTTGATGCACTGTGTTTCGAGCTATCCTACTCCTGCAGAGCAAACAAATTTAAGCGCAATAGATAGCTTAAAAGATAGATTTGATATTAATGTTGGTTGGTCTGATCATACTGTAAACGAATCAGTAATTTATCATGCGACATTAAAATATGGAGCTCAACAGGTAGAACTTCACATTGATATAGATAATAAAGGGTATGAGTCAGATTCAGGCCATTGTTGGTTACCAGAAAAATCAAAAAAAATAATTCATAATATTAATAATGGATTTAAATATATGGGAGATGGAAAGAAGTCCCCAGTTCAATCAGAAATGGCTGATAGAGATTGGCGTTCTGATCCATCAGATGGTTTGCGACCATTAATAATCTTAAGAGAAAATGAGAAATAAAGGACAAAACCTCTACAAACAAGCTAAAAAAGTCATTCCAGGAGGAACAATGCTTTTATCAAAAAGACCAGAAATGTTTTTGCCTGAACAATGGCCTAGCTATTTTTCAAAATCTAAAGGGTGCAAAGTATGGGACTTAGACGGGAAAGAGTATTTAGACATGTCTATTATGGGAATTGGAACAAACATGCTTGGATATGGTAATGATAATGTTGATCAGGCAGTTATAAAAAATATAAAACAAGGGAATATGTCAACACTAAATTGTTCGGAAGAAGTTAAATTGGCAGAAAAATTAATTGAAATAAACCCTTGGGCTAGTAAAGTAAGACTTGCACGTTCTGGTGGTGAAGCAAATGCAATTGCAATTCGAATTGCAAGAGCATCAACTAGCAGAAATAAAGTTGCAATATGTGGTTACCATGGCTGGCATGATTGGTATCTTTCTGCAAATATTGCCGAAGGAAAAAATCTTGATGGACACCTTCTACCTGGGCTGAAACCAGCTGGTGTTCCAAAGCAACTGGTCGGCACAACAATTCCTTTTGAGTATAACAATTTTGAACAACTTGAAAATCTTGCTAAAGAAAAAGATATCGCTGCAATTAAAATGGAAGTATCAAGGTCAGCAGGCCCTGATAAAGGATATTTAGAAAAGGTAAGAGAAGTGGCTAACAAAATTGGCGCAATATTAATATTTGATGAATGTACATCTGGATTCAGAGAGTGTATGGGCGGACTTTTCAATAAATTTGATGTGTTACCTGATATGGTAATGTATGGTAAAACGTTAGGTAATGGATATGCTATTACCGCTGTTGTTGGTAATGATAAAGCTATGAGAGGAGCAGAAAAGTCATTTATTTCCAGTACTTTCTGGACAGAAAGAATTGGCCCGACCGCAGCATTACAAACCTTAAAAATTATGGAAGATTTGGAACCATGGCATCATGTGATGGAAGTTGGAGAAAAAATAAGACTAATTTGGGAAGGGTTTAGTGAAAAATATAAAATTCCCTTACAAATTGCAGGCTTGCTTCCTCTTTCAAGTTTTGAAATTAAACATAAAGATTGGTTAAAATTTAAAACTTTTATTTCACAGGAAGCACTTAAAAAAAATATATTAGCTTCAAATTCCCTTTACGCAGCATTGCCTCATACTGAAAAAGAGCTAAATATCTATGCTGAATCTTTAGATTCAACATTTAAATTGATTGGTGAATGTATTAACGAAGACAGAAAGATTGACGATCATTTGAATGGTCCTATATGCCATTCCGGCTTTAAGAGATTAAATTAATGGCCAAAAATTGCTACGTTTTTGCTGACGGCAGTAATGAAAGTGGAACAGGGCATCTGAGAAGAGCTCAAACAATATCACAAAAAATTTGCAACAGGTATGAAACAATGTTTCTGTATTCAAATGAATTTCAGCGAAAATTCTATGAAGATAATAATCTTAAATCAATTAACTTGAATGAGTTAAATGATTATCTTGATGGAACATTAATCATAGATACAAAAAGAAATATACCTGAACTACTATTATCATTTGGAATAAAACAAAAAAAAATTTATTTAGATCATTACCATAAAAATATTACTAAAGATGATCTATTAATTTTTCCTACATTTTATTTAAATGATGACACTCAAAAAAATATAAAAAGTAAGGGCATTTGCTACAAATTTGGAAAAGAATATATGCTATTAAGAGATGAATTTTTGCAAAAACCAACACAAAATGAATTTAATAGCAGTCATATTACTATCTCATTTGGGGGAACTGATCCAAACAACTTATCACAAAAGACACTTGAATCTCTTAATTTTAAAAATGAAAAAGTAATTTGTATTAAAGGAAAGCAGAATAAAAATGATATCAGAATTCCAAGCCATTTAGTTTCAAATGTAGAAATAATAGAAAATACAGATGAAATAGCCAAAATTTTTAGATCAAGCAAATTAGTAATCACAGCCATGGGCACCACTATTCAAGAATTATTTTTTTTGAAAAAGCCTTTCGCTTTAATTTGTAACTATAAGGAAGATATGAAAGATATTGATTCAATTAAAGAAAATCTTACAAAAGAAGGTTTAGCCAAATTGTTAAATTTCTATCATTACTATAAAGATTTGCCTAAAAAAAATAATTTAGAAATAAAAAATTATTATCCGAAAAAATTAGTAAGTACTTCTTTTAAACAATTTGGCACTTATTGGGATAAATTATTGTGAAAAAAGCTTATTCAATTTTTCATTTAAATATCTCTTTCTCCTCTTTAGCAGAAGATCAAAAAGAAATAGTTATTAAGAATTGCTATGAACCTTTAATAGATATGATTTCAAAAAATGATTATAAAGTGAGTATTGAAATTACCGGATATACTGTTGAGCAAATACAAATTTTTAATCCAAATCTTATTAAAAAAATAAATGAATGTATTAAGTGTAAAAAAATTGAATTAGTCTTTAGTGGTTTTGAGCAATTAATCTATCAGTTGACCCCGAAAAAGATTATTGATTTGAATATAGATTTAGGAAAAGAAATCTTCAAAGAGAGCTTTGGGTTTATTCCAAAAATATTTTGGGCAAATGAGCAGTGTTTTACATCTGATATGTTAAGAACATTGAGTGAGGCTGGTTTTGAATCAATAATAATTGAAAAAGAGAATCTTCAAAAAAAATTAGATATCGAGTCTAATGAACCTATAGTTATGGAAGATCTTAATGGATACTCCTTAAATGTAGTCTGGAATTCAAGTTACTATTTTCAGTTGTTTCAAAGAATAATTCATGGAGAATATTCTTTAGATAAAGCTAATAATATCTATTCAAATTTAAGTAGGGAAGATTTGCCTTTATGTATATATGGCAGTGATGCAGAAGTTTTTAATTACAGACCAAAAAGATTTCATGAAGAAGCTAATTTAAATGATAAAAACGAATGGGTAAAAATTGAGCAACTATATAGGATTATAGAAAATAATGACATTCAGACATGCTTTATAGCTGAAATTCTAAAATCAGTAAAAAAGAAAAAAATAGTATCTAGCTCTGAAATAGATTTCCTTGATAACCCGGTTTATGTAAAAAAACAAAAAAAATATAATTTATCAAGATGGGCCCTGACAGGAAGGAATGACATAGACGTAAATACACGTGCAATTAGGCTAATTAAGAACATAGATTTTGATTTAGAAATTGATTATGAAAGTAAAAAAAATCTAGTTGCTCTTTTTTCTAGTGATATTAGAACGCATATTGAAGAAAAAAGGTGGAACTTATTCATTGAGAATTTATTAAAACTTGAACAAAAGTTTGTAACAGAAATTGCTTGCAATAAAAAGAAAAACCTTCTTTTTAAAAAAATAAATAAAAATTTTTTTGAATTTACAAATCAAAACTATATTTTTCAGGCCGAGCCAAGAAAAGGTCTGGCAATAAAAAAATTAGAATTTAAAAATAATCCGATTAAAATTGGAAAGTTAGAGTTTGGCCATTTCAACGATATAGATTATCTTGCAGATTATTATTCAGGAAATTACTTAATAGAAACAAATGAAATTCCAAGATACTCTGATCTTTCTTCATCTTCTAGTGAAGTTTCAGATACGGAAAAATGGCTTCACCTCAGGTCAGAAACAACATTAATCAATCATCAAATAGTAAAACAATATTCGCTATCAAAAAATTCCCCAGAATTTTTAGTAAATTATGATTTTTCTAATTTACCGAGACAATATGGCTTCATAAGGGTTTGTTATCTTACTCTTACAAATTTTGATGAACTTGATAATTTTTTTATTTCATATCCCGTGGATCAAAATAATATTGTCAAATTGGGAATTCCTGAATTAGATTTTAATCATGGAATGGCTATTTCAAAAAAAATATCATCAAGAACTTTTGTGCCTGCAAAACTTGGGGTTTTCAATATCCATGCTAATGATAGTTCTTTAGAAATATCTTGGGACACATGCAAGGCAGCTATTTATCCAATGGCTGAATTAACGAGAATTGGACAAAAGAACCTTTTTAGAATATTTTTTTCAATAGGTGAATCTGATGAAACATTTAAAATTGGCGGGATGTATAAAAATTTAGAACTTAAAATTAGACCAGAAAAATGAAAATCTTAGTTACTGGATGTGCAGGTTTTATAGGCTTCAATATTGTGAAAAAGTTGCTCGCCAGCAAAGGTATTCATGTTATGGGAGTTGATTCTTTAAATGATTATTACAGCGTTAAGTTAAAAAAATTAAGGTTAAATAAGCTAAGAAAATTTAAGCATTTTGATTTTAAGAAAGTTGATATAAAAAATAAAATTAAAATGGAAGAAATTTTCAAAGAAAATAATTTTCAATTAGTTATTAATCTTGCTGCTCAGGCTGGTGTTAGATTAGATCCCTCTAAGTATCAAAATTATTTTGATTCAAATATTGAAGGATTTTTCAATATTATTGATCTTTGCAATAAATTTTCCGTAAAAAAATTTATTTATGCATCAAGCAGTTCAGTCTACGGCGGCTTAAAAAAAGATATATTTTCTGAAGATGATAATATAAATATTCAAAAGTCGTTTTACTCAACATCAAAATTAATTAATGAAAATATTGCTAGTTTCTATTCGGAAAACTTCGACATTAAATCTATTGGGCTAAGATTTTTTACTGTATATGGAGATTATGGTAGGCCAGACATGGCTTATTTTTTATTTGCTGCAAATATTATTAGAAACAGAAAAATTATTCTATTTAATGATGGAAACATGAGAAGAGATATGACTCATATATCAGATATTGTTGAAGGCATAAGTGGATCAATAGATTACATTGATAGAATGCAATCAGATCATGAGATCTTTAATCTCGGAAACAATAAGCCTGTAAATACCAAACTTTTGCTAAATACCCTTGAGGATAAATTGGGTAAAAAAGCAATTTTTGAAGCTAGAGATTCAAAACTAGAGGTTCTTTCAACCCATGCGGACTTGAATAAATCAATGAAATTTCTTAAATACAAACCAAAAATAGAATTAGATGATGGTTTAACCATGTTTGTAAACTGGCTGAAAAAATACATAGATAAAATCTAGGTATATGAGTATTTTTTTTAGCTATGTCCCTTTTCAGTATTTATTCCTATTTACTAAAGCTATTTTTTTTATATTGGCAATCAAAGTTCTGGATCCTTTGCTTTATTCTGATTTAGTAAAATCTAATATTGTCGTTGCTTACGTATCTTTTATCGGTTTTGGGATAAATAATTCTATTACTCTTTTTAGCAATCATAAAAATATGCAGAGCAATATCGATTTATTATCTAGATACATATATTTCCTTGGGCTTTTATTAAGCATGTTAGTAATTTACGTATGGACCCAAAACATGGGCATATCGATCTTTACTGGATCAATATATTTACTCACCAATTTAAGTCATAACTTTAAACAAAAATTAAATAATTACTTTGCTAGCATCTCATTCATATTGCTGAGCCTACTCTATTTTTTAATTTATCTATTTTTCCTCTTTAAGTTAGAACAGTTTGTATCATTTGCAGTTTTTTTATCGTTGATGATCTCAATTATTTTTTTATTGCGGACGACAAAATTTAAAAAAATAACTTTTTTTAAAAAAGTTTTTAAACATGGAATTAATAGAGGAATGCCACTTTTCCTAAATGGTTTTTTTTATCAAGGCCTATTAAGTTTTGATCTCATAATAGTTTCTTTTCTATATGATCAATTTTTTTATATTTATGCTTTTTATCAGAGTCTCTTTGTAGCTATTCTCGGATTTACAAATATTTTGAGTGAATATATTTTTATAAGACTTTGCAAATATGATTCTTTAAGTGAACTAAAGTTTAGAGCTAAAAAAGCTTTCTTTATTTTAGCATTAGCTCGTATTTGCATTTTCTTATTTGTATCTATTTTCTCAGGTTTGATATTCGATACCTTCTTTATTGAAATTTCTTCCTATAAAACTATATTTTTTATATTCTGGGCTAGCTTTCTTTTTCAGACACTTGGTATTGGGGGTGGCGCAATTGCCAATATTCTTGGCAGAGGTTGGCTATACACAAAAATAATCTTGTTTTGTGCTGTAATAAATTTGATATCTAATTTATTAATATACTTATTAGAATTAGATTTTATTTATTATGCGTTTTCATCTCTTATTTCTTTCTTTTTTTTAGGCGTAATGTCTTTTGTACTTTATAATAGCTTGATCAAAAAAATATGATGAGCCCAGGTGGTGAAATTGGTAGACACAAGGGACTTAAAATCCCTCGAGAGAAATCTCGTGCCGGTTCAAGTCCGGCTCTGGGCACCAAAAAATAAGAATGAATGAAGTTTTAAATATAGTTGATTTTATAAAAAGAATGAAAAAGAACTTTTTATTCTTTCTTTTATTATCCTTACTTGCTTCATCAGTAACAGCATTATTTTTCCAAGCGAAAATATCTTTTAAATCAAATGCGATAGTAAAAGTTAATACTGAATTATCAAGTAGCAACATAAATTTATTAAATGGTGTTATACCATTCCAAGAGCTACCAAGAGATTCATATGAAGCAGAAATAATTCAAATAATTAATTCTAGAGATTTCATTATAAGTCTTATAGATGACAATAAATTCTTAAAAGTTTTGATTGCTGCTGAAAGTTATGACACGAGAGATAATAAGGTTATTTTCAACAAAAAATTATATGATGAGGAAAAAAATTTATGGAAAGGCGATTTCGCTAGATTTAATAACGATGAATTAGATTTAGTTGATTATGCATTTATACAAGAATCATTTTTAAATGATCTTGATATCTATCAAATAGATCCATTATTTTATTCTATTGATTTTTACTCGATCTCGCCTAATTTTTCAAAGGAAGTTCTAGATGCACTTATCAAAAAAGTTAATGAACATTTTATGAGTATCGAAATAGCGAAAGCTGAAAATAAAATAAACTTTTTAAATAGCGAATATAATTCAGCTCAAATTATTGGCTTAAAAGAATCGATCACTGATCAAATTAGTTCTCAAATTGAGCAACTAGTAAATGTAAAATCAATTGAAGAGATTGCTTTGATAAGACTTGATAATCCAAGTATGCAGTCTTTAGATGATGCTAAAGATATGCAATCAAGAAAAAATTTTATTAGGATATTTATTGCAGGATTCAGTCCAGTATTAATAATGATAATACTTAGTTTCTTAGGTTTTTTCATAAGATTTAAAAAGTCAGCTCCGTTCATAGAGTATGGAAAATCGTAACTATAGGCTAACTGATATAGTTGCATTATCTTCAAAAAAATATGATGAAAATAAATTCTTCATGTTTAATCAATCTTCAACAAATATTTTTTTAAATAACTACTCCTATCAAGTAATGCTGGATAGAAATTTTGATTTCAATCTCTTTGATAACATTTTTTGTGATGGATCACTATTTGCAAAACTTTGCTCTATTAAATCTAGACAAAAGATTAATAGAATTTCTTTTGATCAAACATCTGCAGCTTCAGATTGGATAGAGTTTGCCTTAAGAAATGAAATGTTAGTTATAACAATTGGAGGCACAAAGGAGGAGAGTATAATCTTCAAAGATTTTTTATGTTCTAAATTTGCAGAAAAAAGCAACAATATTCATTCACTAGCAGGATTTAATCTAGATCTAAATAATTTGAACATATTTAAAGAAAATAATTGTTTGTATGTAATTGGGATGGGGACTCCTCTCCAAGAGGAAGTTTTAAAAGAAATTGCAAAAAATAGAATAGCTTCAAAAAAGAAAAACATATTTTTTACATGTGGCGGCTTTATATCACAAACTGCAAACTCGACTATGAAAAATAATAATTTTTACCCGAAATATATTGATAGTTTAAATTTAAGATGGTTGTGGCGAATGATAAAGCAGCCTTTTACGATAAGAAGAATATTATTTACTTATCCAAGGTCAGTTTTTAGTTTTTTTATAAATGAAAAATATTGATTTCTTCCCAATTTTTTTAATTATTTTATTTCCTATTTTCTCAAATATATTGGGTGGTGCTGGAAATTCACAATTTATAATAAACATATTATTTTTTGCAGCTATTTTTATTTTTCTTTCTCTTAGAAAAATCAACTTTTTTGATAAATTTCATATTTTATTTTTCGTATATCTTTTTGCAGCTTTATCAATAGCAATTCTCTCGTATTTTTACGATACACCATTAAGCAGAACTTTTTCTGATACAGGAAGGCTTTTTTTATTTGCAGGATTTTTCCATATGGGATTTAACTATGTAAAAGTTAAAGATTTTGATATTGAAAATCTGTCTAATGTGATTATTAATCTGGGACTTATTTCTGTTATCTTTTCTTTTCTTGTTTTTATAGAATATTTACACCCTTTTGTTGATCTCTTCAAAGGCAGACAAAGCACAGAAGAGTTCACTTTTCATTTTTATCGATTCTCAGGCTTTCATGGATATCCAACTGATTTTGCTGTATTTATTAATTTTTGTATTCTATTGGTATTTTTTAAATTAGAAAAAAATCTTTATAGTTTCTCAAGATCATTAGCATATATTAGTATTTTTTCATTAGGCATATTATTTTCTTTTGCTAGAGGAGGGATGCTTCAATTTGCCGGATTAATTTTAGTGTTATTTTATATTTCTCCAATATTAAATTTCTTAAAATCAGAACCAATACATATGAAACAGAGACAAAGATTTTCTTTAATATCTTTTATTGCAATAATTTTCTTCTTCTTTGTAATATTTCTTATTCAAGACTTTTTGAAACTAGAAGATCAATATGTTTCTTATCTTGTCGGATTATTTGACAATAATATTGACTCATCAGTTCAACATAGATTTAATGAAATTATTCTTATACAGGATGTTTTAAACCTCAAATCTGAAGTCCCATTTGGTGATGACAGAATAGAGCCATTTGGTATGGACACAATTGAATCAATGTTTTCTCATTACACTTTAAGATTCGGATGGTTTGGCTTCTGTCTAATTGTTCTCATTTATGCCATTAAATTGACTTTATTATCAAAATATAAAAGAAATAACTCATTAAATTTTGCATTATTCTATTGGTTTTTGACGTTCTTTATTTTTGTTGCTTTTTTCTCTGATGTAACAGTACGTCTCAAAGGACTTTCTTTTTATTCATTATTCTTAGGAGTAGGTTTTGGCTATCAATACTTCAAAAGCTATAATCAAGAACAAGTAAAATTATGAAAGTTCTTGTATGTGGAGCAGGTTATGTAGGTCTATCAATAGGCCTTTTGATAGCATCAACTAAGAGAGAAGTCACTATTCTTGAAATTGATGAAGATAAGTTATCCCTTTTGCAGAAAAAAAAATCGCCCATTGATGATAAAACAGTTCAAGATTATTTATCAAATTTCCATGAAAAAATATTTTTCACCAGTGATATTAAAGCATTTAAAGATAAAGATTTGATCATCATTGCTACCCCAACAAATTACGATGAAAAAAAACAATATTTTGATACTCTCAGTGTAGAGCAATGCATTAAGAAATCAGCTGAATTAAGCCCATCTGCTTCGATTATCATTAAATCAACTGTACCTGTTGGTTTTACTGACAAAATTAAAAATGATTTAAAGATTAAAAATTTATTCTTCTCCCCTGAATTTTTACGAGAAGGAAGCTCCATAGAAGATAATCTTAAACCATCAAGAATAATCATTGGAGGAAATAACGCGCAAGCAATGAATTTTACAGAAATGATGGATGAAATTGCACTCAATAATCCTGAGATATTATTTATGTCAAATAAAGAAGCAGAATCAGTAAAACTTTTTTCTAATACTTTTCTAGCAATGAGGGTGGCGTATTTTAATGAACTAGATACTTATGCTTCTATTTTCGGAATGGATGCATCAAAGATTATTAAGGGTGTGAGCGAAGATAAAAGGATTGGAAATTATTATAATAACCCTTCTTTTGGTTATGGGGGATATTGTCTACCAAAAGATACAAAACAGCTTTTAGCTAATTATAAAAAAGTTCCCCAGAACTTAATTAGTGCAATAGTAAATTCAAATACAACTAGAAAAGATTTTATTGCAGAAAAAATTATTCAACGCAAACCAAAAATAGTAGGGATATATAGACTTGTAATGAAGAAAGGTTCAGACAATATCAAAGAATCGTCTATCCAAGGAATAATAAAAAGAATAAAGGCTAAAGGAATAGAAGTAGTGATTTATGAGCCACTATTAAATGATAAAGATTTCTTTGGTTCTAAATTAATAAATAATCTTGATGAATTTAAGAAGAGCGCTACCTTAATCATAACCAATAGACAAAATTCTGAATTGGAAGATGTTTCTGGAAAGGTATTCACTAGAGATATTTTCTCGGAAAATTAGATGTCTTTTTTTAATTTAAATGATTGTTGCCTCAAATTAAGAAAAATAGCTTAATAATTGTTAAAATCATGAACTTATGAAAAAAATATTACTTAGCTTTATCCTAATGATTTCTATCTTTCTAATTAGTGGGCAATCTGTTGTTGAATCTGATGTTTTAAATGGATTAAGTCAAGATGACTTAGAAAAAATATTAAATAGTTCTGATCAAGATAATGTTATTAAAGAAACTGATTCTGTACTTGAAGAATCAACACTTGAGCTTAATGAAGAAGAGCCAATTAACATTTTTGGATTTGATTATATAAGAACCTCTCCTACCTCAGTTTCTGCTATTTCTGACATACCATTAACATCTGATTACAGAATTTCACTTAATGATGAATTGGTAATAATTCTTACTGGTGATAAAAAAGAAATATTGAGACTTAATGTTTTACTTGATGGAACAATCTTATTTCCCGAATTAGGTTCAATTTCTGTAGTTAATGAAACGTTTTCAGAAGTTAAAAATAAACTAAGAAATTTAGTAAAGACTTCATATGTAGGAGTAGACCTAGATCTTTCTATAGGCAGTTTAAGTCCTAAAATGATATCTATTATTGGAGCAGTTAAGAATCCTGGCTCATATACAGTAAATCCATTTACTACTATATCTAGTTCTTTAGCTTATTCTGGAGGCTTAGAAGAATATGCATCATTAAGAACAGTAAAACTGATCAAACCCAATGGCAATGTCCATATTTTTGATTTTTATGATCTTTTAATAGAAGGTAGGCGAGATTCAGATCTAATTGTTGGTTCGGGAGATACAGTATTGGTGCAAGGAACTACAAATTATGTTGATGTAAGAGGCGAAGTAATAAGGCCAATGATTTATGAATATACAAGCAATGATAAATATGAAGATTTAATCAATTTTGCATTAGGTTTAAATTCAAAGGCAGAATCTAATAATATTAATTCAATATTAATTGAGAATGGTAGAACTTATTCTTCTAAAACAATACTTCAAGAAAACATTGGTAATAAAGATTTAGAAGAAATCTTTGTTGGAACTCAGGTGACAATAAATGATAAGGATTTATTTGTAACAGGAACTGGAGTTACTAGCGGATATTTCACTCTCGATGATAATAATTTTTCAGGATTATTAGAAAAATTAGAATTCTCAAGTGATATATATCCATTCTATGCTATTTATGAGCAGGAAATAAATAATGGTCTAGGGATGAGTAAATTAGTTTTTTCTCTAGCAGACCCAGATACTTACAAAGATTTTACTGCCACTAAGAATTCAAAAATTTCATTTTTTAATAGAGATTCTATTTTAGCTTCTGTTGAAGAAAAAAAAGAGGATAATGCTAATGAAGATACCCCAGATCTAATTGAAAATGGAGTTATGACAGATCCAACTGAAGAGTTAAAGGATCAAAATCTAACCTTGCAATCAAATTATGTTCAAATTTCTTTTCCAGATAGAAAATTTGAAATTCCCCTCACAGGTAAGTTAGCTCCTAGGCAAATTCATACATTTTTTGGATTTTCTAAAGATGTTGATATAGATAATGTCGCTATTATTACAAGTAGTGATAGTTCGATTGGCGCGTATGATAAATTAATTGAATCACAGGATTTAGTCGCCATTTCTTTTCCTCCAATAAAACGTAACTTGATAGAAGTTGAAATTCAAGGCCAGATCAGGAATCCTGGCGTATATTCAATTTCAAGCTCATCGACTTTATCTGACTTATATATTTTGGCTGGAGGTATGCGTGATGATGCATTCCAGAATGGTATTTTAGTATTTAGAGAAGATATTAAAAATAAACAAATTAAAGCAATTAAAGAAGCAAAATCAATCTTAACTGATGCAATGATTCAAAAAGCAAATTCTTCTTCTAATGAAACGATTGTAGATATAGAGGCAATGTTAAAATTGGCAGATTTAATTGAACCAAATGGAAGAGTTGCTGGAGAATTTCTTGAGGATTCTGAAACTTCACGTAATTTTGTTTTAAAAGATGGAGATTCAATTTCCATTCCATCAACTTCATTTGAGGTTATTGTCCAAGGAGAAGTATTAAACTCCTCATCTTTTATTTTTGATAAAAAAATGGATTATAAAGATTATATTGATGCTGCTGGAGGTTTTTCAGATTATGCAGACAAAAGATCAGTATTTGTAATTAAAGCTAATGGGTTATCTGTAAGCTCAGGAAATAATATATTTTCTGGACAAGTCGTCGCTATTGAGCCAGGTGATACTATTGTCGTGCCAAGAAATCTTAATAAGCTTGAAGCTTTACCTATGATAAATATGGCAACAAAAATTATAGCTGATATTGCATTTTCAGCTGCCTCTTTAAATGCGATTCAAAATTAAATTAGTATTTGCTTTAATAATTAGTAGTTTCATATTTTCTGATTCTATTAAATACAATAACCCTAATAATCATGGTGTTATTGGTCTTATAAATATTCCTACAGCAAGATTTTATGAAGAATCTTCTTCTTCATTTACATTATATAGAGGCAATCCTGATAGAAAAATTACTATTAGTATGATGCCATATGATTGGCTTGAAGCATCCGTTTTCTATACAAGTATTAAAGGCAGACCCTATGGTGCTGGTTATGATCAAGATTATAAAGATAAAGGCTTCAATGCAAAATTTCGCATAAAGTCTGAGGGATATTTTCCAGCTATAGCAATAGGATTTAATGATCTTGCTGGTACAGGAATATATTCTTCAGAATATATTGTTGGTAGCTATGGAATAGATAATCTTGATATGCACCTTGGAGTTGGTTGGGGAAAATTAAATGGCGGCTCTTTTCAATATGATAATCCGCTTGGAGATTTAGATGATTCTTTTCTGACAAGATGCTTATCTTGGGGTTGTGATATAAATAATGAGCAAGGTGGAAATTTTAGATGGAAAGATTATTTTTCAGGAGAGAAGATAGGTATTTTTGGAGGATTTAGTTACTTATTTAATGATAATTGGTTATTTAAAATGGAACATGACTCAACAGATCAATCTAGAGTAAGAGGTTTTCCAGAAAGAAATTCAAATTATAGCTTAAGCTTAGAATATATAAAATTAAAAAATTTTGCATTGTCCCTTAATTTTGAAAGAGGAGATTATTTAGGACTAAAATTTATTTGGAAAGACAATTCATTACAACATAGCTCAAAAACTTATAAAAATAATGAACCTTATGAGGAAACACCTCATGGTAGATTGCGATCTCTTCTTGATTTTAATGAGATTGAAGTACATAAGATAAGTAAATTAGAAGACACATTAATTCTAGATTTATATGAATATAATTCTTATTCAGATTTAGCATACTTAAGCGCAAACGTTGAAAAAGCTATTGCTGATTCTGGTATAGAGTACGAAGAAGTTGTACTTAGCTATTATGTAAATAGCCTAAAGGCTAAAGAAATAAGATCTGATGATTTAAAAAATACAGAACTAGGTAAAGTTGAAAAACTTTACTTAAGAGAAAAGAATTCAAAATTTTTCTACTCGCCTGATTTTGTTCTAAGGCCGTTCATTGCCGGAAGAGAAGGGTTTTTAAAAGCTGCTTTATTGGCTGAATTTAACTCGCAATATATTTTTAAAAACAAATTATTTTGGAGCACGAACTTGAAATATGCTCTGTGGCAAAATTTTGATGACTTATATATACCGCCTGTTAACACATATCCAAATCAGGTGAGATCAGATATTAAGGATTATTTAAATAACTTTCAGGATAGAATTATTGTAGGAAGATCTCAGTTAGATTTTTTCCATACTTTATCTAAAAATAATCATGTTCAAATATCTGCTGGAATATTCGAAGAAATGTTCAGTGGTTATGGTATTGAATATTTGTGGAATAGAGATGATCTTCCTTTTGCTATAGGTTTTGAAGCATTCAAAGTTTATAAAAGAGATTATGATTTAGCATTCGACTTATTGGACTATTCAAATACAACTGGCCACATAAACTTTTATTATGAGAATGACTTTATTTTGCCATTTTCTCTTCATTTATCTTATGGAGAATATTTAGCTGGAGATAAAGGCTATACATTTGATTTATCAAGGAGATTTGATAATGGAGTCGTAATGGGAGGTTTTTATACCAAGACAGATGTTACAGCAGAACAATTTGGAGAGGGAAGTTTTGATAAGGGTGTTTACTTCAAAATACCTATCTCTGGAGATTGGTTTAACTTCCTATGGCGCCCTTTAACTAAAGATCCAGGCGCAAAACTTATACGAAAAGATAATCTTTACCGATATCTAAGAAAATATAAAGACTAAGTACCTGTACCAGTTCCAGTTCCAGTACCAGTACCTGGATCAGGTGTTGGTGCCGGTGTTGGTGCCGGTGTTGGTGCCGGTGTTGGTGCCGGTGTTGGTGCCGGTGTTGGGTCTGGTGGTGGAGTAAATGGTCCTGTTTGTTCTGATGAACCACCATCTGCCTCATCTGCAGACATCGCTGCACCAAAGGTTAGAGCTAATAAGCTGGCAATATCGCTAGCATTAAGGCCGCCTGAAGAATCTTCAACCTTTTCAGTATTATCATCTGACTTTTCTTCTTTAACTTCTGTTTTTTCTTCTTTTGCTTTCACAGCATCTTCATCAGCAATTGCATATGCTGGTATCAAAAGTAACGTTAGTATTATTTTTAGTATCTTCAAAGCTCAAATCCCCTTATATGCTTATATTACAGTAGGTTTTACTAAATGCAAATAATTTATGTATTTAAAATACTTCTATTTAGTTGTACTATCCTCTAAATAGAGCAATCAATAGATATAAAACTATTGTAAAATGCATTTAAAATGCAAAACTCTGATTTTGAAAAAGAATTCCAAGAATGGCTCGAGGCTTTAGAAAATGTGCTTATTTCAGATGGCAAAGAGTATACAGAAGAATTATTAAGAGCTTTGTATACT
>MDTE01173911.1_pt1 | contig 27730 bp, 66 predicted proteins | sample 811231 | NCBI WGS metagenome assembly MDTE01 (sample SAMN05326651, study PRJNA326480) | marine metagenome | isolation source: seawater | place: Indian Ocean: Red Sea | collected 2010 | reverse complement strand
TGGCTCGTACACCAATTACTAGTCCTGACGATGTGCCGGTGATTTTTTCGCCCCGTGACAAAGAGACTAAAGTGAAATGTACGAAAGCGGAGATAGAAATGCGTCGAGTAGAAGTAGCTCGGCGTAGATTATGTGGGCAAACACTGAGTATGATTGCCGAAGGTCTGGGTTATAGCGAAGCTACAATAAAAAATGATATTGAGGCCATCCAAGAAAGTAACATTCAGATCATTCAAAATTTCAGTCAGGAAGAGTTTGTTTGTGAGTCTTTAGAGGTATTTAAGAAAGTAGAACAGGAAGCCTTCTCTCAGCTTTATGAAGTGCCTGATGGAGATGTGCGTAAATCTAAGTTTCTCAAAGACATTCGAGATAGTCGTAAAGCATCTATTGAGCTACTCCAAGATAGTGGTCTTGTACGAACTGAACCTAAGAAGATTGATGTGGCCGTTAGTGTAGACGTTCTTAATCATTGGAGTAGCGAACAGCGTACCTTGGTATCCTCGGCTATCCTAGACGCTGCTATTATTGGGGAGGTTGAAGAGGAGTATGTTCCCTTTGATCCTTATGCAGATGCGAAAAAGAAAGCCGAAGAGATAGATTTAGACGCTATTGCTCAGTTTTCGGAACCAGAAGATGAGTAAAGGGTTCTAGAATTAGGACAGGCTGGGGTCGTGCTTGGTCTGTTCTAATTCTATATTTCAATACAAGTAACTTTAGGTATGGTATTGAGTTGACAGATATAAAACCTTCTGCCATTAGGTAAGTAACAATTTTACTATTATATTAGGTTACGAGTGGTCAGAGAGATGCATATTAATTACGATAAAATTCGCGTAGAGATTGAGATGAATTCAAAAGCTAAGGGAGAATGTATTACTGATGAGTACTTGCATTTACCTTATTTTGGACTCTCTTCAGATATAAATAAGGATATAAATAAAAATGATAAAAATAATTCTTTTAACATCTTATCTTGCTTTTGTGGGGGGCGACCTGGGTGCGGGTGTGTCTCAAGAAATTCCCTGCGTAAATAACGCCGATTGTCCCCAAGTTCCGTGCTATGTTTCCTTTTGTGAAGAGAATGTCTGTTATATGACTGCTTCGTGCGTATAGGGAGGTACAATGGGAGCCTTATTCGTAAGTTGGTTTTTAAGTTTAGTGCTAGTTGCTCCTCCGAGTGTGGGATGTGTAGCTGCTGAGGATAAACCTATAGGAGATCCTCGCTCATGCGTCCTTGTTAAGGGAGAAATTTGTTGTGATTGGCATTACGTTACTGATCGGTACTGCGTGGCTGACCGGCTACATCCCGACAATGACTGTACCCAAATGGAGCGTGCTCAGGACTCAATGAATGCTTTAAGGGCACAAGAGAATTGGTGCTACCGTGCTCCGTGTGGTTGGTTTTTGAACGGTGAGGGTTATTACAATAATTGGGAATCAGATGATTTTTGGTCGGTGGCTAATCGCAATGTGCGCCAGTTGCTAGAAAAGAATAAGTTTAAAAGGGCCAAGCGGTTGGCCAAACGCACTCTGAGAAAGCTGATTCGTAAGGGGTTGTGTGAAAAGAATGAGCCTTGCGATGATCATCTGGAATTTATTGTAAATGCTTCTACTAAAGAACTATCTCGTGCCCTTAAAGAGTGGACGGGAGATTTTTAATTTTAAAGTATAAATAACTGTATAAAAGGAGTTGTTATGGGTAGAGACGAAAAGCCTCTTTTTTATGTATTAATTAGAAATAACAGAACTAAAGAAACTAATATTGCTCGATATTATAATGGGTTGTCAGTGTTTGAATACGTTAACGCGGCGCAACGTCGAGTGCGTACTCTAGAGCATGATATGACAGACACCTATGAATTCCGTATTCTTCCTTGGCATACTGAAATGGGAGAGGTAGATTTGGGTGAAATGTGGAGATCTGCTCTGGGGGCAGAGAGTCTTTCTCATGAGTAAGGAACTTAAAATTATCACTCACCTTGTAGAGTCTTTAGAAGAATCTGCTAACACTTTAGAAAGCGGTCTTTTTAAGAAAAAGGGCGTATTGGAAGCATATTTGAGAGGGCGCGTACAGGGAATCAGAGATTGTATTTCCACGATAAAGCAATTATTTTATTTAGACAGATAAAGGTTTTGCCGTGAAAAGAAAGTGTCGTCGTTGTCCTCAAGCTATGCTTCGTACTCTAGGAGAATATTATCTTTCTCGTAAAGAGAAGGGTGGGGTTTTGTCTCCTAAATTAGATACTTTACCGTTCGACGATGTAGACTTTCGTTCTATTCCTTTTATCAATGAGGAGTTAGAGGAAGAGAAAGAAGCCCACGAGGCTACGCGTCGTCAATTAGAGGAGACGCGTAAGAAGATGGGGGAAGTGGCAGCGGCGGCTGATGCGGAGCTTACACGACTGAAAGGGGAAATTTCTAATCTTCAACTCATAGAGTTAGGATTACGGCGAGATATTATGACCCACACCTGCGTGGTGGATGGGGGAGGATTTTAGTGTGGATCAGAAAGAACTAGATGATGTTCTTATTGCTCAAAATGTGGCGTTGGCAGATGGGTTTGAAGACGCCTTGATCGGGTATGCTTTGCGTTATGGATTTGATGGGGCTGTGGCTGTTTATGATCAAGAACGGTGCCTTCGTATCTTAATGGAGCGAGATGGCATGTCTTACGAAGACGCAGTAGAGTTCTTTGAATTTAATGTTATAGGGGCGTGGGTTGGTCCTAAAACTCCTATTTTTGCCTCTTTAGTTACTCGTACCGGTGATTAATTAATTTTTTTTTGGGAATTATTATTTTTCTGACACACTGACGCCACACAGGTCCGTTGTTCACGGAGTATTGTATGGATAGTTGTGAAAAAGATTCTAGTGATGATGACCCGTTTGTTGCCGATCTACTAGCTACGGCTTTAGATACTGTAAGCCTAGTAACTAATAAACGAAAAGCTTATGGTAATTCTTTTGGTAAAGTTAGCCAGATTATGACTATCCTTTATCCTGATGGAGTGCCTCCTTCTGCTTACTCTGATGCCTTAGCTACGATTAGAATTTTGGATAAGATAGTAAGACTGGCAAACTCTAAGGGACAAACCGATCCAATGTCCGAAAATCCATGGTCGGACATTCTTGGTTACGCTCTCTTGAGCGTAGCATCACAAGATAACTCACAGGGGAGCCATAATGAGTAGTAAACTAACAACAGACGAGATACTTACGACGCATCGATCTCTTTTACAAAAGTTGCGTGCGGAAGGTTTGGGAGGAATTAAGGTTGCGGAACGTCTCTCTCAAGTTACTGGAAAAGAGTGTACTCGTGGGGTAGCCGATTGGGCTATTAAGCGGTTAGACGCTGAAAGTAAAAGCCGAGCCGCCCCTCTTCCTATTACGGAACAGGACGAAGTAGATTGTGGGGAGATGCCCATTGAGGAACTCATTGAATCTCGTGTAAAAGCTAGTGAGCGTAAACGTAAGAAGTTTAGCCGCCATCGCCGCACCATCTCTTTACCCGCCCAACCTACAGGGCTTTTTATCTTTGGCGACCCTCATGTGGACAATGATGGGTGTGATTGGGCGACTTTATACGAGCATGTACATTTAGCTCAATCTACCGAAGGTGTACTGGCAGCTTGTGTAGGAGATATGCAAGATAACTGGATTGGTCGATTAAGTCGTATTTACTCAGAGGCAAGTATCACGGCCAGCGATGGTTGGAGGTTATCTGAATGGTATCTTAAAGCGATGCAGTGGGTAGCCATTGTAGGAGGTAATCACGATGCGTGGGCCAATGGTCCGGGTGTTGATCCTATGAAGTGGCTTACTGAGAAGTGTGGAGTTCCTTGTTACGCTCCTGATGAATTGCGTATTACGTTGAAATGGAAAGACGAACCAGATTTAGATCCTGTAGTGTGGATTTTGAGACATGATTTCGGAGGACGAAGCTGGTTTCATCCCACTCACGGCCCTCATAAGGAAGCCATGTTGGATGGGAAGTGTCATTTATTGACGGCAGGTCACATTCACCAATGGGGAGAGTTGACTACTGAGCAGCGGCATGGGCGCGTAACTAGTGCCGTGCGAGTACGGGGTTACAAAAGACAAGATGCTTTTGCGATGCAAAAGGGTTTTTCTGAGCAGCAGTACGGAGAAGCGGCCCTGGTCGTTATTGATCCTTTTGCATCGGGGGCTGGGCGACTGGCCATTTTCTGGGATCTTCAGCGCGGTTGTGACTATTTGACGTATCTTCGATCCCAGTATTCTGAATAAGCTATTTGACGCTATATTTATCTATTGATAACTTACGGGTTCGGCTTAGAGGAAGAGTGATGACTGGCTTAGATTATTTTGTGCAAGAAGCAACCCCAGTTACTATTTCTATGGTACTTGACTGCTTGCATACAAAAATCGAAGTCTTAGAACTTAATGGCGACTTCATTAATGCAGGAGTTCACCAAACTGTTTTAGAACTTCTTATTGATACGCTTCAAAAACACGCCAACGAACACGGTCATTAGTAAGAGCAGTCTTTCAAAGAGAAGGGTGGGGTAGGGAGCCAATTAATTGAATTGGCTCCCTCTTTTTAAAGGTTGAGACGATGTATGTTTTCTGTCGAAAATAATTTATTGAATCTTCGTTAGATTATGGGGGCATAGGACCTCCTTTGTAGCGCGTTATACTGATAAAGACGCAAACAGGTACTTCGATCTGTCCGAGCCTGGAAAAAAAGTTAATTAACAGTGCGATTATCGGCGATGCGTTCGCGGAGTAGTTCCAGCATCGAGTAAACAGCTTCGGTGTCGAGAAGTAATACTTCGTGAAGACAAATATTGGGGTAAAAGTGTCGTAGGAATGTAAATAGTTTAAGCACAGGAAGCTCTTTCATGTGGGGGAGGATTAAGTTTAAATGCGCTTTGTTTTCTAGGTCTAAGTAATCAACTGGACCGGTAGATTTTTTGCGATTTAATTCTGATTTGAGTTTAGCGAAATCTAATATTTTGGGCATATGCCCTCCTATTTATTGGGTTATAGCTATCAAGACGCAAACAGGTACTTCGATCTGTCCGAAAAGTAGGATTTTAATATTAAGGGAGATGCGTCCCCAGGGTATTCCTCACAAGTAACCTTTGATGTGGTATCTTCTATGGGAGATATTATTTGAGAGGTTTATTATGTTACGTTGGAAAAGTGCGGGAGTGGGCACTTATATAGCTCACGATCCCTCGCATCATTATAAAATTGTAAAGCAGCGTAGGGGCGTATGGTTACTATATGTAGATTCACACCCCAAGTGCTATGTAAGAGACAAAGTGGATGCGCGTACTGTTATTGCCAAGAAACTCTTCCTACATGCAGGGTATTGCCCCGCTTTAGATGGCAAATCTTGCGATTGTGGTTTGAGTGAAAACGTACCAGTGCAAGATACTCCTCAAAAAAAGATAAGAAAAAAACCCGAAAAGCGGTGGAGGTTCTCTCTAAGTAATTAGTGGGCGTTGTTTGGCCTATTTATTCAAAGGAGAACAGAGATGACAGAAAAAGAGTTTATGGTGTTTTTTGAACAACACTTTGGGCTAGACGACGACGAAGAGATCCTCAATCTCATCGTCAAAGAGCTTTATTGTAAAGAGCGAGAGTATTTAGCAGAGAGAATTAGATATTCAAGGCATGAGGAACCTTCTCCTATCAGAGGTAAAGATATAGACGCCCTTATGGTCATGCAGCGCAGTACCTGTGCAACGGATTGTGGAGCCTATGTTTTTGGTCAGGATTTAACAGGTGGCGAATTGTGCAGTGTATGTGAACGGCGGCTCTCAGGAGAAGATAGGATACTGGAAAAGCATCAAGCCCTCTCTCAGAGTTTAGAAGCCACTGTTCGTAACGTAGAGGAATTAGTTAAAGAAGTGTTGATACTTAAGGAGGTGAATGGTGGCTAGATTTGTTCTTAAATATAAGATGAAACAAGGAGACAAAGAAGTATGGACCACAATAGGTCACGGCACTCCTATTAAAAAGAATAAGTGGTTTTCAGTGGCGATTAAATTATACGGCGTACCGACTGATCCTGAGTGGGATGGGTCTTTTATTTTATCGGAAAATACCCCTAGAAAGAAAAAAGACGAGTAACTCAATTAAGTATATAATATAAGATATAAAAAAAGAAAGGAGGACAGGTATGGGTGTTGACATTTATACATTGAGAAAAAGTAAGCCTATCAATACACAAATGGGCAAAGTTTATCGTTATGAACATAAGACGGGGATGGCGAAGCACGATTATTGGTGCAAGAAACGCAACGAGCTTATTGATGCGTATGAGGAACAGGCAAAAAAGATGTCCCGCATTGCAGATAGGTTTGGCGCGCTAGAGGATTGTTTGGTTTGCAGTGGTGAGCATGAGGGTGCTATTGTCTACAGACAAGAGGTGGCCTGTCCAATTTGGTATGACTGTAATAGGTTGACGGGAACTCCTGTAGGGGTGTTGCGGAAGGCAAAGCGCGGATGGGTAATCTCGGACATTGAGAGTGAACGTCACAAAGTAGAGTGGTGGTTTACTCTTTTTGTTAGACGGCATGGGGTTCTAGTAGCCGACTCTGAAGGTGACCACTCCACTCTCTCTGAAAGTCTTGACGATGTAAAAGCGGGTGTAAATGATGCGTTTAATCAACTTTATTGGAGATATAAAGAGCTAGAGCGCCAAAAGGAGATTCACCCCGATTATTTTAGGCGTTGTAGAAATGGGTTCGAGAAAATTAGACCTGCATGCGACCTTATCACCGCCATAGAGGGTGATGAGGCGGTTTGGAGGTAAAACTCTACCTTAATTATTTGCTGTGGTATCTTCGGAGGAATAACTTTTATGTCGGAGAGAAATAATGTCAGAAATTGGTTTTTATACAGCGATGCCACGTTGCCCTCTATGTGATGTAACAGATGAGCTTTACGTGAAACAGAAAGAGATTGTATATTACCCCCTCTTAAAGTTATTGGGAGATGGGACGTTTGAAGCAGACTCTCCTGCGGTTGAGTGGGCGGTAGAATCCGTGGAGTTTGTATGTCTGGCGTGTGGAGGAGAGAGTACTATGGAAGATATTGAACAAGCATCTCTCCCAACGGACACTTCTCATATAGGAGCTTAAATGGATATTGAATTAGTAGATGATAACCAAGAGTATTTTCACTCAATTATAAGTTTTGAATTTGAGGACGATCAAAAAGAAATGCTCTTAAATTCTTTTCGTTTATTAGGTCAGACAAGTAACTTAGAAAGTGCTAAAAAAACGATATATGAAATGACAGGTTTAACTCCTAATTTAGAAGAAAATCCTGTCCCAGATACAGATTTAAATGGGTATATGGAATGGCTATTTGAACAACATGGGTTTATCAAGTCACCAAGTACCACTCTTACTCAAAAATAGAAAATATAGATAAGGTGTATTTAGTTACATATCAGTAACTTATTACTATTTTGAGCTAGTATTTAATGAAGTTAGGCCGACTGTGTAATTGATAGAATTATAGTTAGGAATACTGATATAAATAGAGTTTCCTAGATAGGAGAAAAATATAGTTATGAAGAGATTTACTTGGGAGCCGGGAAACGGGAGTCGTTATGACTTGGTTTATGGTCCGTTACCGGGGACAAATAAGTTCCTTTTGAGTTGGTTACTGAGGGGTGGAAGTGGAGGTACGTGTATTGTGTGGAATGGTGCGGATTTTCTTCACCATGGCTACTTGGAAGAGAAGATGGATATTGGGGTAGCCGATGCCCATGCTATTTTATTGTTCATCCATTCCAAAGGGCATGATGTGGGATTTCCAGAAGGAAAAGAGTTTGAAAGATCTCAGCCTGCTAAACTTAGATTAGTATAGGGGTGACAAGTAACTTTTTATGTAGTACTGTAGTGATCGTAATATAAACATTGGAAGAGGGTCGATATGACTAAAAGTGAAGTAAGAGAGAATCCCCAAGAGCTTGTAAACCTCCTTTCTCATTACGTTAATGTGATGAGTTGTGACCAGAAGTCGTTTGCGGAAGCTGTAATGCGTGAGCATCGAACTATTCAACAAAACGTCTTTGGGTTGTTTTTGCGTACTATTGAGGAGTGGTCTAAACAGGACCATTACGATTTGCGTAATGAATACACGGTAGAGACGTCGAAGGATATTATGAAGTTGTTGGGTGGGTGTTCTCAAACACCATTTATATAGGAAAGAGATGAGTAGAAAAAAGAATAGTAAAGCCCATCGTTGGACTGACGATGAGCTAGAATTATTATGGTCAGTAATGGAAGACTCCAAAATACAGGAAGTGATTGAAGTTAATAAACGTCAACGGTCAACTAGCTCCCTCACTAAGTGGGATGTTATTGCTACAGCGTTGATGTGTAAGGGAGGTCCAGTGGTGACCGGGAGTGCCTGTTCTCGGCAAGCATATAATAAACGTACAAGGAAGGGTCGTTGGAAACCTCGTCCTTCAGTGGAGGAAGCTGCTTCCTACTATGGTGATGGTGATTGGGCGGGACTTGTAACTCAGGCTTTAGAAGAATTAAAGGAACTGATGCTTTTACCTCACGATTTCCTACTGCCTACTGACAAAGGAACCTTAGAGTATTGGGTAGGTGCAAGAGCGGGGCATCCGGGAAGGATGAGTGGTAAAGCCCTAGTCTTGTCCCATTTGAAGGATATAAATGAGAATTTACGGCATGAATTAGTATAGATAGAGAGGGGTGATATGGACGTTAATTTACATAATGTAACTAAAGTAAGATTAGTAAGCCATACAGAGACTGCGACCACTGTGGAGGTTGAATATCTTCCTCACGGGGGGCCGACCTCTACTATGGAGATAACACTTTTTTATGATCAAAAATGTGGCTCAGTGCCCCTAATCCTTGCTTGTGAATAAAAGGTAATAAATAAATTATTCTATTTTTAGTCGTACGGTAAAATATCAATGTAAGTTTTCAAAACAGGGGCATTGATATGGATCGTGATGAATTAAGGGAAAGATTGGGCGAACTGGTCCATGATATGTGGATTGAGTGGTGGGAAGAGCACCTAAGTTGGAATTGTGAAAAACCGGAGTATCCTGATTTCGTTATTCTACCGCCTGCTACCGTAGCGCGGTGGGAAAGAACGATGGAGGCTCAGTTTGACGATTTGTACTCCACAGAGCATCAGCTAGAGATGGCTGATAAAGTTTTAGATATCGTCGAGTATTACCTTGAGTTGAACGATGGAATCTATAACTAATGAGGAAGTGTTCTGAGTGTGGAGACTATAAGGTGCCTCAAGTAAAATTCTTATGGAGATGTGAAGGGTGTCCACATACGGTGTGGTCACCTGTTCGTCCTTTAAAGTGTAAGTGTGGAAGTAAGTTTTTGGATATACCTGCGAACTCACGCATAGACTCGTAACGAGTAACCCTGTGTGTGGTAACACAGGGTTAATAACTAACGGAGATAAGAATGTTTATAGAATTTGATTGTGGGTGTATTGGTTTCGATACACCTAAAAGGCCCCACTGGTACCCCGGCCATTCAGGAGGAGAGGGCCATATTCTTATTTATCGGTGCGATACCGATTATTCTTATGACAACGAGTACGGGTTATCTTTTAGGGAGGTGCCTCGTAACTCTAAGCCGTTAGATGCGGATCGCACTAACGATCTTATTGTGGAATTGATCAAGCTGATAGACGACGGCTACCGTTTTCGTGACATTAAGCGATTGCTGAAGTGAGGCTCTATGAGAGATCGTAAGTGGAAGTCTAAACCACAAAGCTGGCGTTGTAGTTATTTGGAGAAACTATCTTCTGAAGAACGCAAAGTTCTTATTACGCAATATGAGGTAGCGATGTCAGCTAGAGAGTTAGCGAGAAAACATAATGTGTCTGTAGATAGTTTAAATGCGTATTTGCGTCGATGGGGAGTGAGATTAAGATAATGAGGGATGGAATGGAGAAAAAAGAATTAGACTCTACCTTGATGACCTTTGAACAATGGTGTAAATCAAAGTGGGGTGCCCAAATGAGTCCTCCCAATCCCGTACGTGATTGGGATAAGTGGCAACAGGCATGCACTCAATATCAACACTATCGAGATGCGAGGGAGAAATAACAAGTAACTCTAGTTGTGGTAACTTAGAGGCGAGATACAATGGAGGATAAGATGCCAGAGACATTAGTCGAATACTTCAAGCGAGTCTATACAATAGAAAATAGAGAAAAATTAGCGCAATTCTTAGCCTTTGAGACTTGGGACATCTATACTCTCCAGTCTGTCGTGCTCTTTTATGAGCATGAAGAGTCTGACGAGAAGAAGTTGAGAGAGTGGGCAAAGAATAAACTAATTAAAGATTATGAAGACTTTCCCTCCCTTTTCGAAGACGAATGGGATTGTTGTTTCGGGGAAGAGTTCTGGGAGGCGTCATGACGAGAGAAGAAAAATTGAAGAAAAAAGTCCCACTAGCGGCCCAAGACATTGTGGCGGCATGTGATGAGTTAGAGGATGTATATGCTATTGATTCTGTGACTCTACATATGAGTAAGCACGCTATGCGTTCGTGCAAGGGGTTAGCTGAACAGATCATTAGCAATCTGGATTGCGTCCAAATAGTGAACGGAATTAATACCGAAAATTTCGGAGGATAATCCATGACTCTGCGCGACGTTATTCAATATGTCTTAGACCAGAATGAGAGTAGGTGCTGTGATAATGACGAAGATAAAGCAGTATTAGTAGAGAGCTTATTGGAAAGACTTGAACCTTATCTTGCCCTTCAAGCGGTAAGGCTAAGGATTCGAACCCCCATAATCCCCCAAGAGGATAAGGAGTAAAGGTATATGAGAGATATGAGAGATCAACTGGAGGCGGTCGCTAGAACTGTTTCTTTTCTCAAAAAGAAAAACATCGATATAAAGGACGAGAATATAAAGCCCGGTTTTGATAAGGCAGTAGGGGAGATGGAAGCATTCTTTACCCAATGTTACGTCCGAATGAAGCGGCACTGCGCTGACAAAGGACTGAGCTTCATCGTTGGAGAAGACGCAAAACAACTTAGGAGTAGTATTAGAAACAAGTAACTCTAGTAGTGGTAACATAGAGTCAAGATATAGACGGAAAATAGATTATGACAATCAGTACAAAGATAAGTAAGGCCCCGATTCTTTCAATCGAGGTATTTGTGGATGGTATGGGTACTCAGTGTACTCCCAACGACGCTCCAGTTTACCTTGAGTGTGTGGATGGTAAGTGGGAGTTGTTCGTGTGGTCAGATATCAATCAAGAAGGTCCAACGCATCGGATTGATATGTCGGGTGCTCTTGAGGCTAATAGGGATTAAGTGATGGAACACCTATTCCACTTCTTTGGGGGAGGCTGTGGAGAGCACATGCTTTGGCCGATAATTGTGACCTCCGGTTCGGGAGCCGCTTTGTGGATAAGGGGTAAATTTAAAAAAACTAACAAGTAACTGATCTTGTGGTAACAATATGGTCAGGTAACAACAATGGAGATGAGAGAGTGATAATGGAAACACAATTGCACGTACAAGAATCTAGTGAAGGAGATTACCTTCTAATAAAAGTCGTGCCGGGGCAGGTAATAGCTCAAATAGATCCGGGGGAGTACATGGAGGATTACGCGCAGCTATTTGCAGCCGCACCCCAACTTTTAGAGGCACTTAATCACGTCTTTGCTACGTCGAAAAATGGCGGGACAATGGATGATATTGATTGGAGCTTCTTACGGAGCGTTCTAAAGAAATCATGTCGCCCTGAAGGTCACGAAGTAGACGGTATAACAAAAGCACTGTCGAAATACTCGACGCAAATAAAAGGTATAAACAATAAGCAAAAAGGGTAATGAGTGTGATTGACAAGATTATATATACGGGAGTGTTCGTAGACCTGACACGGGAAGAGCGGAAGGCTTTGTTAGAGCGGTTCTCTCCTCTTTATGAAGTGGAATACTTACACCACCTTACTTTGCAGTTTCGTCCTACTGACGTGAAAGATACTCCTTTTGGTAAAGAAGTATTGATGAAGGTTATCGGTGAGGTTGAAGGTGGTGGTGTGCAAGTGTTTGCAGTTGATCCCGAATCGCTGAATCTTGTTTGTGATAACAATGTACCCCATATCACGGTAGCTACCCAAAAGGGTGTACCACCGTTTCGGTCCAATACGATATTGAAAGAGTATGGCGAGTTTGAGCGAGTAGAGTTTTATATTCCCGGACGAGTAGGTGCTTACTTAGAGGACGGCAGCATTATCTATGAGGAATAAATTAGAAGGAATAGCGGAAGCCCTACTTCTCGTAAGAGATAAAGATAATATAGAGGATGCGAAAAAGGATTTAGAACGATTGTTCTCCACCACTTACGCTCTTATGAAAGCAGATGGAGATCGATTCCATACTCAAACACTACCGGGACTCTTAGCCCAACAAGTGATAGGTGATATAGATAACAAGTAACTCTAGTAGTGGTAACTTAGAGTCAAGATACAACGGAGGATAAATAATGCAGATTAGATGTAAAAACCCTAATTGTGGCAGTACCCACTTTCACGCCAGTGCTCACATAGTGGAGCATTGGGTAATTGACGCAGGTGGACATTGGCTAGAGTCACTTGAGACAGGTGATGTACTCAATGGACCTTTTGTAGATGAGGCTACTTGCGTTTGCGGTAGTGAGGTGGAGGTGAGTTATGGATAATACTCATACTAATAGAAATAAACTTATCGAAGAAGTTCTCGAAACGTGGACAGAAGAAGAAGTCTACGAATACGCAAAACAACAACTTTATAAGGAATATAAAGAATTCCCTAATCTGTTCGAAGAAGACTGGGAAGCAATATTCCCTAGTAAGAAATAAAGGAACAAACAAAATGAATGAAGTAATGGCTGTATATGAATCACAAGGAGTATCACATCAAGTTATAGGATCTCCCTCACAAGTATACATTCAACTAGATATACTATGCGATGTCCTACATGACTTCCATCTAGTTAGCGTTACTCCCATAGAGGAATAACAAAAGGAATAGATAGAATAATAAGAAATACTAAAACACTCAAATACTAACAAAATAGGTGCCCCTCTTTCTGTCGGGGCAATTTCAAAATTTTTTATGAAATTTGAAATAAAATTAAAATATATATACACAATTACTTATATATGATAACTAGAGGTTCAGACTTGAACCTCTCCTCACAAAACTTAGGGGGTGTAGCCAGTTCAAGTAACCAAACCAGTGATATAACGGTAGTCAGTAGCGGAGTTCTAGGAGACTCCACAAAAGTTCTACCTACACAGTATAAAAAAAATGAATACTCAGTTGACATACACTGGAGTCCTGATATTCTTTCTCCGGTGCTTAGGGAAACGGCACCCGTTTAAAAATTGATATTGCAGGAGATTTATATAAATGCGATTAGCTAAAGACCAAGGCGAAAATGTAAAAGTTACTATTCAACCTTATCCTTATCGTAAGGGAGAAAAGGGTGTGAATAAGAGTTTTATTGTTTATGACGCCAGTACAACGGAAGTTTTAGAATTCATCACCAAAAGTTTTGAAGACGCCTCAGATGAGGATGAGTAACAAAAAAAATTAAAGGGACTATTACTACGGACGGTAGTGGTCCCTTTACTCTTTCTACTTGTGGGTGTAGAAGACTCTAAATTAAAGTTATTTGACGGGTAACCAAAAAAACTGGTATGTTCTTGATAGAGCAATTACCTCTTGGAGGTTGAGATGAGTTCTACATCACTAGCTTCTTTTACCAATATAGATAGTATAGAGTTATTACTTAGGTGGCGAGTTAGAAATCTCCCCGTCGAGTATCAAAAAGATTTTGAATCAGCAATCTACAATCCTGTTGATCAAAGACTGATTGGAAACGTCTGGTCTTTGAAGTGGGATGGAGAGGACGCGTACCTTATATGAACAAAGATAAAAAAATATTAGTAGGAACTTTAGGATATTTAAATAAACTACTAGAAGAATATGGGCCAGATGCCCTAGTCATCCAAGTTATTGAGCTAGAACTACAGAAGTAGTTCCACAAAAAAATCCTGATGCTCATCTCCGTTGGGGGCCAGACGGCCTTTTCTAACAGAGCACAGGTCGTCCCGTTCCAACGGGGTAGAGGGTTTCGGATCTCAGGGACGGTTTGTTACCACCCCTCTACCCCACTTTCATTCCAAGTAACTTTTTATGTGGTAATTAATTATTAGGATATAATAAATACAACGGAGGTCTTATGGTTATTGAGACAAAATTTTATTGTGACATTGATAAAGAACTGGTGGCGGCAGCAGTAGCTCGGCAGAGTGCTGAAACTGATTTGCCGATAGATTATGAATTTGCTTATCGGGAAGCCTGTGAGCCAAAAAACTTGCTGTACTTCGCTATGACTCAGCACGACGATCATTCAGATCCAAATGCTGACCCAGAAGAATACATTGATTGGGTCATTGAGGAATGCGTCCTCGATATGTAAACAAGTAACTTTGTGTGTGGTAACACAGGGACAGATAACAACAATGGAGATAAATCATGGCAAAGCCTAAAGCCCCAAAGGGGAAGAAAGAGTTGTTAGGGTACTTCCTGGCACTCCACCACCAATTAGAAAAAGAATTTAACTATAGTGCCGAGGAACTTGAGGCCACGAGTCTGTCTGAACTTAAGCGGCGTACAAAGGATTTAACTGACCAGGTTTTATGTACCCCTACGGGTGAGGAGGGTGTTTCTAGGGCGCGGAGGGCTGCGCTCTCTGCCTATCACTGGTTGGTGAGAGTTAGTCAGTAACGGACAAGTAACTTTGTGTGTGGTAACACAGGTTCAACAAACAACAACGGAGATAAAAAATGTCTGATCAAGATAATCCCTATAAATGGATCCTCGACGACTGTCAGATTCCAGCACTCTATTCACAAGATGGAAAGTCTGCTGAGGAAGCAGTTGTACACGTAAAACTGTTTATGCCCTACCATAACTGGACTTGGCTGCTCTTAGAGTATGACCCCGAAGAAGAATTGGCTTTCGGCTTTTCTTATGATGCAGCTTTTCCGCAAGGTGCTGAGTTGGGGTACATTTCTTTTAAGGAGTTGCAGCAAGTAAGTAATATGTCTTTTGCAACAAAAGTTTGTAGAGATATACTCTTTGAACCCACTTCCTTAGCTGAAGCCAAAAAATCGTATTGCCCACATGCCCTCTAGATAAGACGAGTAACTGGCCCTGTGGTAACATAGGGTCAGTAATAACAACAACGGAGATATATAATGGCTGAGAAACACGAATACTGGATGTATAGGTTTGAGGGCGCGGTGTACGCGAATGGTCCCATTGATAAGTCTAAGCCTGTAACTGAGAAAGAAATTAGAAACTATATTCGTAAACGTTACGAGTGTGGTGATGAGAAATTTGAAGTTTGGCCTACAGTCCCCTGGTGGGAGATGAGCGCCGATACCCATACTGTCACTGAACGTAGTACGGCTATGCTTAAAGATATGGGGTATTAAACGTAACTCGTGACAAGTAACTGGCCCTGTGGTAACATAGGGCCAGGTAACAAACAACGGAGGGTAGATAATGTCGATTCAATTAATGTCAAACGGTGATGTTCGGGGCTATACTTCAGTCGGTTCCTATCCGTTGTTCTATATAACCAAAGACTGTGGAGTGTTGTGCTTCAAATGTGTTCAAGAAAATCTTGAACTATGTAAGGACACTGACGATTCGCAATGGCTCGTTACTGACCGTGCTGTCAACTGGGAGAGTAAATCCCTGTATTGTGAGAATTGCAGCAAGCCGATTGAGTCGGCTTATGGAGAGGACGGCTGCTGAATAACGGCACATCAGAGGAGTGTAGCTGACAAGTAACCCTGTGTGTGGTAACATAGGGTCAGGTAACAAACAACGGAGATACTTATGAAAACGAAAATGCTTTGGGTAGGCACATCTAAGAATCCTAAAACGGGAAACATCCCTCAAGGGTACGTGGGGCAGACTCGCGATATTGCTAAGAAATCGTGTGAGGGTTGCCCACTATTGGATACCGCGTGCTACCACTGGAAGGGTAGTAGTCAAATGGGCCACGGTGCCATGACTCGTGGGTATGCGAAGAACCCAGAGAAGTACACTTTGCAGAATGCATTGAATAACAGTGTACGGTCTGCAAACTACGCTCGCGGTGCTGTGGGTGGCGACCCGTCCGCCATCGACCGTGAAACGATTGAATCGTTTCACAACGACATTAAAGAATTCGGCCTCAAAGGCTTTATTTTATATACACATTTTGCTGATGGTAAGGGTCGCCACCTAAAAGGCCTTGCTATGGCATCTTGTGACCTTACCGAAGCGGATAAGCATATCAATGACGGGTGGCGAGTAGCGGCGGTTCTACCTATGAAAATGGAGGACGTGAAAAAATTTAAGGACGTTCCTGTATGGGATGGCCGTGACTTCGAGACTCCTGAAGGTAGGAAAGTTGTTATTTGCCCGTCCCAAACGAAACGGGGCGTTGATTGCAATAACTGTGGACTCTGTGATGCTACACGTGACACTGCCCCGGTTATCGGATTTCTCCAACACTAAAGACAAGTAACTGGCTCTGTGGTAACATAGGGTCAGTTACAAACAACGGAGATACTAAATTGGATATAAATAATCAGTTCTTACTATATTATGCGCCGGATATGGACAACATGCCAGCGTGTGTACAGCAAGCGTTCCACACCTTAATAGATGAATTGGCTAAAGAGAATACCACTCCAGACGAGTAACCTTTGGAGTGGTATCATAGGTACAGATAACAACAACGGAGAAACAAATGGACTTGATACATAAAGCGGTGCTTTCAAAAAACTCTATTTCTAAAAACGAGAAAGATTTAATTCCAGCGGGAGTGTATGAGTATGACTTCGTGGCGCGGTTTCGGGGTGTCCTTACAAAGGGTGAAGATACGGACAAGATTCCCACGTGCTCTATCCCCATTAAAGCCACTATTGCGATGCTCATTCGTCGTATGGGGTTTACTCGCGATGATGCTATTGCATTGTTGGTAGACGTAATGACTGAGGCTATTGAATTGGATAAAAACGCTAGCAATGAATTGCTAGATGAATCAGGGGTTTTGGCCGCATACAAAGCGGTAGAAAAACAGGTGCTCGATAAATTGCCCCGCACGCCAGTGATTGGGCGTCTTGATGGTCGTCCCGTGGTGGAATTGGTGGGTATTGTTGAGGAGAAAACTAACTTAGAAACGGGGGAGGTGCAACGACTAGTGACAACGGGTTGAGGTAAGACAAGTAACTGGCCCTGTGGTAACATAGGGTCAGTTACAAACAAACGGAGGTAAAAAGATGTTCGTCGAAAGCGACGGAACGCCTACAGAGTTGGGGCATAATTTGAATAGTGCAATTCGGGGCTACGTGTCTCACGTACTCACTGAATTAGATATAGATGACCCTGCACAGCTTAGAATAGCGGGGTTTTGCCTACTTGACGGGGTGACTGAAGCAATCCATGAGTTTAGTATTCGGCAACGATTGAAGTCATAACAAGTAACTTTGTTTATGCTAAGATAGGGTCAGGAGGTAAAAAATGGACCTAGTCACAACATTAGCGAAGCGCGGCCTTACTAGCACAATGGCCCACGCTCGCAGGCTTATTCAGAGTGGGGGAGTTCGGGTCAACGGGGTTATTACTGATATAAACTTAGAGTTAGATGGAACTGAAGAAATTACATTACGAAAAGTTAAACACTGTAATAACATCCACAAAGCCCCCCACAATAGGACACCACACCCCAAGTAACCCTATGAGTGGTAACATAGGTACAGAACAAACAAACGGAGGTAAAAAATGGTAGATACAATCGTGAATGATGAAGGCGCAAGAATGACTGATGAGGAAGTGTTGCGAACGATGGAACTTCTTTTGCGGTTCTGGGACCAGGGAGGAAAGGAAATCTGTGATGCCCTCTTAGAGCGTGATGAGCCAGACAAGTAACCTTGTTAGTGGTAACATAGGGTCAGGTAATAACAACGGAGAAACAAATCATGGGAAAAAATGTGACGAAAGACTGCGGCTTTAGGGACATGGCAAAGCCCCCTGTCCCACTACATGCCATTGATACCGGGCTGGTTGAGGCCATGCATGGGGAATTGGTCATCCTTTTCAGGCTGGCTGGCATGAGTCGATTGGAACTTGAAAAGTCCTATCAAAACTCTTTTGAGACGGGGCATCTGTGGGACTATAATGTGGACCGAGTTCGCGAAATTCTGCTCGATGTGTACGCCAACAGACAAGGTGAGGCGGCTGCTAACGCCTTGCGCGGTGCGGTCGGGAAGTGGGACTAATGAATCTTGATGAGTGTATTTTTACAGTGTGCTTTGTTGGCTTGTTTATAGTGACAGGGCTTTTATAACAGGACATCTAACAAGTAACCTTGTGAGTGGTAACATAGGGTCAGGTAACAACAACGGAGAAACAAATCATGAATAATTGTATGTATGTTCACGGTGTAGTGTCTGTCGAGGTAGAGGTACACCAGAACAGTAGAAATGTAGTGTGTACCTCTTACACATTTAGAGATGAGGATGGTGGTGTCACTGAGATCAGCGTCTTTCATCCTGACACTGTCGAACTTCATAGTGCGAGTGAATAGTTTATACAGTTTAATGACAAGTAACTCCTATGGTGGTACTATAGGAGTATAAATAAACAACGGAGGGCATTATGCCAGCATATATTGAAACTTTCGCTTGGGCGATTCCTGAACTTAAAAAGCCTTGGCACGGTCTGGGTAACGGACTCGAAGATTACATGACAAGCTCCGAAGCTATCACGGCGGCGGGGCTTGACTGGACAGTAAAACAACAACCGCTTTTCTTTGATAAGAACACGGTACATTCCGATTTGGAATTGGAGTTGCCGCCTGATTTGAGCAAGATTTCGACTCACAAGGCATTGGTACGTGATTCCGATAACCGGGTTTTAAGTGTTATGGGTCACAAATACAATGTACTTCAGAATGTTGAGGCATTCGACTTCACTGACAATTTGGTTGCTGGTGGTGAGATGGAGTATGTCACGGCGGGTTCCGTCAAGGGCGGTCAAGTGGTGTTCATGGTAGGTCGAATCAAGAGTGACCCTCTTGAGATTGTGCCGGGTGACGTTGCCGAGAAATACGTCCTATTCGTGAATTCACATGATGGTAGCTTTTCAGTCACCGTCAAATTCGTGGCCACGTTGGTTGTGTGCATGAATACATTGGTTGCGGCGCTTGCTGAAAAGCGACGTGCAATGAAAATCAAGCATACTCGCAACATGAAAGCGCGAATGGAGGAAGGCAAGAAAATCCTTGGCCTAGCGGATGCTAAATACGCTCGTATGAAAGCGTTGGCGCAGCAAATGGCACGTATTTCCATGCCCAAAAGCGAATTCAACAAGTTCGCTTTGCAATTGGTTGCACCGGGTAAAAATCAAGAGGACCTTACCAACGCCCAAGAGCGTGCGGTAGATAACTTGAATTACCTATACGTTGCCGGTCCCGGTCAAGAGATTGAAGGCCGTGCGGGTACAGTATGGGGTGCCCACAACGCGGTAACAGCTTGGACTAGTCACGTGCGAACCACACGCCATGAGCGCATCCGTTATACTCTGATGGGGCAAGGGGATGCTATCAATGCCAAGGCTGAGGATATGTTAGTCAAGCAATACCAACTAGCAGCCTAGTTCTGACAGGTAACTGGCCCCGTGGTAATATGGGGTCAGTTACTTACTTACGGAGATTCAAAAATGCAGCCTCAATTTTCTAAGGGCGATACAGTACGACTATGGGGATCACGTCGAGGGACCGTTATACAAATCAGTGACATTACACCCTATCGCTACCGCATTCGATGGGAACATGCGAGCGAGCCTGGGTGTCCACAGCGTATTTGGGTCGATGCGTCGGCACTTGAGCCATGGCGCAACAAGTAACCTTGTGAGTGGTAACATAGGTTCAGAACAAACAAACGGAGAAACAAAATGAGCAAACTACAAGATTCTATCGAGCGTGAGCAGTTGCCACAACACCATCGCAATGTCAATTTGCCGCCTCTTGAGAATGTGCCCGATGAGGATGCCCGTGTGCAAGAATACAAAGTAAGGTTGGCGCAGCGGCTATTTCCTGATGCCCAATTGGCGTATGATAACGATGGCCAGTTAGTGATCTATACTGGGGTTTATAACGAGTAACCTTGTGAGTGGTAACATAGGTTCAGAACAAACAAGCGGAGATTCAAAACATGAACAAACACTTGAGTGAGGTCAAATACGCACGGAGTGAGCGCGGCTGGTCAGGGCGCAATGGGCACCATAAATTCAGAGTCCGTGCCTACTGGAAAGCATCGCGGCAAGATGCAAAACGCGAGATTCAAACACAAGTAACCCTAAGTTTGGTAGCATAGGGTCAGTAACAAACAAACGGAGATTCAAATCATGGGAAGACGCACATATACAGGCAACGGGGTCATTCATTGGTCGATTTCGGATGAGAGTGCTGGCAAGAATAGACGCGGCACGTGTTTGCCTGAAAAAGGTGAAAGCTGGCCACATATGGTTCGGTTTCTAAAACAGACAGGACCAGATGAGTTCTTGACGGCGTACCAAGTCAACCACCTCGGCCATACCGTCAATTATCATGATATAGACTTCGGTGAAGAGGATTCAGCTATAGCGGAAAAGTGGTTCTGTAACGAGTAACTCTATGCGTGGTAACATAGGTTCAGTAACAAACCAACGGAGATAATAAATGGGAAACATACAGAAGCCGCGTCGGCATTGCCTTGTGACACACCGGGCAGTTATGGTCATGATAGGCGTCTTCAGAGAAGAGGATGATATAAACGTTGAGTATGACAAGGACGGCGGTACGCTTAAAGCACTGATTGACGATACAATCATTTATCAGGCTATTCAAAAAGGTGGCGGTAAAGAGCCTTGGATGGTGACTTATAGAACAGACTACCTTTCTTAGACAAGTAACTGGCCCTGCGGTAACATGGGGACAGGTAACAAACAAACGGAGAAACAAACATGATAGTACATATCAAATCACATCGTCGCCCCACTCGTAACTTGAAAGCTATATTCAGGCGTCGTGCCGCTACTCGCAATCGTTACGAGAATCTGACGAGTAACTCACAAGGTGATAAGATAAGGACAGATAACAAACAAACGGAGAAACAACAATATGAACGAGCATAGGCACGGAAGTCCTTACGATAGGGGGAGCGCAGATAAGTACTACGGTCGTGAGGAAACCCCCCACTTCTATACAGGGGCAAGCTACTCCTCAACTAGAGTAGAGCAAGGCGATATGACTCCAGAACAGATTGCCGAGTACAAGAAGGGGTATGAAGAGGAGACGGAGGAGAAGGATTGGGAATAATGTAGGGGGCACAATGCCCCCTATCTCACAAGTAACCTTTTGAGTGATAGCATAGGTTCAGAACAAACAAACGGAGTTGCCAAGAAGTGATGTTCTTGGTACGTAAATGGAGCGCAAACAAGGGTGGCTAAGAAGCGTACGGTCTTCGCCTGTATCGGTGAGGTACAGCCCATTCCCCAGACTCGTGGTGAGTTGCAATCGGAGGTTCGAATCCTTCCTGGGGCCTCATACATCTAACAAGTAACCCTATGGGTGGTAACATAGGATCAGTAACAAACCAACGGAGATAAATCATGACCAACACACATTCTGCCAACGTCGCATGGGCTAAAGCTGTTTTCAGTAAATCACCCTACTATGACCTATCAAAGGTCCAATTGCGTAAAGAGGTACGCGATGAGGACTTGACGGTTGAACTGTGTCTCACTGACACCACTGTCAAGCTATACGCTGACGACGGTGATTACTTTGTAGACGGTGGCCCACGTGGCAAGATTTACTGTACCCAGTCGTTCGGTTGTGCCTTGGGTACGATGTTTCAAGAGCTTGCCCGTACCGTCCCGGCGTAGTTCTGACGAGTAACTGGCCCTGTGGTAACATAGGGCCAGTAATAACAACAATGGAGATATACAATGGCTCGAACAATCGTAGGCACTCACCATTTCGATACACGGGACGCGGCAATTAAGTACTATGCAAAGCAAGGGACGGATGCGGCGCAAGTAGACTATAAACTTGAACAGGGGGAAATCGAGATAGGTCCACCGAAACTGGACTTCCATTGTAGTGACCCTACAGTGCCCCTGCATCGGTTCCATCAAATGATTGTTGGGTGTTGGGTGGATGCGGATGGGCGCTATATGCTTGAAACGAGGTAGACTCAGACAAGTAACCCTGTGAGTGGTAACATGGGGACAGGTAACAACAACAATGGAGATTAATACAATGCCACAATGCAAACCCAAGAATAACGCGATGACCCAAAGAGCCAATCGATTCAAGAGGGGCGTCATCGCGCATCAGGACGAATGCCTGGATAAGAGCCGTAGGCTACAGGGGGAGACCGACCAAAAAGGAAACCGAAAAGCCACGGTGGCTCTGGGGAGAATGGAGGCGTTGCACGCTGAGATTGAGCACGAGCAGGCACGGCTGAAGCAAGATTACTGCCGCGAGCGCCTCTTAAAGATTTCTAAGCTCAAACGAGCTTATTTGGACGCCTGTGAGCAGCGACATAGCTACCGCTAGAATTTCAACTTATTCTGAGACCTTATAGGGGAAACCCTGTGGGGTCTGGCTGACGCTAGGTGCTCAGCTTTTTCTATTTTTTTCAGAGAAATACTATCTGAAATGCGATATACGAGATACCTTATTTTTTTATATAATTTTTGAAAAGATATCTGAAATGGGAAGTGGTTGTACTTATTGGGGAAAACATTGACAGTGGTTTGTTGGGTGTTAGTATTGGGGGGCCGATGTTGGCGTTTCCCTTCAATTCTTGCTGACATCAGAACACTCCTTCAAGCGAACACTTCCCACTTTCCCTCAGCCCTGCAATAGGGCATTTTATTTGACAAGGAGTAATGAATGGACGATTTGATTTTTATGAAGCCGAAATCTCAGTTAGAAAAGTTTTTAAAAGTGCCTCAAGTTCGAGATACTTTTATGGCGTTACGTAGGTTGTGTGTTATTGAGTGTGACGAAGAAGAGTTAGAGGCTCAGGTAGCTTTAACATGTGCTGAGGCGGTGAGATACGCGTATAAGATGAGTCGCGAGTTAGGCATAGATAAAGAGACTTTTCTGAGTGGTCTAAACAAGGTTATGGAAGTAGAAGACGCAGATTACAGGATAAAAAATTACCACTAAGCGCAAAGGTCCTTTAGGGACAAAGGATGTATTCGAGTATCGGGAGATAGTCCGTTATTTCTCATGCGGCGAGTACTCGGCATGTTTGGAGATAGCTTGCAAAGCCAAGTGGAAGGTCTGGACGTGTGAGGGTTGTACACTGGTTGACGAGTCGTCAGACGATGTGTACCGAGTGGAAGCGATCCGCAAATTATAAATATGGTGTGGTGGGTGTATTACTTACCGAGGGAGAATGGTTATGGGAGTGATTGCTATTGTAGCTGGACTTATGGTGGCACATGCGCCACTGCCGCCCTACGAGGAGGTATCTGAGCGCGAGTTAGTGGTTGCAATTCAGGCGACGTGGAGTTTGGATGTAGCGAAGGCGACAACTTTGGCGAAGGGTGCCAAGCTGGGTGGTCAGTTGGGTAGTATACATCCGGCGTGGCTTTTATCGATGGCTTACTTTGAGTCACGGTTTAATTTTGGTGCTCGTGGTGATTGCAAGGACAAGCGTCGGAAAAAGACGTGCAAGGCATTTGGTTTATGTCAGATTCACTATCACACTGGAAAATCCGTCTTAAGAGGATTGACGAGGCAGGCCCTCCTCAATCCGATTATAAATTTAGCAGTGGCGGGATTATTGTATGGTCGTTATATACACAAATATGGGAGGCGCAGGGCTCACGTAATTTATGCAGGTGGAAATAGGTGTTTGAAGTGTACGACGACACCTACGTTTACTAAGCGATACAGATTAATGAAGAAAGTGATTAAAAATATAAAGGGGACTAAATGAAGTTTACACGTCACTCGGTATCTACGGAAATGAATATAAAAGAGTTTTTGAGGTTGTTATCTCGTGCGGAATTGCGGGGAGAAGATCTAATAGTGGAGCAAGCAGATTTTCCTGTTTTAACAAAAAGTCTGGAGGCTCTTTTAGACTCGTATCACGAAACGCCTTATTCTCCCGTGGAAGCCTAATCAATATCATTGACACAAATAGCATACCCTCTTTATACTCCAGGAGTTAAGGAGGGTATCTTTGTGTCGTGATGCACCAAGAAATGTCCCCAGTGTGGGTCACCCATGAAAAAATTATTTAATTCCAGGGGAGATGCTCAGTTATGGGTATGTTCCAATACAAATTGTAGATTCAGAACGAGGTAAAAATAAAATGTTAACTTCACGTAGTTTTCGTAAACAGCAACAGCGCGAAGAGCGTAAGGCCCAAGCAGTTCCCAAAACTCACAGTCAGATTATGAAGGCACGCGGTGACGGGCGTTCGATTTCTGGTACGGGTGAGATTAAAGCTTACAAGGGCGGCACTCGCATCCCCATTACCCAAGGTGCTCCTTATAAGGTATTTTCTTTTAATATGCCTGGGTCAAATGGAAGTGGTGAGTATAAAATAACCGCAGGCAGTCAAACCTTGATTGTTTTAAGTGGTGTGTTATTTGTCAATAAGACAGTGAAGGGTAATGTAGAGAATACTATTTTGCGTGCTGATCAACATATCACTTTTTCAAAAGGGGATGTGGTATCTTACTCCCCCAACGCGACTTCGATGAGCGCGTTATTAATTGAGAGTGGCGATATTAAGACTCGCAAGAGTAGTGACCCGATTGTTAACAATACGGGTGTTGAAGTTTATAATAATAGTCGTCGGGTACGTCGCGCAGCCGATCAAGCTGTAGCCCCTCGTCGTCGAGAGAAAACTCAAGCTGAGCGTGAGGCATACGGGCAGGCTTATATGCAGGCTCGTGGAGTAGAGGTGAAAAACACTTCTGTGGTAGCAAACGTTGCCGGTGAAGTTGCCCGTCGCCAACCCATTCCTCAGCAAAATGATCAAGTCAATTCTGCAGCCGCCGTAGTGGAGGGTGAGAATCCTCAGCCTATGGGAGACAAGGGCGAATAAAATGCCATTAAAAGAGGGTGATAGCGATCAAGTTGTTTCGGATAACATTAGTAAGCTAGTGTCGGAAGGATATTCCCGTGACCAAGCGGTTGCTATTGCCCTCTCCAATAAGCGTAAGACAAAAAAGTCTTTGTTTATTTCTGCTAGTGATCGATTGAGCAAAGCTGAAGGGGATAAGGACGCTTACGCTAATGCGCGTCGGGTGGATTGGAGGAAACAGTGGTCTCCTGAGCAGATTAGAAAGCAAATTGAGGTCTTGGAGTCGCAACGACGCAGAGGGGGTCTCACTGCCAGCGGTCTCCAGATGTTGGCTGATATGAAGGCCCATGTTGCTAAGCCAGCCGGTAATACGGGTAATATTTCACGTCGTGGTGCCGAAAAGGAAACACGTGTTGCTAAACCAGCCACTACTCAGAGAGCCCCGGTTGCCACTCCACAGCGTCAAGGTCGTTCTCCAATTCCTTCGAAGGTAAAGTTGGCACCGGGTGAGGCTGATATAGAGAATCTCACTGCCAAACAAGCGCAAGATAAATTAGTCGAGTTACAAATTAAATATGGGGGCACTACTAATGTAGAGACTCACCCAGATTTGAAGGCACTTCGAACCTTAGCTAATAAGGTTCCACAGACATCGACAGCTACCCCTGAACAGATTAAACAGGCTAAGAACATTAAAGGGCCTGCTCCTACTCCACAGCCAGCACCAGAGCCACAGCCAGCACCAGTCGAACCACAGCCTGTTCCTACTAAACAAGCTGCTCCTACTAAACAGCCCACTACTCCTGCCCAACGACAAGCTAGTCGTGTTCAACAATTGGATTCAAATGAGCGGAATTACCGTAAAGCTAGTCAGATACATTTTGAAAACAAGGTAAAAGCAACTCAAAAGAAGTTGAAAGCTAAGGGTGGGTTGAGTCCGTCTGCTCTCAAATATCGTCAAGAACAATATGATGCTGCAAAGTGGGCTAAAGAATTTGCTCCTAAGGGTGCCGATACGAGTGGTTACGCTAAAAAGATGACGAGTCTTCAAGCGGACGCGGGAGGTAAACTTAAAACAGACACTCCCTTCCACACCCCCACTGCAACTACCAAAAAGGGGGATCCTGTGAAAAAGTCTTTGTTTATAGATACTAATTCTCGTCTTTTTAAATCTGATAAAAAGAGGGGGATAACCTCTACATTTCGCGTAGGACAGCCAAATAGTGTTCGAAAGAGTTGGGGCACAATTTCAAGATTAGGAGAATCAATGTTTGTTTCAGCAAAAGATAGTTTAAGTAAGGCAATGAGGTCCGACTACGGAGCCATAGTCGCTAAGCCCACAAAGTCTAAGAAGTCCAAGAAGCGTGCTCAGTCGAAGTTGGTTCGAGTACTGAACGACGAGGGACTTCCGGTTTTCCGCACTAAAAAACAAGCGGCTGAATTGAAGCAAAAAAGAGATGCTAAGAAAAAGTTTGATAAGGATTTTAACGAGGCAATCGGTGGGGCCAGTGTCGCTTTAGGGGAGATGGGCGATGAGTCTAAAACAGATTGGCAACGCACGGCCAGGAGAAAAGCCGAGGCAAAAGATATTCTCGCGAATGTACAACGGCCAACGAAAGAGGGAAAAGGTTTTAAGCCTCACACGTTGGAATCTACTCAGAAGTTTACTGCTAAGAAGGAGAAGGAGATTCCGTTTGTCGCCCCTCTTGAAGCACAGGAAGGGGAGATGAAAGTCGTGAAAACGCCAACACCTCAGAAAAAGTCATTATTTATCTCAGCCAAAGATAGTTTGAACAAGGGAGTTCTTTCTACTAAGCAACGAGAGAATTTGAAGCAGAAGCAATTTGCCCTTCCTAAGAAGGCTGAAGACAAAGAAGAGAAGGGGGAATCGGGTAATTACCCCATTCCAGACCTATCCCATGCTCGCAGTGCATTGGCTCTCGTAGCCATCCACGGCACTCCTGCTGAGCAAGCTAAAGTCCGTGCTGCTGTTTATAAAAAATATCCGCAATTGGATAAGCGTAAAGAAGAAGAGCATAAGAAGTCGATGGGGTATGGCCACGGTATGAAGAAGGCTGGCGAAACCCAAGAAGAAGAGTACGTAGGTCACGACGAGAAGTATGAATTCGTAGAAGGCGAAAAAGCTGGCCGCGAAGAGGAGAAGAAGAAATTGGGCAAGTCTTTGTTTATTTCTGCTAGAGACACATTGAGTAAAGGACGCTCTACTGCTCCGGTACAGGAGGGGGTAGAGGATGAGGAAGAAGATGCTAAAAAAGCTGACCCAGGTAAGGAGTTAGAAAGGGAAATTAAAAAGATTCCAGCGGAGAGCGCCAAGCTTCCCGAGATTAGGCCTGCTGAAACAGTAGCCGCCATCAAGAGAGAGAAACGACCTCAAATAGCCAAAAATCCTGCTCCTACAGTGAAGAAGTCTATCGATCCGGCTTTAGCGGCTCGTATGAACATGGAGCCTTTGTCGATGGCTGGTGCGATGGCTACTCCTGGGGTGGGCCATAAAGGATTTAGTAATCCTAAAATTGGTTCGGCTTTT